>Ga0233427_10001716_pt1 | contig 22519 bp, 19 predicted proteins | sample SI_118_April2016_5_FD_179885 | JGI IMG/M metagenome (GOLD analysis project Ga0233427, IMG submission 179885) | Seawater microbial communities from Saanich Inlet, British Columbia, Canada - SI_118_April2016_100_MG | ecosystem: Environmental > Aquatic > Marine > Inlet | place: Canada: British...
CAGCATTATTAAAAAAAAAAAAAGTTAAAATTTTTGGTTTTGATTTAAATAAGCAAGCAATTAAAAAAATTAAATCAGGAAAATCTTATATTTCAGATTTATCTAATAAAGAAGTTTCTCTTTTAAAAAATGAAAATATATATTCGTTGAAAGATATTAAATATATAAATAAAGTTGATTACATTATTATCTGCTTACCAACACCATTAAAAAATAAAAAACCAGATATGGAATATATTGAAAAATCTTTTAAATTAATTTTTCCACATTTGAGAAATGGTCAAACAATAATTTTAGAAAGCAGTGTGTATCCAGGTGCAACAAGGAAAATTTTTTCAAAAAAATTATTAAGAAAATTTGATTTAGGAAAAAATTTTTTCTTAACGTATTCTCCAGAAAGAATAGATCCTGGAAAATCTAATAAGTACAAAAAAACTTCATTAGAAAATATACCGAAGTTAATTTCAGGGTTTACTCCAAATTGTGTAAAAAAAATTAAGAATTTGTATAGCAAGGTTTTTAAAAAACTACATGAATGTGAAAGTTTAGAAATAGCTGAATTTGCAAAACTTTTTGAGAACACTTATAGATCTGTAAATATAAGCTTGGTAAATGAAATAAAGATGTTTGCCAGTAAAATGAATATAAATTTTCATAATGTTATAGATGCTGCAGCTACAAAACCGTTCGGTTTTACAAAATTTACACCAGGCCCAGGCACGGGAGGTCACTGCATCCCTATAGATCCTATATTTATATCTTGGACAGCAAAAAAATATAACTTTAAGACAAAATTTATTGATTTAAGTGCAAACATTAATCAACAGATCACACTTTGGACAATTAATAAAATTAAAAATTTCTTAAAAAAGATAAAAAAAAATAAAAAAATTTTAATTTTAGGTGTAACTTATAAACAGGATGTAAACGATTTAAGAGAGTCCGCATCAATAAAAGTGCTTAAAAAAATTAAAAGTTTAAAAAAAACGAAAGTCGAATTTTACGATCCCTTAGTAAATGAAATTGAAATTAATGGAAAAAAAATGAAATCAATAAAGTTAAATTACCTAAAATTAAAGAAATATGATTCTGTGATTATTTTAACAAATCATAGCAATATAAATTATAACTTAATTTATAAGTTATCTAGAAAAATAATTGATACTCGTGGAGTATTTAAAAATAAAATATCTGATAAAGTTTTTCACATTTGATGATAAATTTTTCCAAATAAAAACGGATGCTGAGAATGTCCTTTTATAAACTTAGCATTAAATATTTTTATCTTTAATGGCTTGTTATAATTTATATAACAGAATGCCCCAGAGTATGGTTTTGAGCAACTTTTAATGAAGCTTTCTATAAACCCACCATCCATTTGAAAATTTATAGCTCCCATTCTGTCAGTATAAAATCTGGGAAGGTATGATGCGTTTACTTCTTTTTGTATTTTGATATTTATCTTTTTTTATTTGAAATTATCTTAGAAAATTTTTTTATTAAGTCCATATAAACTTTATTAGTATTAATTATAAAATCTATAGGTAAACTTTTTTTGAAATTTACTTTTTTTTAGATTGTAAAATTATATTTCTTTTGTCTAAATTTTTCTCAATCATATGTATTGTTGCGGCACAAAAATATTTTTTATTCATTATTCTATAAGTATAAGTTTCACTACCCCTTTCTTCTGGTAATAGTGTTCCATGGATATTAAAAATTTTATTTTTAAATTTATTTAGTATTCTGTCTTTAAAAATAAATCTACTTGAGATAGAGAAGATGTGGGTAACTTTATTTATCTTAAGGATATCTAATACTTGTTGTGAGTTAATGTCACTTACATAGTGTACTTTAGTTTTTTCTTCTAATTCAAAAATATCCCTATAAAGATTTTTATTATTATTTGACTCTCTGATATCTCTTAGATGAAATTTTTTTTATGTGTAATTATTATTGGTTCTTTTAGATTATGTTTCAAGAATTCATGGTATAAATGATACAATGCATAGCTATGTCCAACTAGTGCAAATTTAGATTCTTTACCTATTATCATTCTAAAAAGTTAACTTAGAGTATCATTTACTTAAAATTAAAAGTATCATAAAAAAATAAATTATATTATTTAAAGTTTAATTTTTTGTAATATAAGTATCCAAATTTTTTAATTCAAATATATGCAAAATAAACCAATTTTAATAGCAGAAATATCAGCAAATCATTGTGGTCAGTTTGAAATGGCAAAAAAATTAATTAAATGTGCAAAAGTTAATGGTGCAAATTATGTAAAACTTCAAACGTATACAGCAGACAGCATGACTATTAAATCTAATAAAAAATACTTTAAAATTAGAAATGGTTTATGGAAAGGATATAATTTATGGGACCTGTATAATAAAGCTCACACTCCTTTGAAATGGCACCCAAAGTTATTTAAGTATGCAAAAAAAATAGGAATAAAGATATTTAGTACCCCCTTCAATGAAGAGGCGGTAGATTTTTTGGAAAAATTAAAGTGTCCACTTTATAAAATTTCATCCTTTGAAATGACAGATTTTCCACTTATTAAAAGAGTTGCCAAAACAAAAAAACCAATAATTATTTCTACCGGTATGGCTAATTTAAAAGAAATTAATGAAACTTATAAATTTGCAAAAAAAAATGGAGCAAAGGATATAACTTTGCTTTATTGTGTAAGTAATTATCCATCAAAGGTTGAGGATTTTAACCTAAATAACATTAAAATTTTAAAAAAAAAATTTAATTGTAAGATTGGATTATCTGACCATTCAAAAGGAAACTTTGTTGCTTCATTAGCTGTTAGCCAAGGAGCTGAAATTTTTGAGAAACACATTGCTTTAGAAGGACAAAAAAAAGGTATTGATATAGAATTTTCAATTAAAGGAAAAGAAATACAAAATTATAAAGATTCAATAAATAATGCGTATATGCTTTTAAAAAAAAAATTTTTTTTTAGAAATAAATCAGAAGATAAAAGCAAGCAGTTTAGGAGATCCTTATTTGCAGTTCAAAATATTAAAAAAGGCGATAAGTTTACACAAAAAAACATTAAGAGAATAAGACCAGGTAATGGAATTTCTCCTATTTATTATGAAAAAATTTTAGGCAAAAAAAGTCCCCAAAGTTTCTTTGCAGGTGATCCACTTACAAATAAAATATTAAAATCACTTAATATTGGGTAATTATTAATATTTTTTAAATTTATGATTAAGAAGAAATATATCTTTAGAATAAAAAAATTTTTATGTTATAGATATTTATTAATCAAACCTTTGTGAAATTTATAATTAACCAAAACAGATTTAGAAAAAAATTTAATCATAGTGAATTGATTAAGTTATTACCAAACGAAAAAAGAATTAGACAATTTCCAGAATTCCAAAAAAATTATTATAATTTTTTTAATACCCATGCTGCCAACAATTATCAGTGGATAGATATTGACTGTTTGTGTGGCGAAAAAAACGACGTTTTATTGTCTTTAACTGACAGATATTGTGTAGATTTTAAAACTGTCGTGTGTAAAAATTGTGGATTAATAAGGGCAAAAAATTATTTTAGAGATGAAGATGTAAATGATTTTTATAAAAATTATTACAGAACATCAAAATATAAACAATACATAAAATCTGTACCTAAAAGTTCCAGACATTTATCAACATTTTTTTCAACACCTTCTTTCATAAAAAGATGATTGAATCTAACTACAAGAGGTCTAAGATTTAATTTTTTAATATCAATTTAGTTGCAAACTGAGCAAGACCCATCATCAGAAAAAGAGTGAGTTTCAGCAGTTTTTGGTATTACACACTTCGAACAAAATTTCATATTTTTAAAGTTTTAAATTTAATAACGTTTAGTATATAAATTATTAATTTCAATACTATTAAATTAATCTAATCTATAAATGAATTACATAAAACACATTAAGCATATATTATCTCGAAAACAAATAATATCACTAATACTTTTATCTTTAGGTTTAATTTTTGTTTCGATAATTGAACTATTTGGAATAGGTCTAATAATTCCAATTATTTATACCCTCACTTCTGACAATTTTTATAATGAGCTGATTATTCTTTTAGATAATTACAATTTTATGGAGATAAGTAAAAAAAATATTTTAATAATTTCACTTGCTTTATTTGCCTTAGCATTTTTTTTGAAGAATTTTCTATTGGCAATATTTTTTTGGTTTGAAGGAAAGTTTATACATAATATGTCTGAAAAAATTTCTTCTAGAATATTTAAAAAATTTTTATTAAAAAATTACACATTTCACTTAAATAAAAACTCAGCCCATCTAATGTCTAAGATTAACAATGATCTAGTTTATATTAAATCTTTCTTTTTATCATTATTGACTTTCATTTCAGAGATAGTAATTTTTTTTGGTTTACTTTTGGCATTACTTTATTATTCGTCAGGTATATTTTTTAAAATTTTACCTATTCTATTATTTTTTTTTATTATCATATTATTTATATTTCAATAAAATCATAAAAAAAATAGGTAAAGAGAGAAAAAAAAATGATTTTTTAAAAACAAAAAAAATACAAGAAAGTATCGGTGGTATAAAAGAAATAATAGCTTTTGATAGAGTAGAGTATTTTAGTAAAACATATAACAATTATGTTAATAAATTAATGAAAGTTTTTTATATATTTCATTTTTTGCAAAAGTTACCTAGAATTTATTTTGAGACGCTTACAATAATTACAGTTGTAACGTTTACAACGTTAATTTTATTTACCACAAATGACATTGATAATTTTGTTGCAATACTGTCAATTTTTGTTGCTTTTTCACTAAGAATACTTCCATCAATTAGTAGAATTGTTAACTCTTTAAACTCATTTAGATATTCTGCACCTGCTTTTAGAGCAATCGCAAAAGAAATGAATTTTAAAGTTAAAAAAAAAAATAAAATCAAAGTTACTGAATTTAAAGAACTATATTTTAAAAAAATAGTTTTTGAATATTCAAAAGGAGATTATAAAATAGGCTTTAATTTAAAGATTAAATCAGGTGAAAAAATTGCAATTATAGGTGAGTCTGGGTCTGGAAAATCTACCTTTTTAGACTTAATTATGGGCTTTCATACAACCTTTAAAGGAAATGTTTATTTAGACAAAAGAAAAGTTTCTACTGAAAACTTGACCAGCTTCTTTTCTTATGTTCCACAGTCTGTCTATATTTTTGATAATACTATATTAAACAATATTACTTTGGGTAATTATGAAAAGTCAAAAAATTTTGATCTACTTAATCAAAGTTTAAAATACTCATTTTTGGATAAGTTTATTAAAAAACTTAATAATAACCTCAATACTTACACAGGTGATAGAGGATCCAGATTATCTGGTGGCCAAAAACAAAGATTAGGAATTGCTAGAGCTTTGTATAATAATACTCCTATCTTAATACTGGATGAGATTACAAGCTCATTAGATGACAAAACTTCAAAGAAAATAGTTAATGAGTTAATCAATAATAAACAAAAAACTATAATATTTAGTACCCACAATACAGAATTAGTTAAAAAGTTTGATAAAGTCTTTAAAATTTCAAATGGAAAGCTACATATACAAAAAAATATTTAATGAAAAACTCTGATAATTTTTATTGGAAAAACACTAATCTATTTAAAAAACATCATGACTATCTTCAGGGTTTTTTTTGGCAAAGTAACAAAAATTTATCAAAAATTTTAAATAATTATCATAGAACAAATTTGCCCACAAAGTCATGGACTATTATGTTATATCCATGGCTTTATTATTATCAAAGTGCTCTATATGATAGGTGGAATAAACTTATTTCCAAAAAATATAAAAATAAAAAATTTCCTTTTAAGAAAAAATTATACATCATAAATAGTAGTAATGAATTTTTTCATTTATCCCAAAATGATGATTGGAATAACTATATATACTCAAAAATTCAAAATTTTAAAAACAACAAAACAGATCAGAGTGATCTATCGAAAAAAAAGACTAAGAAGAAAATAGAGTCAAATAATTATTTGTTAGTTTTTTATATTTTAAAATTTATAAGATTTTTTTATATAAAATCTGATGTATTTTACACAGACAGTCTCAACTTTAATAAAAAAAAAAAATTAAGAGATATTTATAATTGTTTTATTTTTAAGATTGTTAATAAAATTCATAATAAATTGTCATTGAAATATGATTATAATTATAATTCTAGATTAAAAATATCTAATTTAGTAAAAAAATTAAAAAATAATAATTTAAAAACATTCGAAAATTTTTTTTATGATCAAGTTTCATATGATATACCCTGTGAATTAATAGAGGGATTGAAAATACACATAAAATATTCTATCGGCTTTCCAAAAATTAAAGATATTTTTACAAAATTTCTTCACTATAATAATTTAAATTTTAAAATTTTTGCTTCAAAAATTTTAGAGAAAAAAGGGAAATTAAATATTGTAGAACATGGAGGAGGTATACCCTGGAAAAGCATGAATTTCTTTTTTGAAGAAAGAATTTTTACAAAAAAATATACTTGGGCTAAAGAATTTGAATTTAATCAAAAGCAATTTTCTAATTTTTCAATTAAAAATGAATATTATAACATTTATAATAAAAATTTTGATAATAAAAAAATTTCTATAATTACAACTGTAATTCCAAAATATTTTTTTAAGATGGCATTGGCTATTCAAAATTTTCATTACCAAAACTATATTATAGAAATTAATAATTTTTTAAAAAATATTAGAAAAGAACAAAAAGAAAATATTTTTTTAAAATTACATCCTTCTGAAAATGATAAATATTATAAACCTGGTTATAAAGATCTAAAAAAAAAAAATAAGGTAATAAAATTCTTTAAAAAAAATCAAGATTTCAAATATGTAATTCAAAAATCAAAAATATTAGTTTGTACATATCCAGAAACAACTTTTACTTTATCTATGTTAAGTGGTGTTCCTACAATTTTGATATTAGATTCAAATTTTTTTAATTTATTAAATCCAAAATTTAAAAAAATAATTAATAGTCTAATTAAATCCAAAATCCTTTTTCTTAACTCAACTAAAGCAGCAACGCACATTAATAAAATAAGTGAAGACCCAATCAAGTGGTATGATTCAAATAATGTTAAAAAAGCAAGAGAGGAATACTTAAAAATTGCATTTAGTTAATAAATTTTTCATCAAAAAATTTAATAAGTGGAAAAAAAATATATTTAATGATCAGTTAATTACAAAAAAAGAATTTTGTTAATTAAATATTTTTACTTCTTCTAATGATTTTCTTAATGTTTTAATGACATAGTATTGATCTTTTAAAGTGAGTTTTAAATGAAATGGAAGTGTAATACAATTTTTTCCCCATTTTGTCGAAATTGGAAAACTTTGATTTTCTAATTTATATTTTTTTCTATAATAAGTTAGCTGATGAACAGGCTTGTAATGTACAGAACAACCTATCTTTTTTTTTTTCAAGTAATTAATAATTTCATCTCTTTTATTATTTTTCACAGCTATTACAAAAATATGAAATGCAGATAAGCAATTTTCAGGAATTTTAGGAATATCCACGTTGACATTTTTAAGTAGTAATTGATAATTTTCATAAATTTTTTTTCTTCTTAATAAATTTTTTTTAATATTCCTAATTTGTGGTAGTAGTAAAAAAGATAATAAATCTGGAAGCTTTGCATTAATTCCAAGATCTTGCATGTCAATATCATTATATTTTTTAGATTTGTATTTTTCTAAGGCTGTTTGTGATAAACCAAAACTTCTTAATTTTTTTAATTTTTTAGCTAATTCATTATCATTAGTTGCAATTGCACCACCTTCACCACAAGTAATGTTTTTTGTTGCGTAAAAGGAAAAAATTGCAGCTGTAGACCATTTTCCAGATCTATAGCCTTTTATAGATGACTCAAATGCATGAGCACTATCTTCGATTATATGAATGTCCAATCTTTTTTTCTTAATGTATCTATTTAGCTTTTTAGTATCGAACATATTGCCGTATAAATGGACAGGCATAATTGCTCGAGTTTTTTTGTTTATCTTTTTAATTATTTGATTGTAGTTTGCTAATAGAGTTTCTTTTTCTACATCGACAAATACAGGTTTAGCACCTAAAATTTCTACAACATTAGCTGTTGCTGAAAAAGTCATTGAAGGAATTATAACTTCATCATTTTTTTTTAGTTTTAATGACAATAATGTTATAATTGCACCAGAGGTCCAACTACTAGTTAAAATAACATTCTTGACCCCAAGATATTTAGCAATTTTTTTTTCAACACTTTCACCAACTTTTCCATAGGTTATGATATCACTATTTAGGATTTTTTTTAAATTTTTAACACTTGACAGAGGTATTGAGTGTTTATAAAAATCAACTTTCATTAATACAATATATATTTGTTACTAGAAATAATTTTATCATAAATTATTTTAAGCTTATACAATTATATACATTAAGATCAAATTTAATTATAAATAATTATACAAATTTGGTTAAATCAAATAATCTTCTATGATATAAAAAATTTGGTAATTACAGATAAAGATAACTACAGTAACTCAAAAAAAAATAAATGCATAGAGAATTTATAATTAATAAAAATTATATGGGTGAAAAATAATAGGAGATGGAGGTAGTGGTTTTTGTTAATGTTAGTTAAAAATAAAAAATTTGCTGAGATTTTTTTGAAAAGAAAAAAGTTTAATTATACATTGATTAAATTTTCAGAAAGTTGGTCAAAGATTATTCGAAATTATATTAATCATTGATGAGACAGTATACAATCAAGAAAATAGAAATTTTACAAAAAATCAAGTTCTTTTACTCAAAATATGAAAATAATAAATCAACTCTATTATCTTCTTTAAATTTCTATTTTGCTCCAACAGCAGAATATTATGGTTTATTAAAAATATTAAAATTTTCAAAAGAATTGAATACCCTTTCTTTATATGTGAAAATAATTAAAAATATTTTAAGTGGAATATTTTTTTCAAATCCAAAGATAATTAAAAAAAATAAAATTATTAATTACTCGAATGTAATAATTACATGGGCAAATAAAGCTAACTTTAATACTGATGGATCACTTGATGATAAATATTTTAATATTAGTTCAAAAAAAACAAAAAAAACTCTTTGGATAGTTATTTATTTAGATAAGCATTTACCCAAATATATTAAAAAAAGATTAAATAAAAATATCATAATTTATAAAAACGATTTTAAAAATTATAATTTTTTAGATTTTATAAAATTTATATATAAGAAATTAATTCATTTTAAAAATTTTGAATTATTAATCCATAATTTAAGTAACTATGCATTTTTTTCAGAAAAATTTTATGAAAAAACAAGTAAGTATTTTCTTAAAAATTTAGACTATCTTTATTTTCCCTATGAGGCTCAACCATTTCAAAATAAAATCATATATAATTTAAAAAAAGAGAAAATTAATACTAAAATAATAGGCTACGTTCATGCTGCTCCTTTATCTTTTCCAGCTAATTATATTTATAAGAAATATTCTCCTCATAAAATAATTTTAAATGGAGAAGATCAAAAAGATTGTTTTATAAAAAATCTATATTGGCCAAAAAAACTTATTACTGTGAAGCCTTCTGTAAGATTTTTTAAAGCAAAAAATAATAATATGAGTAATAAAATTTTTTTACCTTTAGCTATACGAAATCACAAATATTTATTGAATGGCTTTAATGATTTAATCAAATTATATAAATATAATTTAAGAAATTTTATAATTCAAAAACACCCCCACTCAATAAATTCAATAAATATAATAAATTTTGAAAAAAAATTGAAAAAACTTATTTCTAGCAATAAAAAGATTAAAAATAATAAAAATCAAAAAAATTTATCAATTTTTATTGGTTCATCAGGTGCAATTATTGAGGCTTTAGAGAGAGGATTAAATGTTTTTCAAGTTTGTGAAAGCCCTATAATAGAAACTTATTCAAATAAACTTTTAAAAAATATCTTAATACAAAAACTAAATAATAATGTTTTTTCATATAAGTTAAAAAATAAAGGTAAAATAGTTAAACTTGGTAAATTTAATGATCATCAAAATTATATAACAAATATATAATTATGTTTTATTGATAAGTATTTTATTATAAAATATTTTTTATAAAAATTTTAATAGACAATTCATAAAATGTTAAAAAACCAAAAAATTTTAATAACAGGTGTGGGAAAGGGCATAGGAAGGGAAATTTTTTTTGAAGCTTTAAAAGCAGAAGCTTATGTGATTGGTGTCACAAGAAATCAACAAGATATGAAAAATCTTGATCAGTTTAAAGGAAAATACAAATTATTTTATGGAGATGTTACTAAAGAAGCTACAATTAATAAAATATTTAATTATTTAATGAAAAATAAAATTAAACTGACAGGTTTAGTAAACAATGCTGGTATCAGGCAAAGAAAAAAATTTGAGAAAATAACCAAGAAAGATTTTGTAAAAGTATTAGATAACAATTTAATATCTCCCTTTATGATTACTCAAAAATTTTACATTCATTCTGATAAAAAAAGAAATTGTTCAATTGTAAATATTGGTTCAATTGTGGGTGAAAAAGGATTTGCAGAATTAAGTGGATATGGTTCTTCAAAGAGTGCCTTAAATGGTTTAACAAAGTGTTTGATGGCTGAATTTTCTAAAAAAGCAAAAAATATAAGAATTAATTGTATAAACCCTGGATTTGCAAAGACATCTTTTTATGAAAAATTTAAAAAAAATAAAAATTTATATAATTGGACAATAAATAAAACCCCTTTAAAACGTTGGGCGAATAGTAAAGAAATAAGTAATGTTATTATGTTTTTATTGTCTGAAAATTCATCTTATATAAATGGTCAGAGTATAAATATTGATGGAGGGTGGTCATCAGTATGAAAAAAAAAATCTTAGGTTTAATTCCAACAAGGCTTAATTCCTCAAGATTGCCACAAAAAGCTCTTTTAGAAATTAAAAATATTCCTTTAGTAATACATACATTTAAAAGATCAAGTCTCTCAAAGTGTCTTGATGAAATATATATTTGTTGTGATGATATAAAAATTTACAATATGGCTAAAAAATTTGGAGCCAAATGTATTATGACATCTCCACATCACAATAATGGTACAGAAAGAATTTTTGAAGCATATAAAACAATATCAAAAAAAAATAAATTTGATTTAATTGTTGATATACAAGGTGATGAACCACTTGTAAGTCCATACCATATTGACGATGTTATAAAGCATCATCTTGAAAATTTTAAATATGATATAGTCTTACCAACTATAAATTCTGATCAAAAAAATAATACAAATATAATTAAAGTAATCAGCAATATTAAAAAAGAAGTTTTATATTTATCACGTTCAAATATTCCATTTGAATTTAAAAGTATAAATAAATTTATTAGTAAACATTTGTCTATAATTTCATTCAAACCAGACTCATTAAAAAAATTTAGTGAAAGTAAAAAAACTCCTCTAGAAAAAATCGAAGATATTGAGTTATTAAGAGCATTAGAAATTGGTCTTAAAATAAAGACATTTAACTTAAAGGGGGATAGCTTTTCGGTAGATGTTCTAGATGATTATAAAAGAGCAAAAAAACAGATGGGTTTAGATAAATTTTTTAAATTATACAAAATTTAATGATAATTAAATATAAAGTTTATGACCAAAGGTTAAAAGTAATTATTACTGAAAACATTCTTGATACTGTTTTAGATGACTTAAAAAATTTAAATTCTGATAAAAAAGTGCTTTTTGTTTATGATAGAAGAATTGATGAAAAAACAATAAAGAATTTTGCAACTAATTTAAAAACTTCTGGTTGTTCAGTTTTTTTTTTAGAATTAATTGGTAACAAGGTTCATAAAAGTGAAAAAACATTATTTAAAATAATAGATTTTCTTATTTTAAATAAATTTACTAAAAATTCAGTAATATTATCATGTTGTGGTGGTGTTATAGGAGATATGGCAAGTTTAGCATCGTGTTTATATTTAAGAGGTATGATTTATCTTCATATACCGACAACTATAACATCAATTGTTGATAGTTGTATAGGAGGTAAGACTGGAATTAATTACAAAGGTTTAATAAATTCAATGGGAACTTATTATCACCCTAAGTCGGTTTATATATCTAATGAGATTTTAAAAAAAATACCACAGAGAGAATATTATTCTGGACTACCTGAGGTTATAAAATATGGTTTAATTAAAAAAAATTCTATTTTAAATAATTTAGCAAAAAATAAAGACTTAGTTGATAAAAGAAACTTTAAATTTATGTCAAATTTAATAAGCCAGAGTTTACAAACTAAAATATATTATTTTTCCAAGGATGTTTATGAAAAAGATAAGCGTCTAGCATTAAATTTTGGACATACTTTTGCTCATGCTATAGAAATGGCTACCCAAAAAATATTTAAAAAAGAAGTTTTTAGGCATGGAGAGGCTGTTGGATTAGGTATTCTGTGCGAATTATATTATTCTCATAAGGGTAGATCAAAACTATTAAATAATGTTGAAAATTTACTTTATCAATTTAATTTACCCACAAGAGTCTTAGAAAATAAGAATAAGAATTATCAAAAAATCCATGATGAAATTTATAAATATGTCTTTGTTGATAAAAAAAAAATTGGTAAATTTCCAAGATATATTAGTTTAAATAAAATAGGTCATCCAAAAATTAAATTGTTAAATGATTTTAATTTATTAAATGAAACGATAAGTAAGTTTTTATATAAAGATTGATGTTTGAAATTTTTAGAGATAAAAAAATAATTGTTACTGGCCATACTGGTTTCAAAGGTTCATGGTTAGTAGCTTTTTTGAGCACTTATGGTTGTCAAATATATGGTTTGTCAAAAGATATACCTTCAAATCCATCGCACTATAGCCTCTTAAATTTAACTAAAAAAATCAAAAATTATAAAGTAGATATAACAGATCAGAAGAAAATAAAAAACATTATACATAAAATACAACCAGATTTTGTTTTTCATCTTGCAGCTCAATCTTTGGTTAAAACATCGTATGATGATCCAGTATTAACATTTAAGTCAAACTCTATCGGCACTTTAAATATTTTAGAGTCATTAAGATATTTGAAAAAAAAATGTTCAGTAATTTTGGTTACAAGTGATAAAAGTTATAAAAACTTAGAAATCAAAAGAGGTTATAAAGAAACTGATTTATTAGGAGGTGAGGATCCCTATAGTGCTTCTAAAGCCTGTGCAGAGATAATAATACAAAGTTATATAAAATCTTACTTTAAAAATAAAAAAATATTAATTTCAGTTGGAAGAGCAGGAAACGTAATTGGAGGAGGGGATTGGTCAAAAGATAGGCTTATACCAGATTGTTTTAGATCCTGGTCAAAAAAAAAAGTAACCATCATAAGAAACCCTAATTCAACAAGGCCATGGCAGCACGTGATTGAGGTCGTTTACGGATATATGGTTTTGGCAAAAAAATTGCACAATAATCCAAAACTCCATGGTGAAGTGTTTAATTTTGGCCCATCTTATAAAAAAAACTATAAAGTCAAAGAGATTTTAACATTTTTTAAATCAATTTGGAGTGTATGCAAATGGAAAATAAATGCTAAAAATACAAATCAAAAAGAGTCAGTACTACTTAAATTAAATTCGACTAAAGCTAATCAAATTTTAAAATGGGAAACACTTTTAAGTTTTAAAGAAACTTTAATTTATACCTTGAACTGGTATAAAGAATATTATCTAAATGACTCAAAAATAATAACAATTGATCAAATAAATCTTTATAAGAAAAAAATTAAAAATTTAAAATGAAAGTAGTAATTTTAGCAGGTGGCTTAGGGACTAGACTCTCTGAATATACAAAGTTGATTCCAAAACCCATGGTTCAAATAAATAAAAAACCAATTATTTATTATATAATGAAGCATTTTTCAAATTATGGTCATAAGGAATTCTATGTTGCGCTTGGTTATAAAGGAAATGTTATTAAAGATTATTTTAAAAAAAAAAATTTTAATTGGAATGTGAACTTGATAGACACAGGTTTAAAAACAATGACAGGTGGTCGATTAAAAAAATTAAAAAAATATCTAGGTGAAGATGATTTTTTTTTAACATATGGAGATGGTGTTTCGAATGTAAATTTAAGAGAATTGAAAAAATTTCACAAAAGTAAAAAAAATTGTTTAGTAACTATGACGGCAGTTCGCCCACCTGCAAGATTTGGTGCTATAAAAATTAAAGGTCAAAGAGTTAAACTTTTTAGAGAAAAATCAAAATTAGATGAGGGATGGATTAATGGAGGATTTTTTATAATGAAACCAAAATTTTTAAATTATATTGAAAAATCATCATCATTCTTAGAAAAACATCCCCTTGAAAAAGTAGCAAAAATGAACCAACTTTTTGCATTTAAACATAAAGGTTTCTGGCAATGTATGGATACTAAAAGAGATAAAGATAATCTTGAAAATATATTTAAAAGTGGAAAGGTAAAATTTTAATTTGAAATATAATATATTGGTTACTGGTGGAACAGGTTTTATTGGAAAAAATTTTATTTCACAGCTATATAAAAAAAAAAAATTTAATATTTACTCACTATCTCAAAAAAAAATAAACAAAGAATTTCAACAGAAGAAAATAAATTATATTTATTGTAATTTGCAAAATAAAGAAAAATTAAAAAAAAAATTAAATCTTAAATTTCAATTTGTTGTAAATTTTGCTGGTCATATAAACCATAGTGAAAAAAAAAAAACATATGGCACACATTATCTTGGCCTTAAAAATTTAGTAGAAATTATATCATCAAAAAAAATAATAAAATTTATTCAGATTGGTAGTAGTGTTGAATATGGTTTTTTAAAATCACCACAAAAAGAAAATGAAAGTTTAAAAACAATTAAATTGAAATCAATTTATGGAAAATCAAAATTACTATCAACAAATTATTTATTAAACCTTTTTAAAAAAAAAAATTTTCCAGTATTAATTTTAAGACCTTATTTAGTTTATGGTCCTGGTCAATCTTTAGATAGATTAATACCAATAACTATAATGAATTGTCTGAAAAATAAGTTTTTTAACTGCTCCCCTGGAAAACAACTTAGAAATTTTATTTATGTTAATGATTTTTCTAAAATTGTCTATAAATGTCTTTTTTTGAAAGCTAATGGTGAAATTTTAAATGTTGGGTCATCAAAAAATTATAAGGTAAAATTTATAATCAATAAGATTAATAAATTAATAAAGAAAGGTTTCCCACAATATGGTCAAATTAAATTGAGAAAAGATGAACCTTTAAATTTATATCCAAGTCTAAACAAATTAAAAAAATATATAAAATTAAATAAAGAAACGAATATTGAAACTGGATTAAAAAAAACTATCTCTTATTATAAAAATCAAAATTATGAAAAAAATTTATTTAGTTAGTAATGACAAGATTTGGTTTTCAAAAAAAAGATATACTTCAAGTAATGATTTAAATAATATTATAACTTGTCTCAACAAGAATTATGATATCAATTTAATTTGTAGAAACAGTTTTAAGAAATTTAATTTTCAACTAGATGAAAATTTTAAACATTTTAAATTTAATAAAATTTTAGAAAAAAAAATAAATATTTTACTTATTTCAATTACACCTTATAACTTTTTTGTTTTATTTTACCTTTCTATAATTAAAAAAGTGGATATCAAAGGTTTTGTTTATTTAAGAAGTGACGGCTTCTTGGAATACAAATATCGATATGGATTATTGGGATATTTATTTTACTACTTAATGTTCTACTTTATTACAAAAAAATTAAAAATTATTTCTTGTTCAAATAATTTTACTAAAGTGCAGTCTGACACTATAGTTCACCCCTCTGAACTAAATTCAATTTGGTTTGATCGAAAAAATTCAGAAAAACAATATCATACTGATTTTCTTTATGTAGGAAGATTTAAAAAAGACAAAGGATCATTTTATCTTGTAAAAATTTTTAAAAATATTCTGAAAAATTATAATTTAACAATTGTTGGTAATGTTAAGGAATCAATTCCAGAGAAGTATATTGCTAAAAATATAAATTATAAAGAATCAGTATCTAATATTAATGAATTAATTAAAGTTTATGATTCAACTAAAATATTTATCTTACCATCTTTCATAGAAGGTTTCCCTAAAGTTATTTCTGAATCTTTAGCCAGACTAAGGCCTGTAATAATTTTTGAAGAAATTCAATATGTAGTTAATGAAAGAGAAGGTATATTTGTTTGTAAAAGAGATGATAAAAGTTTAATAGATACCATAACTTTTATTCTAAAAAACTATACTGATATACAAAAAAAAATTGAAAAAAACTATTTTTACACAAAAGAAAATTTTAAGAAAGAAATTCTAACTTTAATTCAAAATGAATTTTAATAAAATCTTACCAGTTTTTACTTTAGGGTATGGTGTATCCATATTTCCCTTATTTCTTTTGATGGGACCATTAATTTCAGAAATTTTTTTAATATTCTTAATATTATTCTTTTTATTTTCTGTAATAAAAGAAAAAAAAAATTATTTGACAAATAAATTTATAATTTTTTTTGGATTACTTTATATTTCCACACTTTTTTCAACTTTATTAAATTTCTATAATTTTGATTATGCAAAAGGTGGTATATTATACTTTCGTATCCCATTATTTGCATTTTCAATTTGGTTTGTTTTGGATAGATACAATTTTTTTAATAAAAAAATTATTTTTTTCTATACAATTTTCCTTTTATCAATAGTTTTTGACTCACTTTTTCAATTTTATAGTGGCCAAAATTTAATTGGATATGAAATTATTAGCAATCGAATCTCCAGTTTTTTTAAAGATGAGCTTATATTAGGAGGTTTTTTAACAAGGGTAATCCCAATATTCTTATTACATTTGGTTATGACAAACATTATTAATGAAAAAAAAATAAATATATATTTTGCAGTAATAATTTCCTTAATTTGTTTAATAGTTTATTTGTCAGGAGAAAGAGTGTCTTTTTTTCTTTTAATATTATTTTTCACTTTAATTTTTTTTGCTATAAAACATTTAAGAAAATTTATTATTTTAATATCTATAATCTCAATTTTCTTAAGTCTAATTATTCAATATGTAAAAAATCCAGAAGATCTCAATCCAGCAAATAGGATGTTTAGTAAAACATATGCACAAATAATAGGCAAAGGAGCAGAGTCGCATGAGAAATATAAAAAGAAACTTTTTAATAAAGTTTATGTTTTTTCACATGATCATCATGGCCATTATTCCTTAGCATCAAAAATGATATTAGATTATCCAATTTTTGGTACTGGAATTAAAGGCTTCAGATATTTGTGTAGAAATAAGATTTATATATTGGAAAATAATGATGGATGCTCAACTCATCCTCATAATACCTATATACAAATTTTTTCTTCTAATGGAATTGTTGGTTTAGTTTTAATAATAATAGCCTTTTTTTATGTAAGTAAAGAAATTATAAGAATTAGAAAAAAAATTAACCTTGAGGAAAATTTTAATAAATTTGAAGTCTCACAGATTATTTTATTATCTGCTATTTTTGTAAATATTTGGCCTTTAATACCAAGTGGTAATTTTTTTAATAATTGGTTATCAATGATGTATTTTTATCCAATAGGCTATTATTTATACTTTAAACATATAGATGAAAAAAAAATTAATTAGCATAATAATCAATTGTTATAACGGTGAAAAATATTTACTTAAAACTCTTAAGTCAATTATAAATCAAAAATATAATAATTATGAAGTCATCTTTGTAGATAATTGCTCTACAGACTCTAGTGCAAAGATATATAAAAAGATAAAAGATAAAAGATTTAAATATTTCAAAACTAAAAAAAAAATAAATTTAAATAATGGAAGAAATTTTGCGCTTAACAAATGCAAAGGTCATTTTATAACATTTCTTGATACAGATGATTGGTGGAATCCAAATTTTTTAATTTCAAGAAGTAGGTTTTTTAACTCTCCAAGTGAATATGGATTTTGTTTTTCAAATTGCTATCATTATTTTGAAAATAAAAAAAAATATAAATTTTTTACAAAAGAAAAATTGCCTTCAGGATTTATATTAAATAATTTACTTAAATTTTATTTTGTAAAATTAGGGACTATAATAATTAAAAGAAAGATAATTTCATTTATAAAATTTAATTCAAATTATAACATTATAGGTGACTATGATTTTGTTATCAGGACCTCAAAAAAATATAAAGCTATGAGTTTTCAAGATGCATTAGTAAATATCAGAATACATAATAATAATTTTTCCCATACAAATAGAAGAATGTTTTACCTTGAATTTAAAGAATGGTTAAAAAATCAAAATTTTGATGAAATTTATTTCAAAAAAAATAAATTTATATTATTTCAAAAATTAGAATATTTAAGATTAGTGTATTTGTTGATACATAATAAAAAAATAAATTTGATTTATGATATACTTAAAATTAAATCTATTCTTCCAAAGTTAAAATTATTGATAATTTATTTTGTACCTAATTTTATAATAAAGTTTAAACAGAAATATTTCTAATCAACAATTCTTAAGAGTATCTCTAGGTTTTATTTGTATTTTAAATCCTGACTACCTTATAAAAACGTAATTAAAAACCTTTGAATACTTGCTATTAATAGTTAGCATTTTTTCATTATGTTTTTTATGTAATATTTTAAAATCATTTTCTCTCATTATTTTTAAAACTTTTTCATACTGATCTCTAAAATTTTCATTAATTTCTACTGAAAGGCTTTTTAACTTATTATTTTTTAAGTATTTGCTTCCACCTTCTAGAATTAAATGTTCAATTCCGTCAACATCAATTTTAATATAATCAGGTATTTCTAAGATTTTATTATCAATTAAATTATTTATTGTAGTTCCCAAGATTTGATATTTCATATTAATCTTAAAATCTTTTCCTTGAAAATCGAACTTTTCACCAAAAGAATTTAATGATCCTCCTTCTATGAAATCAGATTCATTCATTGTTAGAAAACAATTTTCTTTGTTTGTTAGAGGTATTGGTAATATTTGAATATTTTTTTCAAGATTGTTTATAGAAATATTTCTACTTAAAATTCTTAAATTTGAAGTTGAAGGCTCAAAACAAACTGTTTTTGAATTTTTATTTTTTAAAGAATTATAAATTGAATATAATCCTATATTTGCACCTATATCCCAAAAAATTAAATTTTCTTTTTTTTCAAAATTATCTATCCATTCTAGAGTTTCAGGCTCTTTAGTGAAAAATGTTTTAACTCTCCATTCAGTTAATTCATTTGGGATAAAAAATTTTGTTTCAATGTTTTGAATATTAATATTGGTATATGAATCATTTTCTATAAAATCTTTAAAAAAGATTAAAAAACTTCTTTTAGTTATGAATTTAAAAATATTGTTTAAATAAGTTAATATTTTGTAAATTAAATATGATATTTTTTTTTTCATTATTATATTAAATATTTTAAATAGTTTTTTTAAAGTATTTAAATAAGTATGGGTTAATTTTATATCTAAAATTTCCTATTAAATAGTTTCTATTTTCTATTTTATAAACCTCTTTTATTTTATTAGTCATTAGATTGTACACCAATGCAGCTCTTTGGTTGACTCCATCTCCTTCATATGAGTGCCAAGTTTCTTTTTCTTTTCTAGAAAAAAAAACAGCTCTATTTGGTTTCCATTCTACAGTTGTTTTATCTGAACCTTTTTTATCACTATAAAAAATTGTTCCTGAATTTTTCTCTGGATATAAATAAATTACTCCTGACAATAATTTATTGGGTGTATCATCATGTATTGGAAATTTACTATCTTTTTTTGTAATTATTATAGTAAAATCAGAGTAATCATATAAACTCATTTTTTCTGGACATATTTCTTTTAATATATCCATTGCTTTAGGAAAATAATTTTCATGAATTTTCCTCAAAAGATCATCATTAATTGTAGAATTAATTATTTGATTATTATTTATTTTATTATGATAAACTTTAAATTCATTTTCAAAATTATTTTCTAAATTTAACCCACATAAATCGTCAAAATCCTCTTTTTTTAAAAAGTTATCTATTACTTTAGTTTTATATTTTAAATTTTTCATTTTATGTTTTTTTAAATATTGCAATAAATTTTCTCTCTTTACTTACACAATTTTCTTTTGCACTAACTCTTTTAAAAATTAATTCCAATTCAATCAATTTTTGTTTTTCAAGTATTTTGAGTGTTTCATAAGATGCAGTTGAATTGTAGATTCTATCAGATTTAGAGAATTCTAAATTTTTGTATATATCATCACATATAATTAAACCCTCATTTGAAATTGAATTCATAGAATTTATTATATCAACACAAACTACAGGGTATCCATGTGCGCCATCTATCCATATTAAATCATATTTTTTAATATGATTTATAAGATTAAGTGAGTTCATCTGAATAAAATTTATTTTACGTTCGATAGATAAAATTTTATCTCTTTCTTCTATAAATTGTTTAACAATATTTTTTCTTTCATAAAAATTTATGAAATCTTCATTTTTATTAGGTAGGTCAATAGTATCAATCATGCTATTTGGGAATAATTTTGAGAGCAGTAGCGCATTATAACCATCAAAAGTTCCTATTTCCAATATATTTTGAATACTAATATTTTCATTCTTCGAAATACTGGAAAATAAAACTTCATGTTCTGAGGACATAGTTCTATCGAAGTCTAAATTATGCTCTTTTTTAATTGATTTGAGTTTTTCAATTCCTAACTCTCTATTTAACCCAAGTTTTTCAAAAATCTCGTTTTGATTAGTTTCAAATATATTTTGATTGTATTTCTTAAGTTCTAGATAATGATTTATCTTTTTAATTATCTTTTTTGGTATTAGATGTGGTCTAGTTAAAAGGTTAAGCAATTTATTCATTGTATTAAAACAAAAATATTTTAACAAATTATTTTATTAATATAAAAAGCTTCAGCACAATGTAAACCTACTGTTCCTCCTCTTACAATTGATAGAGCATTTATATTTTTAATTGATCTTGAATGAGGAGCTTTTCTCATTTCAAATTTGTATTGATTAAGTAATTTTTCTTTTTTTTTGGTAAATTTATGAATATCAACAAAATAGTTAGGACAAAATAATCTTCCATTACTCTTAATTCCCCAGTCAGTTGATGATGGAATTTCAAAACTAAGTAATTTTTTAATTTGAAAATCATCATTTGGTCGACATGCCACGTGAGTTGAAAAAAAAGTTTGATAATGATCAATGTTTAAATCATGCTCATAATGAGTATAAATAATGTCTGGCTTATATTTCTTAAAATATTTTACTATGATGTTTGTTATATAATTATGAGGATATGAGCTTAATTCTAAATTTTTTAAATTTAAAAAATCAACGATTTTAAATTTACCTAATGAAGAAACTTTTCTTGCCATAATTTCTCTATTTGATATTTCTTTAAGACATTTATCACTATCTTTTTCTTTAAACCTTCCTGAAACACCATCAGAAATAAATAAGATATAAACTTTATCTCCATCATGAACATGCTTTAAAAGAGTCCCTCCACATCCAAGAACTTCGTCATCTGGGTGCGCAGCCACTACGAATATTGTTTTCATAAATAATTGTTAGAAATATTAATAAAATTGTAGTATCAATATTTTTTATGAAAAGCCAGTTATCAATTGTAGAAAAAAGAGCAATTTCCTCAAAAAAATTACAGAACAGACTAAATCTTAACAGTAAGCTTGGATCGAAAGATTTAACAAAATGGTTATTTGATAGATATAAAATTAAAAAAAATGATATAATTTTAGAACTTGGATGTGGGATTGGTAACCATGTATTAAAACATTCTAAAATTGTAGGAAAAAATGGCCTGGTACTAGCTACAGATTATTCAAGTGAGTCTTTAAAGGTATTGAAAAAAAACTTAAAAAATAAAAATATAATAATTAAATGTATTTCAATGGACGATATCCCTGGTTACTTAAAAAATAGAAAGATTAAATTTGATAAAATCATATCCTCTTATGCATTATATTATGCCAAAAATCCAATCAGAGTAATTAGAGAATGTTCAAAATTTTTAAAACCAAAAGGAAAATTTTTGATTACAGCACCGTGTTACCCTCACACACTAACAAAGTTCGCATTAAAACAAAAAACGCTACCTAATATAGCAAAAAAATATATTGATTTTTCGTCCAAGCAACTAGAAGTTTTTTTAAAATTAAATAAATGTAAAACAAAAATATATAATTTCAAAAATACACTTAAATTTAGAAATTTAAATGATTTGTTGGATTTTTATAGGTCTACAATTTTTTATAATAAGAAAAGTGAATTTTCATTAAATAATTTTTTTACCAAAGGTA
>Ga0233427_10001724_pt1 | contig 22435 bp, 21 predicted proteins | sample SI_118_April2016_5_FD_179885 | JGI IMG/M metagenome (GOLD analysis project Ga0233427, IMG submission 179885) | Seawater microbial communities from Saanich Inlet, British Columbia, Canada - SI_118_April2016_100_MG | ecosystem: Environmental > Aquatic > Marine > Inlet | place: Canada: British...
TCTTCCGGCCGGCCATGTGCTCGCCGGTGATGACCTGATGGCCAAACGCCCCGGTGACGGCATTCACCCCAATCGGATCGATGATGTCCTGGGCATGCGCCTGAAACAGGCGATTGCTGCCGATGAACCCCTGGCGATGGCGCTGCTGGAGCGCGCGGAATGACGCGTCGGGTTTCCATCCCGATCGCGACTCGCGGAAATTACGCCAAGACGAAGTCGATCGTTGCGGCGATTGATGAGCGCTTCGACATCAATGCAGAAACCGTGCTGACCGGTGGCGCGATCCTTGCCCGCTTCGGCGGGTTCGGGGAAGTCATGAAGGCTGAGGGTCGTGAGGCCGATCATGTCGTGCCTTACCTGGTGGATGGCGAGACGCCGATGGCAATGGCGAAATCGTCGGGCCAGGCGACGATTGAACTTGCCGAATTCTTCGGCAGAACGAGGCCCGATATCGTTTTTGTCATTGCTGATCGTTATGAGGCGCTGGCTTTCGCGCAGGCCGCAATGTGCCTCAACATTCCCATCGCCCATCTCGAAGGTGGCGAAATATCGGGTTCGATCGACGAGCGTATCCGCCATGCCGTCACCAAGCTTTCCCATGTGCACTTCGTTGCGAGCGACGAGGCGGCTGAGCGAATCTGCCGGATGGGAGAAACACCTGACTCGGTACACGTTGTCGGCACACCCAGCTTCGATCTGGTGGGCGCGATGGATCTCGACGACCTCACGCCGCTCGCGGCTGCGCTGGCGCAAACCGGAAGTGGCTTTTCGATCGATCTGGACCAGCCTTTCGCGCTGGTCTCGCTGATGCCCGATGTCATGGATAGGGATGGTGGCGCCAATCTGGTCGAGGAAACAGGCGCTGCCGCCCTTGAGCTTGGCATGCAGGTCGTGTGGCTGGCGCCCAACATGGATGCCGGGTCGGATGTGATCGCCGATAATCTCAGGGCGTTCCGTGCGCGTCACGGCGATGCCCCGTTCTGTTTTCTTCCCAGCCTTCCGTTCGAGGCCTATGCACGCTGCCTGTCGCACTCCCGTTGTTTCCTCGGAAATTCTTCCTCGGGCATTCGCGAAGGTGCCTATCTCGGCGTTCCCGTGGTCAATGTCGGTACCCGTCAGACCGACCGCAGGCGTGGCCACAATGTGGTCGATTGTCCCGCCGAGCGCTCCGCGGTGATCGCCGCGGCCCGAGAACAGATGTCGCACGGCCGTTATCCCAGCGACCCTCTCTATGGTGACGGGCATGCCGGGGCCCGCATTGCCGAGGTCCTGGCGACCGTGCCGCTCGAACTCGACAAGCGGATGACCTATTGAGCACCCTGGCCCTGATCGCCGCGCGTGGAGGGTCCAAGGGCATTCCGCGCAAGAATCTGGCGCGTGTCGGGAACCGTTCGTTGGTGCGGCGTGCGGTCGACTCTGCTCTGGCCTCTGGTGTCTGCGACCACATTGTCTGTTCGACCGATGACGAGGAAATCGCCCGGGAGGCCAGGTCAGCCGGGGCTGATGTCCCGTTTTTGCGGCCGGCAGAGCTGGCCGGTGATACTGTCCCGGTGTTGCCGGCGATCCGGCACGCCGTGACGCAGTGCGAAGAACGCGGAGCCATATTCGACACCTTGATATTTTTGCAGGCGACCGTTCCCTTCCGGACCGGGGAAGAGATCGCGCAGGCGTTGGAGCTTTTCGTTGAGGGACGCCACAGGAGCGTGATAAGCGTCTGCCCGCTGGAGCGAAAGCCGCACAACATGTTCGTCAAGCGGGAAGGGCGGACGCTGGAGCGGTTGATCAGGATTCCCGCGCATACTTACGACAACCGTCAGGAGATGGTGGATCTGTGCCGCCTGGGAAACGGTGTCTATGTGGTGTCGCGCGATGATGTCATGAATGGAGAAATGTTAACTCCGGAACCCACAGGATACGTCGAAAGCGACCGCGTTCGCTCGCTCGACATTGATGATGAATTTGATTTGGCGCTTGCGCGGCTGATTGCCGATGAGCGGGGCCTTTGAACAGGTGAACCCCCTGGAAATGGAGTTTTCATGAGAGTCTTGGTTTTGGGCGGCGACGGCTATCTGGGATGGCCCACCGCGATGCATTTTTCGGCCCGTGGTGATGATGTCGCTGTGGTCGACAATTTCGCCAAACGCCAATGGGAGATGGAAGAGGGCATCGAGCCGCTGTTGCCGATCCCGCCGCTGCACAAGCGGGTGCGGGCCTGGCAGCGTGTTTCCGGGCGCGAGATCGGGCTTTATGTCGGTGACCTGATGAACCATCGGTTTGTCTACAAGGTGCTGCGCGAATTTCAGCCGGATGCGGTCGTTCACTATGGTGAACAGCCATCGGCGCCCTATTCGATGCAAAATCGCACGACCGCCGTCGATACCCAGATCAACAACATCGTCGGCACGCTCAACCTTCTCTTCGGCATGCGCAGCCATTGTCGTGATGCCCACCTGATCAAGCTGGGCACGATGGGTGAATACGGCACGCCCAATATTGATATCGAGGAGGGCTGGCTTGAGGTCGAACACAACGGCCGCAAGGACCGCATGCTCTATCCGAAAAAGCCTGGGAGTTTCTATCATCTCTCCAAGGTCCACGATTCGCACAATGTCGAGTTTGCCTGCCGGATCTGGGGCTGTGCCGCGACCGACCTAAATCAGGGTGTCGTCTATGGTGTCGACACAGAGGAGACAAAAGCCGATCCGGACCTGGCGACCAGCTTTCATTACGATCAGGTTTTCGGCACGGTGCTGAACCGGTTCCTGGTCCAGGCAGCCATCGGCGAGCCGCTCTCGGTCTATGGCAAGGGTGGCCAGACGCGTGGTTTCCTCAATATTCGCGACACGCTGAAATGTGTCGAACTGGCTGCTGACAATCCTGCCGCTGCAGGTGAATTCCGGGTCCTCAACCAGTTTACCGAACAGTTCTCCGTGCTCGATCTGGCGAACCGGGTCCAGGCAGTGGCCAAGGCTGCCGGCCATGACACCACGATCGTGAACACGCCCAACCCACGGGTGGAACTCGAAGAGCATTATTACAACGCGCGCCACTCGGGCCTGGTCGAACTTGGTCTCGAGCCACACCTGTTGGATGACGATGCTCTGGGAAAAATGTTCGCGACCGTCTCTGCCAATGTCGGTTCGGTTGATCGTAACGCTCTGGCGCCGACCATCCTCTGGGCACGTGATAGCAGAGCCTGTCTGTGTCCGGTTCCATGAAACGTGCACTGGTCTTCATCGACCATGACATGACGATCCGTCATTTCGTGAAGTCGCGTGCCTTCGCTGAGTTGGAGCGCGATTTCGAAGTGACCTATGTCGTCAATGTCGATCCACGTCCCAGGGGTCAATGGATCCACACCGACCCGGAATCGCTCGGCTTTGATCGCATGAAGGTTGTGCGCATTCCGCGCAAACGCATGGGTGAGTGGTACAAACTCTATGCCGTGTCGTTGCTGCAGAAACAACGCGGCACGGCGAATTACAAGGCGCGCAAGCAGCTCATGGCTTCGGTCAACGGACCCTGGCGGACGAAACTCTATGAGCTGCTGTCGTTGCCCGGGATCTTTTCGCGCTTTCGGCGACGTTACCTCGATCGGATGGGTGTATGGGCCCCCTTGCAGGAACTCATCACCCTACTGGATCCCGATGTATGCATTTATCCCTCGATGCTGACCGGGTACTTTATGAACGAGTTGCTTCTGCTGTGTCCCAGGCTCGGGATTCCGTTGTTGGTCCTGATGAACTCCTGGGATAATCCCAGCCAGAAGGCCGTGGTTACCGGAACGCCGGATCGGCTGGCCGTCTGGGGTGAACACACCAAACGTCATGCGATGGAGTTCATGCGTCTGCCTGAAGACCGCATCGAAATCTTCGGCGCTGCGCAGTTCCAAGTCTATCGTGAGCCCGTGACACAATCGCGTGCTGAATTATGCGAGATGTTCGGACTCCCCGCCGATGATCTCCCGGTTGTGCTCTATGCCGGGGTCTCGAAGTCGATCAATGAAACCCGGCATCTCAAGCTGCTCGACGAAGCGATTGAAAGCGGGCGTATGTTGCCTTGCCGCGTGATCTACCGGCCGCACCCCTGGCGCGGCGAACTGGTCGAGGGCGAAGAAAACTTCTTCGACGCCGGGCTCAAGCACGTCGTGATGGACCCCTGGATGGAGGACTACTACCGGCGTGTCGCGGTTGATGATTCCGACGCCTTCGAGATGGCCGACTACGACATCACGCGCAAGCTTCTCGGCCTGGTCGCAGGTTCGATCTCGACGCTTTCGACGATCCAGCTGGAGACGGTCCTGGTGGGCAAGCCGACGATTTCCTTCATGCCGACATCCGATGTGGACACCAAGTACGGAAAGTACAACGAGATCAGTCTCCGGTTGGCGCATTTCACCGATCTCTGGACTGCGCCCGGCGTGACGAGTTGCAGCGACGACGCCGCTCTGCCCGAGGCGGTCAACACCCTGTTGGAACAGGCAGGTGACGCAGAACTGCGGCAACGGATCGCCGAGAGGGGACGCTATTTCGCTGTTCTGGACGGCCCGACCTATGGCGAACGCCTTGTAGAACTGGCACTTCGTGTTGCCTGAAACCCTGCCTTTCGGATTGGCGGAACGGCCGATTTTCATTGGGGGCATGATGAAATCGGGCACCAGCCTGCTGCGTGTTCTGCTGGGCCAGCATCCTGATCTCTATGGGACCTTCGAAAGCCACTGGTTTGAAGATGCATTGCGTCTGGGCTGGTCGGATGCCGGATCCCGGCGTGTGACCTTTCTGCGTGAGTTCCTGGAGATCGACGATACCTCCTATGATGCAATGGTTGCAGCCAAGCGGGCCGAGCCTGCACGCGAGTTCATTGATATCGTCTACGAGGCCATGCTCAAACGAGAGAACAAGCGCCGCTGGCTCGACAAGACGCCGGACAATGTCTTGCACTTCGATGAAATCCGCAGGGTCTGGCCGCAGGCGACGCTGATTCATGTCACACGTGAGCCGCGCGACTGTTTAGCGAGTTGGAAAGACAAGCGTGGCGATGACCTGCTGGCCTTCCTGGCCGCGGCACAGCGTGTCTGGGATGCTCTTGGGGATCGGTTGGGCCGGGGCAGTGGATCGGGTTATCTCGAAATTGACTATAGTGACCTGGTCGGATCAACCGGTACCGCGATGGCAGCACTTCTTTCCGGCCTGGACGAACCCTGGCATGCGGATGTGGCTGAGATCGATCTTTGTGCCACTCACCGCGAGCGGGAGACGGTTAAACGGGTGACCGGCCGCGACAGCCACACCAACCGTTCTCTTGCGCGCCCCATCTTTACCGATTCCGTCGGTCAGTGGCGCAGCATCCTGAGCGACGAGGAGGCCGCGACGATTACGGCCGAACTCGCCCCCTTGTACGAACGCCTTGGCGAGCGCTGGGCAGCATCGTGCTGACGATTGTGGCCAATCATTATGTGCGCGACCTGGCGGCGAGCAGATTTCCGCGTCTTGCAGCGCTTGATGTCGGGCACTTTGAACAACAGCTCGACCGGATCGCTGCGGGTTACAGTGTCGTCGGCCTGGATGACGTCATGGTTTGTCTGAACGGAGGGCCACCATTGCCCGAACAGGCATGCTTGCTGACTTTCGATGATGGCTATCGCGATCATGTCGATGTCGTCTTGCCGGCACTTGTCCGGCGTGGTTGGCGCGGTGCGTTCTTTCCTTCGGCGGATGCCGTTGCCCATCGCGCATTGCTGGAGGTCAACGCTATCCAGTTCGTGATCGCTGCCAACGATGACCGTGCTGGTCTTGCCGACGACCTCTGTGGTTTGATCGAGGAGCACCGGGATGACGCGACCCCGTCTCTGGAGACGCTACGGGAGGCCTGGCTTACGCCGGGACGATGGGATGACGCCGAGACCAGGTTCGTGAAAGGCGTCCTGCAGCAGGGGCTGCCGGGTGTACAGCGTGAAACGATTATTGCGCATCTGTTCGCATGCCACGTCAGCGATGACGCTCGTGCCTTTGCGGACGAACTCTATCTTGACCGTTCCGATATCACCCGGATGCTCGATGCCGGAATGGCGATCGGCAGTCACGGCGCCTGTCACCGGCGCATGACGACGCTTGATGATGTGGCACTGGAAGCTGACCTGACCGCGTCACTGGCACTGCTCAAAGCCTGCGGTGTCGGCCTCGACGATGGATGGCACTCTGTTACCCGCATGGCACCTTCCATCACGGCAATGCGCTGGATCTGGATGTTGAGGATGTGTTCGATCTGGTCAATGCGACCGGCGTTATGCAACACGAGCCACGCTTTGCCGCGCTGATCGATCGTATGATTGCGTGGTCGCGGTGCTACATCCTGTTCGACATGAAGCTTTCGATGCTCGACGACGACATTATCGATATCACCCGGTCTCATGCCGGAACCGCTGAACATCCCCTGCATTTCAACGTGTTGTCGACGAGACGGCTGCTGCAACGCCTGGCCGCCTTGCCCGGGATTACCAGGGCGGCGATTTACGGCTACGAAACCACTCCCAACCGAAATACGACCATCCCGTCCGAAGTCACGCGTCTGGTCTCTGCAGGCGTGTTTCTGGAGGTCGGCATAGGCCCGGTGAATCTCGATATCGAGTTGCCCTCTGGATTTGCCCCATGACGCAACCTCTTTCCGGACGCACCTGTGCCGTGACTGGTGGCGGCGGCCTGATCGGCTCCTTCCTGGTCGATGACCTCCTTGCACTGGAAGCCAGGGTGGTCGTGGTGGATGACTTCTCCAAGGGTCGCCGGGAAAACCTGGCGCACCATGGCAAGGCGGTCGAAACCCGTGAAGTCGATCTTGAGATTGCCGGAACTGCGGCCGATGCGCTGGAGGGCTGCGATGTCGTGTTCCATCTCGCCAGCCGGGCCTTTGGCGTTGGCCATGGCGCCGGGCGTCACTGGGAAATTCTCCAGCACAACGAGGCAATCACCAACAACGTGCTTGATGCTTTGGCGCGCCTGCGTCCGAGCCATGTTCTGGTTGCTTCGTCTTCCTGCGTTCATCGCGACGATGGGCCCGATACGGTGGGCGAGTTGCCGTTGTTCGATGGTGAGCCGGAGATCGCGAACTGGGGTTATGGCTGGGCCAAACGGTTCCTCGAGCAGAAGGCCGCCATCATGGCGCGCGAGACCGGGATTGCCTGCACCATCGTGCGCCCGTTCAACATTTATGGCGAACGTTATGCATGGCAGGGAACCAGCAGCCAAGCGATTCCGATGCTGGTCAAGAAGGCAATGGATGGCGAGGATCCGGTCGTCATGTGGGGTTCGGGCGAGCAACGCCGGACCTATCTCCATGCCGCCGATTGCGCGGCGATCATGCGCCGCCTTGTCGAAACAGCCTGGCATGACGGGCCGGTCAACATCGGCATGGCCGAAACAGTCACCGTTCGCGAACTGGTCGAAACGATCTGCCGCGTTGCGGGCCTTTCGCCCGAACTGATTGCCGATACGAGCAAACCCGAGGGTCGTTTCGTCAAAAGCAACGATCCGGCCCGATTGCTTCAGGCCGTGCCCGGTTTTGTGCCGACAGTTTCGCTGGAAGAAGGTATCGGGCGCATGGCCGAGTGGTATCGCAGGGAGTTCGCGTGAGGGTTCCGGTTGAAGCGGCATTGCGCCTGGGCCGTGGTCCCGCCGCGATCCAGTGCCTGACCAAAGGCCGGTTCGACACACGTCTTGCCGATATGGCCGAAGGACGGTCACCGCGAGATTTCTTCTACGGTTTCCTTGGCCTGGTCGAGCGTGGCCACGATGCCCGGTTCCAGCAGACCGATGGTGCGTATGATGGTTTTTCAGGTCGCCTTGTTCATGGTTGCGAACGCCTGATGAGCCGTCTGACCGGGCTTTCCCGCCGCCAGCATGTCCTGCGGGAACTTGAGCCCGATTGGCGTGACGCTGCGACCATGATCAGTTTTACCGATCATTTCAGCCTGACCCTGGGCGATGTCATGCGCAGCGAACGCGACCATCCGTTTGCAGTCGGCCTGTTCCACGGGCTCTCCGATATCGAAAACCGGATGCCTGCGTTTGGCCACCTGTTGAGTGGCGGTTATGTCGCGCGGGCTCTTTCAGGTCTCGATCACATCGGCTTCTTTGGCCCCGGTGATCGCAGTGAAGCGATCCGCCGCTATGGTCTGGCCCCGGAACGCACCAGTGTTTTCCCGTTCGGCATCGATACCGACTTCTGGGTGCCGGGCGAGGAGGACGTTCCCGACGTGCCGTTTCTCCTTTCGGTCGGTTCCGACCCCAGCCGTGACTATGCAACACTTGTTGCCGCGCCGATTGCTGCACCTGTGCACATCGTGACACGCCTGCCGGTGACAGTCCCGGCGGATCGTCCCAACGTGAAAGTCCTGGCCGGGCACTACTTCAAGAGCCCGCTCGATGATGTTGGCCTGCGCCGGCTCTATCGTCAGGCGTCGGTCGTTGTCGTGGCGCTCCAGGATGTCTTTCAGCCGACCGGCTACAGCGTCTGTCTGCAGGCCATGGCCTGTGGCAAGCCGGTTGTGCTGACAGATATCAAGGGCCTGTGGTCGCCCGGTCTCTATCGCGACGGTGAACATTGCCTGCTGGTCCCGCCGGGTGACCCCGGTGCGATTGGCGAGGCCGTCGGCCGTATCCTGGGCGATCCAGATCTGGCTGTGGCATTGGGTGCGGCAGCCCGTGGCGTGACGTTGCGGGAGTTCCCGTTGGCGCGCATGGATGACGGCCTCGAAGCACTGGTCGGGTTGGCGCGCACATGAAGGTCGCGATCGGGTATCACGTGCAGGATGGCGCCTGGGGTGGCGGCAACCGTTTTGCCAAGTCACTTGCCGCAGCACTCGAAGAGCGCGGCGACGCGGTCGTCTACGATCTCGGTGACCCTGATATCGACGTCCTGTTCCTGACCGACCCCAGGAGCCGCAGCTCCAACATCTCGTTTGCCGCTGGTGCCTGCCTCAACTATCTCGCGCGCAGGCCCGAGGCCGTCGTGATCCACCGCATCAATGAGTGCGATGAACGCAAGGGCACGCACTCGATGAACTGGCGCCTGCGTCTGGCCAACTATGCCGCCGATCACACGGTTTTCATCGCATCATGGCTGCGCGATCTCGATCTGTGGCGAAACGGCGAATGGTCGGTCGTGCTCAACGGTGGCGATGAAACGGTCTTCCGGGCCGACCGCAATGTTCCCTGGGACGGGCGCGAACCGTTGAAAATGGTGACTCATCATTGGGGTGCGAGCCTGATGAAGGGCTTCGATATTTATCAGGACATCGACCGCCTTCTGGGAACGGAGACCTGGAAGGATCGTCTGAGCTTCACCTATGTCGGTAACCTGCCACCCGGATTCACTTTCGAGAACAGCCGCCACGTTGCCCCGCTTGACGGCGATGCACTGGCTGCCGAACTGGCTTCGCATCATGTCTATGTCACGGGTTCGCGCAACGAACCGGCCGGGATGCACCATATCGAAGGTGCGTTGTGTGGCCTGCCGCTGGTCTACCGCAACTCTGGAGCCCTGCCGGAATACTGCAAGGGGTTTGGCGAGATGTTCGACGACGTCGCGAGTTTCCATGGCGCGCTGGGCCAGATGATGCAGCGCTATCAGGCCCACCGTCAGGCAATCACGGGTTATGGCTACACGGCCCGGCGCATGGCAGCGGGTTACCTCGACCTGATCGACGAACTTCACGGTCGACGTCGCGAGATTGCCGCTGCGCGCCGGATCTGGCGGCGGCCGGACCTGATGCTGGCGAACCAGATTCCATGGTGAGTAACATCTGATGTGTGGCCTGGCAGGCCTGGTCGACTGGAATGCGGCGATGGCGCCCGACGCGCGCGAACGCGCTGTCGGGGCAATGATCGACAGACTGGAACATCGCGGGCCCGATGATAAGGGTGTCTGGTCGGATGCCGTTGCGACGCTGGGTCATCGACGCCTCGCGATCATCGATCTCAGCCCGGCCGGCCATCAGCCGATGACCAGCGCCTGCGGCCGTTACGTCATCGCCTATAACGGCGAAATCTACAATCACCGGGAGATCGCCGCGGACCTGCGAGTTGGTGGTGTTTCGTTCCGTGGTCACAGCGATACCGAAGTTCTGGTCGAGGCCTGCGCCCAATGGGGCCTCGAGCGTGCACTTCAGCGTGCCGCCGGGATGTTCGCTCTGGCGCTATGGGACACTCAGAGCCGCACGCTCACGCTGGCGCGTGATCGTTTGGGTAAAAAGCCGCTTTATTGGAGCAGTAGCGGCGGCAGGCTGGCTTTTGCCTCGGAACTGACTGCGCTCCTGCAGCTTTCCTGGACGCCGCGCGGGATCGATCGCGATGCGTTGTGCCTTTATCTGCGTCATGCCTGCGTGCCGGCGCCACGGACCATTCTGCAGGGCGTGCACAAGCTTGAGCCGGGGACCGTGCTGGAGTTCCGCGCGCACGACGAAGCCGAGGAACGACGCTACTGGAGTATCCGCGAGATTGCCGGTGCCGGTGCCGACGATCCCTTCACGGGCACGGTCGATGAGGCCCATGACGAACTCGATCGCCTGATCGAGATGGCGGTAGGCGAACGTATGGTCGCCGATGTGCCGCTGGGCGCCTTTGTCTCCGGTGGTGTCGATTCATCGCTGATCACCGCCAAGATGGCTGCGTTGTCGGATCGTCCGGTCAAGACCTTCACGATTTCGTTCGACGATGGTCGCTGGGACGAGGGCCCGCACGCCCGCGCGGTCTGCGAACATCTGGGGACAGACCACACCGAGTTTAAACTGCCGGCATCATCGGTGCTGGAACATGTCGACGATGTCGCGGCACGCTTTGACGAACCGTTCGCTGATGCCTCGATGGTGCCGACCTTTCTGGTCAGCAAGCTGGCGCGCGAGCATGTCACCGTGGCGCTCGCCGGTGATGGCGGCGATGAGCTGTTCGCCGGTTACAGCCGCTATCCCTGGATTCTCGACGCCCATGAACGCTTCCGGCGCTGGCCGCGGCCGTTGCGGGCAATGGCCGCTGGCGTTCTTCACAGGACGCCCGTGGGAGGCGATCTCGGCACCAGGCTCCATCACTATGCCGGGCTGGTCGACGCGCGCAGCACCGATGACCTCTACCGGCGTGTCGTTAGCGCCTGGCGGCGACCGCTTGCCGGTGTCACCGGCGGGCGCGAACCGCGCGGCATGGTCTGGGACCTTACCCTTGAGGGCGAAGTGCCCGATCCGCTCTCGCGCATGCAGGCGATGGATGCCGCGACCTTCTTGTCCGACGATATCCTGACCAAGGTCGACCGGGCTTCCATGGCCGTTTCGCTTGAGGTGCGTGCACCCTTGCTCGACCACCGCATCGCCGAGTTTGCCTTCCGCCTGCCCAGCTGGATGTTGCTGCAGGATGGCTGCGGCAAACTGCCGTTGCGCAGGATTCTGGCCCGCCATGTGCCCGAACACCTGACCGAGCGGCCCAAACAGGGGTTTTCGCCCCCGGTCGGTGACTGGTTGCGCGGGCCGTTGCACGATTGGGCGGGGGATCTGTTTGCTTCGAAGGGACTTGCCGAATCAGGTGTGTTGCGCGCCGATTCCGTCCAGCTTCTCTGGCGCCAGCACCTGTCGGGAGGCTGGCATCATGCCAATGCCCTCTGGGCAGTCGCGATGTTCGAGCGCTGGCGTGCCACCCACCTCGATAGCCTGCCGGTCGATCACGAGGCCGCAGCGTGAGCGCCCGTCATTCAGATGGCGCGGCCGATCGGGAAGTTTTCGTCGGTATGGCGATAGTAGGCGTTGGCCGTCGCCTGGCTGTCTCGATGGCAGACGAAAGCCGCCCGATTGCGCGACAGGCTGAAGGCCTGCTTCCTGTGGCATCGCGAATGCTGGACGTCGCTGTAACCGGCCATGGCGCACCAGGCTGCAACGGCACTGCGCGAAGGAAGATGCGTGATGTGGCCCGCCAGATGAAGCTTGTGCATGTCTTCCCTGGGGACGCCGTGCCAGATTTCGACGCAGGGAAGGTCGCGCGTCGGGAAACGGCGGGCGGTTGCGGTTTCCAACACGAGGTGACCGCCGGCTGCGGTCCAGTCGAACAGGCGGGCGATCATCCGGAGCTGCTCGGGATTGTGATAGAGCACGCCGGTGCACCAGATAAGGTCGAAGGGCAGAAGATCGTCGAGTGCCCGGTCGTACATGATGTTGCCGTAGCGGATTTCGACCTGGTCGAGAATGCCGCGCCCGGCAAGATCGGCTTCAAGGGTTTCCCTGGCATGCGGCAGTTCGGCCTGGACCATGCGTTCGGGCTTGAGCGAAAGAAGCCTTTCTGTGTCGACACCGTCGCGTGGCCCGATCTCGAGAATGTTCGCAGGCCGCTTGTCACCCAGCGTTTCGACCAGATGTTCGAACAGGTAGAGCCGATAGTCGCGGGTATCGCCGCGCAGGCGGCGCAGCACACGGTTCGGCAGGTTGAGGGCGCGATAGAGCAGCATGGCGTTGTCGATGGCTTGTCTGTGAAGAGTTGGTCAGAGGCGATACAGCACGACACGGTCGTTGGCCAGCCTTGTTGTGGCATGCTGCGGGGACAGCGTTTTGGCTGAACTCTCAGGCGATGGTGCCATGACACCTTTTAACCGGGTTCGCTGGCTTGTGATCAACGCGGTACGCAACCTGACCGGAACCTTTGCCAGGTTGCCGGTCGAGACCGCAAGCGCTGACCAGGCGACCCGCGCGCTTGCCCGTCGGTGGCAGGGTTCGCCGTCGCGCCTTGTCTCGGACATGGTGTTGCGCCGCGAACTCGGTGCCGCCCTTGCCGGGCGCCCGATCAGGATCGTTGATGTCGGTTGCGGCACGGGTGGTGCACGCAGCCACTTCCGGGATGCCGGCCTAGAGGGTGACTATCTGGGTGTCGATGTTGATGACCGGTTCGATCGTAAGACCGATTGGCCGGGGATGGTGTCGCGGTTTGCGCAAGGCGACGCGCACAAGGTCGAACTTGGCGAAGCCGACCTCGTCTTTTCGTTCTCCGCACTGGAGCACATTCCAGATGACGAGCACCTGATCACCCGCCTTCGCCGGACCTTGCAGCCGGGTGGTCTACAGTTTCATGTCGTGCCTGCCGGCTGGGCGCTGGTGGCTTATCTCTGGCACGGCTATCGCCATTATCACCGGGCTGCATTGGCAGCGCGGTTCACACACCCCGAGACCCGCATCATCGCGATCGGCGGGCTTGGAAGCCTGGCGCTCCATACGTGGTTCATCGCGGTCCCGGAAATGCTGCTGCGGTTCAGCCTGCGACAGCGTGTTCCGGGGCTCTATGGCCGCCTGGTTGCCGGCGCTCTTGCAGTCGACCGCATTCTGCCGATCTTCCCGACGAACTACGTTGTCATCGAGCCTGCCGGGGAAGCGTCATGAGCCGGCCTTGCTGTCTGCTCCTCGGCTCTGGCGAGCTCCGCATTGAGACTGCGGGCCAGCGCATGGGCGAACGAGAGGCGAAGCCGCCGGGACGAGGATTGCCAGCGCCGGTCGGTGGCCAGGCGCTTGCCCCCCCCGGAGTCGAGATATCCGAAGCTGCCCAGAAGGATGTGGTGTTGCCCGGCCGATCCCCCCGCATGGCTGATCGCAGCCAACCGTGCGAACCAGGCCTCGGGATCTTCACACAGGTCGTCATAGCCGATCCGCAACCAGGCCAGATCGCTTGTTCGAAGCCAGTCGCGCATCGCCCGGTTCTGGCGCGCCCAGCGCCACAGGTAGACCAGCGTGTCGGGCAGGACTCGCATCAGCCGTGCGCGCAAAGGCTGGCGTGCGATCGCTTCGGACCACAGGCGGTCCTGGTCCATCGAGGCCATGCGCCCCAGGGTGCTCTCCAGATAGGAACGCACATCCTTGACCAGATGAACCACGCTGAGCCGGTCATTCAGGACCGGGGTGATGGCGCGCAGAGTGTCGAGCGGTTTGGAGCCGTCGACGATGACCGCTGCCTCACCCAGAACAGGTTCAAGCAAACGGTCGATCAGACGGTAGCGATCCGCGAGGCCGAGCGGGGTCAGTGTATCTGTCGCTGCGGCGATCGGGCTCCAGACCGGACATTTGTTGATGGCTGCGCCACAACTGCAGACACGGCCATCAAAGCCGCCGGGTCGCGTCAGGAGCGCCAGGGTGCGATCGATCTCGCCCAGGGCGACAAAACCTGGTTGCAGGCCGAGATTGTAACTCAGTGGCGTCGAGCCGCTGCGTTCGAGAGAGACGATGTAGAGAAATCGGGGCAACGTGGATCGAGCGCCTGTGCACCAGTTGGGTCAGGCCAGATAAACCCGTCAGGGGTTGCCGCGTCAACCATCGCGATAGCAGGGATCTCATGACGACGAAACGAGCTCTGGTTCTGGGCATCAGCGGGCAGGACGGTGCTTATCTGGCACGGCTCCTGCTCGACAAGGGTTACGTGGTGCATGGCACTTCGCGCGATGCTGACCAGAATGACTTTTCCAATCTCGTTCGCCTGGGGCTGCGCGACCGCATCACCCTGCATTCTGCCGTCCCGACCGATTTTCGCAGTGTCTTCCAGGCGATCCAGAGCGTTACACCCGACGAAATCTACAATCTGGCAGGCCAGAGTTCGGTCGGCCTCTCGTTCGACGAACCCGCCGAGACCCTCCAGAGCATCACGCTGGGCATGTTGAATGTGCTTGAAACCATGCGTGTCGTGGGCGGTGCCGCACGGATCTACAATGCCTGTTCGTCTGACTGCTTTGGCAACACCGACGGTGCGGCAGCCGATGAAACCACCGCATTTCGCCCACGCAGCCCTTATGGCGTCGCCAAGGCTGCCGCTTTCTGGGCCGTGGCGAACTATCGCGAGAGTTACGGTCTCTATGCCTGCTCGGGGATTCTGTTCAACCATGAGTCTCCGCTGCGCCCGGAACGGTTTGTGACGCGCAAGATCATCGCTGCGGCCTGCCGCATCGCCGCCGGTTCGGGCGAACGCCTCAGTCTGGGCAACACGGCGATCGCTCGTGATTGGGGCTGGGCGCCTGATTATGTCGATGCGATGTGGCGCATGCTGCAACAGGATGAAGCCGACGATTACGTCGTTGCGACCGGGCAAAGCCATACTTTGGAAGATTTTGTCGCGCGTGCCTTCGATGCCGTTGGCCTGGACTGGCATGACCATGTCGACAGTGATCCCGAACTGATGCGTCCCGCTGACCTGTCACGTTCACGCGGCGATGCCTCCAAGGCGGCCGACGTTCTGGGCTGGCGTGCATCGATGGCGATGCCCGGGGTTGTCAAGGCGATGGTTGCCGCCGAGCGCGACCCGGACCCCGTCCTGTGAAGTCGGCGATCAAACAGGCCTTGCGCCCGCTCGCGCGTGGCGGCGCCGCCATGCTTGCCGGTACGGCGGTTGCTGTTGGGCTGAAGCAGCTTGATCCTGCGCCGGTTCATTATCTGATCGAGGAGCAGGACTGGGCGATCCGCCGGGTCGGCACCGGTATTCGCGATGGCGTCGAGCGGCATCATCCCGGCCAGATGGCGCTAATTCTGAGCGCTGCTGGGACCCGCGACCGGGTCGTGCATTTCGGATCGCAATACATGTGGACCGCCTGGGAACGCTTCATGGGTTCCTCGAACCGCTACGTGACCTCGTTCTTTCACGGTAAACCCGAAGACGGCCCCGACATCGCACGCCACATCGATCATTTCCTCAGGAGCGTCCCGAAACTCGGGCGCATCGTGGTTTCAAACGGCCTCCTGATGGAGCGTCTGTCGGGATGGGGCGTGCCAGCCGAAAAGCTGGTCCTGATCCCGATCGGGACCGACACCGCTTTGTTTTTGCCGCCTGCGCCTGGCCAACGTGAAGCGGCGCGGCAGCGCTTCGCCATTCCAGACGGCGCAGTCGCGATCGGCAGTTTCCAGAAGGACGGCGTCGGCTGGGGTGATGGTATGGAACCCAAGCCGATCAAGGGACCCGATGTTCTGGTTGAGACCGCCGCGATCATCGCGCGTGACAGGCCGGTGCATGTCCTGTTGACCGGCCCCGCGCGGGGTTATGTGAAAACAGAGCTGGAACGACGTGGCATCGCCTTCAGCCACGACTACATCGAGGACTACGCCGAACTGACCACGGCCTATCACGCGCTCGATCTCTATCTCGTGACCTCAAGGGAAGAAGGCGGACCGATGGGCCTGATGGAAAGCATGGCAAGCCATGTTCCCGTGGTTTCGACCCCGGTCGGCATGGGCCCTGATCTGATCGAGGAGGGTGTGACCGGCTGGCTAGCGCCGATCGACGCCCAGGCGATCGCTGAAGCCGCGCACAAGGCGTTGGACCGGCCCGATCCTCAAGCCGTATTGCTGGCGGCGCGTGAACGGGTCATGAGCTGCGACTGGCAGGTCGTGGCCGATCGCCATTGGGCAGAAGTCTACCAGCCCTTGATGGCCGAGCTTTGAGCGCTGTTGTGAGCGGAAAACGCGACCCTATCCACAAGCGTGTGGCACGTGCCGGATACCGGTACGCTCTGGCTATCGAGACCGCACTCACGGCGCGGCGCAGGCCGGGCCCGGCCAAGGTTTCTTATGCCGGCGCCCGTGCCGGTTCGGGCGGTGGACCGCTGGTCAAGCTGGCGCGGCTCCGCGCTTTTTTCCCCCAAGCCAGGCGCGATTACAATCTGGTCTATCTGCTGAGCAATGCGCCCTATCTCGGCCGCTCAGCGCTGGGCGTGCTGCGACGACGGCATGTCCCCATCGTGCTGAACCAGAACGGGGTATTCTATCAGGCCTGGTTCGACGGTGACTGGCGCGCCAAGAATGCCGAAATGGCGGTCGGTTATCACATGGCCGGCCATGTCTTCTGGCAGAGTGAATTCTGCCGCCGCTGCGCCGATCGTTTCCTGGGCGAACGCGCCGGTCCCGGCGAGGTGCTCTACAACGCAATCGATACCGATCATTTTGTACCCGCCCCGACACGACCGACACGACCGGTCACGTTTCTGGTCGCCGGCAAGATCGAACATCACCTCTATCCCCGGATCGGTGATGCGCTTGAGGCTCTGGCCCGGCTGCGCGTCGATGAGAAGGATGTTCGCCTTGTCATTGCGGGATCGCTGGATCAGCAAAGCGCCGGGCGTTGCAGCGAGGATGTCACAAGGCTGGGGTTGGCCGATGTTGTTGTTCTGGCCGGCCCTTACAGCCAGGCGGATGCGCCGGATGTTTACCGGTCGGGTGATATCTATCTGATGACCAAACCGAACGACCCGTGCCCCAACACCGTTCTCGAGGCGATGGCCTGTGGCTTGCCGGTGATCTATTCGGCGACTGGTGGCGTACCCGAACTGGTCGGCGATGATGCCGGCTGGCCGCTTGAGTGTGTCGAGGATTTCGACGCCATGCGCTGGCCCGACGTGACAGCTTTGGCCGGGTCGATGGCCACGGCGGCCGATCAACATGTTGCCGCGGGCCGACAAGCTCGCGAACGTGCCGTAGAGCGGTACGGAATTGAGCACTGGATCGGCAGGCACCGTGCCGTCTTTGAAGCCTTGCTGGAGGAGAGCCCATGAGTCCAAAGACCGTTGCTCTGGGCGTGATGCGTGGCATCGGTCTGGTCGCGGGGCTGGTGCCGCGCGGCCTGCGCACGCGCCTGGTCTTTGCCCTGCTGGTTCTGGAATCGCGGATTGGCCGGCCCGATGATGCGATGCGCCAGCTTTATCATGTTCAGGATGACCTCGAGCGCATCCTGGCCGAACGTGCGATGGCCTATGGCGACGGCATTCATCCCAAACATCGCCTGACGCGTTACCACGAATTTTTCGTCGACCGGATCGGTGAAAAGGCCCGGGTGCTCGACATCGGCTGTGGCTATGGCGAGGTCGCCCGTGCGATCGCCAGAGCACGTCCAAACGCGAGCGTCGCCGGCGTCGAGATCGAAGCCGATCTGGTGGCTCAGGCCCGGATCCTCGACAATCCGCCCAACCTCTCCTTCCTCTGTGCGGATGCGACCCGAAGCCTGCCCGATGGACCCTGGGATACTGTGGTGCTTTCCAACATTCTCGAACATCTCCAAGACCGGGTCGGGTTTCTCAAGGCGCTGATTGCGGCCCAGCAGCCACAGGATATCCTGATCCGGGTGCCGGCCTTCGAGCGTCACTGGCACATCCCGATGCGCCGGGAACTGGCGATCACCTTCTTTTCCGACCGGACTCATTTCATCGAGCACACCCAGGACGAATTCCATGCCGAGATCGAGGCTTCAGGCCTTGTCATCACCGAGATGAAAACGATCTGGGGCGAGATCTGGGCTGCCTGCCGGTCCGATGACACCTGACGTCTCGATCATCCTGCCCTGCTACAACGCCCATGAATTTCTGGAGCAGGCGGTGGGAAGCGCACGCGCCCAGACCCACGCCTCGATCGAGATCCTGGTCATCAACGATGGTTCGACCGCGCCCGAGACCGATGTCGCGCTGGCCGCACTGCCCGATGATGTCCGTGTCATCCATCAGGAAAACCGTGGCCTCGCTGGTGCGCGCAACCGTGGCTACGAAGAGGCCAGGGGCCGCTATGTCCTGCCGCTCGACTGTGATGACTGGATCGAGCCTGGATATGTCGGTGCTGCTTTGGCGTTGCTCGATGATCGCGAGGACGCCTTTGTTTTCCCCTGGATCGACGCCTTTGGTCAGCACGAGGCGGTTCTGGAAAAACACTGGAACCTGTTCGAGCAGCTTGTTTCCAACCAGATGCCCTATTGCATGCTGATCCCCAGGACATTGTGGCGCTGGGTCGGCGGTTATGATGAAGCCATGCGTCTGGGATACGAAGACTGGGACTTCAACATCCGGCTGGGTCTTGCCGGTGCTGAAGGGCTTTGCCTGGCCCAGCCGGTCTTCCATTACCGGGTTGCGGCAAGTGGCATGTTGCAGGCGGTTGCGCACCAGCGCCATGGCGAGCTGTGGCGGGTTATCCAGAAGAAACACCCTGAAGTCTATGGTCTCGGCGGTTTCCTTGGCCAGATGCGCGCCTGGTCGGACAAACCCAAGGCACACGCGAGCTGGAAGCTGCTCGCGTTTTACGGTGCCCATCGCCTGTTGCCCGATGCCCTGTTCGGGCGTCTGTTCCGGGCGGTGTTGCAGCGCAGTCATCTGCGGCGTGCGGCCTCGGGGACCTGAGATGTGTGGCCTTGCCGGTCTTGTGAACCTCGCCGGGATCGACCGGGATGCTGTTGCGCCTGGCCTGCAACGTGCCGTGGAACGCCTGCGCCTGCGCGGGCCCGATGACAACGGTGTCTGGTTCGACGACCACGCTGCCCTTGGGCACACCCGGCTTTCGATCGTCGACCTCTCGGCGGCCGGCCACCAGCCGATGGTCCATGGCGGTCTGGCCCTAGTCTACAACGGCGAAATCTACAACCACGCCGACCTGCGCAACCAGTTGCAGGACGCCGGGGTTACGTTCACCGGACATTCCGATACCGAAGTCCTGCTGAAAGGCTGGGCCCATTGGGGCGAGGCGATCCTGGGCCGCCTGAACGGCATGTTTGCTTTTGCCCTGTGGGACGATGACGACCAGTCGCTCACCCTTGCACGCGACCGTTTCGGCAAGAAACCGCTGATATTCGCCCAGAACGGCACCCAACTCGCCTTTGCTTCCGACCTTGTTGCTCTTGAGGAACTTGAAGGCACAAGACGGGAGGTCGACCCCGCTGCGCTGCGCCTGCTCTTTTCCCTGCGTTGGCTGCCCGAGCCCTGGTCGATTGCCGAGGGTGCACGCCATCTGGCGCCGGGCCATGTCGCGCGCTTTGACCGGCAAGGCATGGCGGTGCGTTCGTTCGTCGAACCCGAACCTCTCGAGGCCTACGAAAGTGAGCCGGTTGCGGCCATGGCGCTGGCCGAACGGTTCGATGTGGCTGTGGCCTGCCGCATGGTCGCCGACGTGCCGGTCGGCGCCTATCTTTCAGGCGGTGTCGATTCCGCATTGGTCGCCGCCGCGATGGTGCGCGCTTCTGATCAGGTCAAAACCTTCACGGTCGGTTTTGCCGATGTTCCGGCCTATTACGAGGAACGCCCACAGGCCCGCCAGGTGGCCCAGGCTCTGGGCACCGACCACACCGAAATCGAGCTGGGCGCAAGCGAGGCGCTGGCAGCGGTCGAACCGATGTTCGATGGCCTTGATGAACCCTTTGCCGACAGTTCGGCACTGCCGTCCTTCATTCTGGCGCGCGAGACCCGGCGTCACGTCACCGTCGCACTCTCGGGCGACGGCGGCGACGAGGTCTTTGGCGGCTACCGGCTCTATCAGGGTGAACTCTATGCCGATGCCTACCAGCGTGTGCCCAAAGTTCTGCGGCACGGCCTGATCGAGCCTGCTGCCCGCCTGTTGCCCGACGACAAGGGCGGTCGCTTCAGCGAAAAGGCGCGGCGTCTGCGCCGTTTTATCGATCATGCCGGCAAGGCCGCGGTTGAACGGCGCGCCGGGCTGGCGCGACTTCTGAGCGAACCAGAGCTTGACCACCTGCTGGTCCACGGTCGGGGCCATGCTCCTGATGCCGAAACCCTGTTTGCTGCCGCCCGGCCCCGGAATGAGGCTGATGCGATTACGGCGATGCTGATCGGAGATCAGAAAACCATCCTGCCCGGCGACATGCTGACCAAGGTCGATCGCACGTCGATGGCCAATTCGCTGGAGGTGCGCTCGCCTTTCCTCGATCCCGCCGTGGTCGATTGCGCCAACGCTATGCCGGGCACCTTCAAGCTGAAACGCGGGCAGGGCAAGGCGATCTTCCAGATGGCCTTTGGTGAGCGCCTTCCCGCTGATGTCTTCACCCGGCCCAAGAAGGGTTTCGAGCTGCCGATCGATCGCTGGCTCGCCGGCCCGCTGGCAGATCATGTCCGTCGCACCTGTGATCCCGTGGCGCTGGAACGTCAGGGCCTGATCCGGCCCGATCTGCCGCAGCGCTGGTGGGATGATCTCAAGGCCGGAAGGCGCGATACCTCCTGGCAGCTCTGGACCCTGATGGCCTTTCAGGCCTGGGCCGAACGGCGCGAGGCCGGCTGGCGGTGAAGATCTGTCAGCTCTGCGCCGTTGACTTCACCATGGCGCGCCTGTTGCTGCCGCTCTGTACCGCGATGCAGGACGCCGGCCATGAGGTTGTCGCAATCTGTTCGGACGGGCCACTGCTGGAACGGGTCGAGGCCGCCGGCATCCGTTGCCGCCCGGTACCGATCGCGCGCAGCATGAACCCCTTCAAGGCCATGGCTTCGGCGCGGGCGGTTGCCGATGTGATGCGCGAAGAGAACTTCGATCTCGTTCATGTCCACACCCCGGTCGCCAGCCTGATCGGCCGCCTGGCGGCATGGCGCAGCGGCGTGCCGGTGATCGCCTACACCGCGCACGGGTTTTATTTCCACGAACACATGGCCTGGCTCCGGCGTAACGCGTTTGTTGCCGCCGAATGGCTGGCCGGGCGTGTGACCGATATCCTGATGACCCAGAGCGAGGAAGATGCGGCTTTTGCCCGTTCTGCCGGGCTGATCCGGGGCTCGGTGATCACGGCGATCGGCAACGGCGTCGATGCCAGCCTTTTCGCGCCAGGCTCATCGGAAGGACGTACCGCAATGCGGGACGGACTGGATACGCCGCAGGATGCCGTGGTGATCGCCATGGTTGGCCGGCTCGTGGCCGAGAAGGGTTACCCTGAACTGTTCGCCGCGATGCGAGAGGTCGATGCCCATCTCTGGGTCGCCGGCGCCAGGCTGGCGAGCGACCATGCCGATCCCATCGATGCGGCCTTGGACGCAATCGAGGCTGATACGGACTTGAGGTCACGCATCCATCTGCTGGGTGAACGCGACGATATTGCGGACCTGCTGGCTGCCGCCGATCTCTTCACCCTGCCATCGCACCGCGAAGGCATGCCGCGCTCGATCATCGAAGCCATGATGACCGGGCTGCCCGTGGTCGCAACCGACATCCGGGGCAGCCGTGAGGAAGTCGTCGATGGCGAGACCGGCCTGCTGGTTCCGGTCAACCAGACTGATGCCCTTGCCTCGGCCCTTTCGGCGCTTGCCGCCGATCCGGCCCGCCGCGCCCGGATGGGTGTCGCCGGGCGTGATCGCGCCCTTTGTCTCTATGACGAGACCCGCGTCATCGCCCGCCAGCTCGAAATCCTCAACCTCACCTGATCCGACCGGTCGGCCCGGAAAGGTCGACCCTCACCCAACCCTCTCCCGACCCCGGGAGAGGGCTTTTTATTGCCCTTTTCCCAGACCCCATCTCTCTTGGGAAATTTCTCCCTCTCCCCTCGGGGAGAGGGCCGGGGTGAGGGGGGTGGCGGCAGGTTCAGCTCAGCCTGTAACTGCTGCGCGCTTCCGGCGGGCCGTCACAGGCGATGCGGCGTGTCTCGACCATGTGCACGATATGGGCAAAGACCGAGCTGCGGGCGGCGGGATGGAGGCCCCGGTCAAC
>Ga0233427_10001725_pt1 | contig 22432 bp, 19 predicted proteins | sample SI_118_April2016_5_FD_179885 | JGI IMG/M metagenome (GOLD analysis project Ga0233427, IMG submission 179885) | Seawater microbial communities from Saanich Inlet, British Columbia, Canada - SI_118_April2016_100_MG | ecosystem: Environmental > Aquatic > Marine > Inlet | place: Canada: British...
GCCGCTGCAAAAGTAAGCTTAAGCCGCTTACGTGCAAAAAAAATAGCTTCGAGCTGTACTTGGCAACGTTTCTCTACAAACGGGTGCAATGCAAGGGCAACATAAGCGTCGCCCTGCTCAATCGCAAACTCCACCAGGGATGCCAAACCCCGGCTATCGACCATATTAGGCGCCACCGCCCTCTTTAGTTGCACGATATTCTCCCATCATCGCTTGAAAACGAGCCCACTGATTCTTAGCAGCAGGGGCCTCAGCAACCACTGGAGCTTCAACAACGGGCGCAGCAACCTCCACAACAGGCTCTGGTGCAGGCTCAACCACAGGAGCCGCAACCGCCTCCTCTTCAGTGCCACCAAACTCCATACGCTCAGCAACCATTTCAATCAATTCTTTCACAACCATCTGCTTGTCAGCGCCAGTAGATTTAACCGCATCTTCCATCATGGTCATACACTTAGGACAATTCACCACCAGTGTATCAACACCCTCCAAAGTCATCGCTTCTTTCGCACGATTTTCGGATGGCTTCTCCAAGCCAACAGGATCCGCCTGGAACACACGACCACCGCCAGCGCCACAACAGAACGAGTTATCGCGCGAACGCGTCATCTCAATCAGCTCAACACCCATTTTCTTCAGTGCTTCACGAGGTGCATCATAGCCTTTGTTATAACGACCCAAATGACATGGATCATGGTAGGTAACTGTTGCACCACCTTCTTTTGCAAGTTTGATCGTGCCGTCATCCAACAGCCGCTGAATCATGCTGCTCGCATGCTCAATCTCATATTCGCCACCAAACTCTGGGTACTCATTCTTAATTGTATTGAATGAGTGAGGGTCCGTGGTCACGATGCGATTAAATTCACAACCATCCAGTGTCGCGATATTGTTTTCAGCAAGGTGCTGATACAAACCTTCTTCACCAACACGACGCACATCGTTACCTGCAGACATTTCCTTCTCATACAGAATACCAAAATCAATACCGGCCGCGTTCAGAATATTAGCGAAGTCTTGTGATACCTTCTGCGAGCGTGGATCGAAGGACGCGTAGTCACCTACAAACCACAGCACATCCACTGGCTCTTTAGCCGCATTTTTGATTTTAAAATCAAGCTTCTTGGACCAGTTAGGACGCTTACGCTTATTATCACCAAAGGAGTTACCGCTCTTATGCAATGCCTGTAAAGCAGTCTGCAGCAGAGGGTCCATATCACCTTCTTCAATCAAGGCACGACGCATCTCAACGATCATCGGCACATGCTCAATACCTACCGGACAAATTTCAACACAGGCCGCACAGGTACGGCAGGCCCACAAAGTCTCACTGCGAACCTGATTAACACCGCCACCCAAAATACCTAGCTCATCATCGGCAGGCACTGTTTTACCTTCCAATTTATCTTCAGCCAACTCACGCAGGGTCAAAATGAAATCACGCGGAGAAAGCGGATAACCCGTCGCATTAGCGGGACAAGCTTCATGGCAACGGCCACATTTTGTACAGGCATCTAGGTGCAGTAAGTTTTTAGCGTGCAGATCAGTTAGCTTACTATAACCAATTTTCTCCTGATCCATATCAACCGCAGGCAGCTTCTGTACTGGCCTATCAGAACGTACAGCAAGAGAACCCATGGCAGTAAAAACGTGTTTAATTTTAGTGCGCGGAATAACGGCGATGAAGGTCAATGCGATCAGACCGTGGAACCACCACAGGTACATCCGCATGGTAGACGCAGCATCAGAACTCATACCAAGACCTTTAAAACCCTCAGCGATACTGTTACCAATTGGAGACCACCAACGATAATCATAAACAGTAGGGTCAGCCTGCAACCAAACCAAACGAATAGCCTCAAGGAAGAAGCCGGTAATGGCGATTATAATGAGCGACCACAGGAACACCCAATCTTCACGCTTATACTTCATACGTCCAAAATCAGGCTCATCCGGATTGCGATCAGGGCGAGTGTAATCTAGCTTAGGCAAGGCAAGCCATTTACGGCGATACATCATGTATAGCAAGCCACCAATCAAGGCAATACCGGCTATATCAACCGTTAGCGAGAACCATAAATAGAAAGAGCCGTACCAGAAGGTAACGCCGAAAATAGGAGCTAAAATATCTTCTTGCAACGTAATAATACCGGTTGCAATCACACAGATAGCAAAACCATAAAAAATCATCCGGTGCGCTGCACCTGCATTAGTATCTCTGCGCGCAATGGTACGGTGACTAAATACATCACCAATCATTTTCCATACTCGGGCACCCATTTCAGGCAACGTTGGAAACTCTTTACCACGCTTATATTTGCGGATTTCAACATAACAGCCATAGCCAAAATAAGCCAAAGCCGAAAGCCCTATGATATAAAACGACACGGTCATCCAAAGAGGAAACTCTTGGAATAGAATACGTGTCACTTGCTCAGAATTATGTGCGGTACTAATCATAACCTATGGTTCCCCAACAAATTAACGGCATCGAATCTCTCGAATATTCAGGCACGCCCCACTCCTCACGCACCGATATCGTCACCAAGACGTCAGCCAAAAACGCTTACGCTTATTGCTTTTTTTATTAATATAAACCTTTGCACGAAGAGAAGGCGAAACTAGGCTATTTTAGCCATTTTATCTCGTCGCCTACTTCGCGCAAAGCTCCCCAACACTTGCACTACTTCTCCCACCCTGCCATAACCATGGCGACACTTTTGTAACGCGTCATTAAAACAAAAAAGCAGGGGTACAACTTTGACTACAAACACAAAACCCACGGCGCAAAACCAGCCACAAGCCACATAAAAATTCAGCTTTAGCCTTTCTTCCCTGAACGAACAATAACACGTCATTTTAACGCGTATTCACTTCAAAATAAATGCGCTCAGCACAATAAACGTCAACCAAGACAAGATAAACACCCAAATAAACAACCCAGCACCCCGCCTTCCAGCTACCTACTATTAAGTAGCTGCCGCCTACCACCTAATTTAGCCGCCTTAAAATCAAAAAAATAGGGCGACACAATGATGCCGCCCTATAATCAACCGCCTTAATTACCCGCTGAAAGACAGTTTTGAGTATTATTCCTGATACTTAATCTCAAAATCATCACCCGGCACATAAGCATTCCCCCAAACGTGCACCTCGCGCTTATAGGGTTTTGGATACTGCGCTTTGTCTTCTTCAATCTCCCGCGCAATACGATGACCATCAAATGTTGCGTCGGCAATTAATTTTGGCGCCCAAGCATCACCAATAAGATAAATGTCCTTAATATCATTAACAGCCCACTCATCTTTACGCGCCTTTAACTCATTATACAAAGCAACGTTAGAGGAACGCCCCGTTACAACAACCAAAGTATCAAAATCATGCCATTTATGCGTAGTATTTTCATTACGCGGCAGATGTCCAGGGCCGCGATACTCACGCACGGAACCCTCACCATACAAGCTATAAAGCTCGATACGCCCCTCCTGAACCTCAGAAGCCCAAACATCACCAATAACTTCAATCTTTTGCTCATGCATCATGCGGTGCAGGTTCGGGTGTTCCAGCGTGAACTCCATGTAGCCGCCCACACTAACCCCACTAGCAATCGTTACTTGATGCCCGTCTTTAGCCAACTGCTCAGCCAAACTTGGCGCCATGTAATACGGATCACAATTAAGGATCATCACATTATTGCCAATCACCTTCTTACCTTCAAAAATTTGCTCTGGTGTAACGATATAAGGCAAATCCGCATCTATACCAACAACTGGCTCTTTAGTTAGCCCATTAAAACCATCTGTATTCCAGTGCGCGCCCGTGGCAATAATTACTTTTTCAGCACCATATTCAAGCACGTCATTGGCCGTCATTTCTTTAGTGTTCAGAGCCAACTGGGATTGCTTACTCTTCTTCAGCAGCTTATCAATTTGAAACTCGCGATAATCACGGTGATACCCCCACTCAGCGAGCCCCGGCAAAGTCGCCACATCATTAACATAACCACCGACTTTTTCTGCCTTATCAACCAAATGTACTGTATAACCACGCTCCAACAGCACCCGTGCCGCCTCAGAACCCGCAGGACCAGCACCAACCACCAACACAGCATCATCAGAGCCAGCTTTAGGGAAGCGCTCGGGATGCCAGCCGCGGCGATACTCTTCACCAGCCGTGGCATTTTGAGTACAAATCATTGGCGGACCACCAATCTCCCAGCGAGAAATGCACACGTTACAACCAATGCAAGTACGAATATCTTCTGGGCGCCCCTGATCAATTTTATTTGGCAAGTGGGGATCAGCAATAGAAGGGCGCGCAGCGCCAATAATATCCAACTGCCCAGCACGAATCACTTCAGCCATTTTTTCTGGATCAGTGAAACGGCCAACGCCTAATACCGGTTTCTTTGACACCGCCGTAACGAAGCGCTGCCAAGGCAGCTGATGGCCGGTTTTATAGAATCGAGACGGGCCGGCATCCTCCCCCCATTCAGCAATATCACCGACATTAACATCCCACAAATCGAGATAGGGATCAGCCAACTCAACAAACTTTAGACCTTCCTCTTCAACCTCAATGCCACCATCTCCATACAAAGTATCAACCGCCATACGCGTTGCAATGGCGCACTCGTCACCAACGGCACGTTTAACTTTATCCAGCGTCTCAATCCAGAAGCGCGCACGATTTTCAAAAGACCCGCCATAGCCATCGGTACGCTTATTGTAATAAGGAGATAAAAATTGTAACGGCAAATAAGAGTGCGCACCGTAGACATAAACAATATCAAAACCTGCGTCACGCGCACGATAGGCCGCATCGACGTAAAACTGCTGGACCATATTTATATCGTCCTGATCCATTTCCTTGCAGTAGGTCATTGTCTCAAATTCAGAGGCCGCCTGGCTCGGGCCGCGCGCTGTTTGGCGGGACTCCATGCAGGGCGCATGCGCACCGCCATACCACATTTCAACACCACACAGAGAGCCATATTTGTGCACCTCATCGGTCATGGCTCGCAGGTTACGAACATCACCCTCATCCCAAAGACGCGCAGAAACACGGTGCGTATCATCAGATTCAGGGTGAATAGAAATGTACTCCGTGTTCACTGCAGCCCAACCCCCCTCGCATTTAAGCGAACGATGCGCCGCTTGAAAGCCAGGACGGTCAGTGCCCGCACCAATACAGTGAGGAACCTGATAAAAACGATTGCGAAGTGTTTTCGGGCCAATTTGAATTGGTTCAAATAAGATATCGTGCTTTGGATCACGTGCCATAAACCATCCCCTTATGTAAATTAATATTTTTACAATACAGCATCAAAAAAATATTACTGCCATCGATACAGCTCACTAAAGCAGCAAGCCTCAACTGACACAAACTCCTTCCTAGAGTCTTCACAAAAAAACCGTACCGTCACACATATTAACAACCAGATCTAACAATACAAGAAACTAGCAAGAAGGCACCTTTAGCATAGGAGCACAGATTAAATATCGTCAATACACCCTTTGGCATACCTAATTAAAGGCATATAAAGACAACAAAAATCACCTAAATAAGCAGCAAGACCCATCAACATCCCTCATTAATAGAAAATTATAGAAATTCGCCTAACCAAACAGCACCTTTGGAGTTAAACTGCTTAACAACAACAAACAGCTTCGGAGAACCCACTGATCATGCAACCATTAAAAACATGCACGCTATGCCTTGCGTTGACCCCACTACTATGGACAGCACAAACTTATGCGAGCGATGAAACAAACTGTAAAACATTTGCCAAAGAACAATTACAGGAAATTAAACGCGATTATTACGGTGCGCTTAGCCGTGACGAAATCACTTTAGTATTAGAAGCCTCAGAACGTAGCTGTCTAGCGATTTACAGCAACACAGATCTGCGACCTATTAACGGTGAGGCACAAGTGACTACCAACAAAAAAGTACATTGGTGGGATAGGATTTCAGAAAACAAAAAAGCGATACCGGCCATTAAAAAACGCCAGCAGCAAGGCGGAAAGTAGACCAACCCGCATTGACAAAGGGCTCGAAAGCCAGCTGTATTAGCCGCGTCCTTTCTGTTGAAAGCTGCCAAATAGTGTAAAGCGATTCCGCTTTACACCTAAAGCCACCATCTTCAATCGCCCCCTTTCGCCCAGCATCAATGGCTCCCTGCCTACGACAAGCGGAAGCTTCTCATTAACTGAGCAGTACGGCACCTGATAAAAGCTTTACCCACCACAGTCCCATCACAAACCATCTCACCCTGTAAATACCGGGCCAGATCCGGCATAACACCCAGCCTCCTCTCGCTATCGCAGAGCATAAGGTAAATGAAACCTACTCCAGAGAAAGCGGCTTTCTCACAGCAGCGCACGATGAATAGAGGCCGGCCTAGAGAGATTAGACTGAGGTATTGCCCCGCGCGACACAGAATAATTGGCGAAACAAGGGCGTTCGACCTGAGCCCACACTAAATCAGAACCCATAACAACAAACTAAGAAGCCTTGAAGCACGGCAATACAATAAATAGCACCTCAAAATTCAGACAAAAAATAGGCGGCCCGAGGGCCGCCTATTTTTCTAGTTCACTTAAACACTAACTTAGAAAGCGCGTGAAATAGTCCATACAATATCGCCGTCAAGAGCAAAGTTGAAACCGAACCAAGCGTCTAATTTACGTGCGTTATTGTTATCATGGTAACGAACGTCCATATCAAAACCAGCAACAGACTTAGTTAAACCAACGTTCCAGTGTGTCCAATCATCACCGAAGTAATCATTTCTTGGGCTACCACTGCTGAACTCACCACCAACATCTTGGTTTGCCCAAGTCCAATCAAGACCAAACCCTTGAGGCAGCGAAACCGCTACATTAAGACTGGAATAAAGCGCGCGTGGTGAATTTCCACCAGAGAAACCTCCAGCATTCGCATCAGCAACCGCATCATGATCAAAGAACCAAGGCGCGTAGTTCAAGCCCAATGTCACATAAGGCGAACCAGGCAAAGAATCAAAACCACGACCAATAGACGTCCACAACTCATAAGTCAGGTCATTACGAGTATGTTGGCCTTGGAAACCACCACCTTCTTGACCTGGGTAAGTAAAGGCCAAAGGCATAACCATCAAGTCAAAACCAGCAACGTTATCAGCCCAACCTACATAGTAGTCAAGCTCCATAGTGGCGCCGCCATTGGCAAGACCAAAACCATTATTCAAATCAAGGTCACCCTGGCTAGTTGCCCAAACACCAGCAAACCAAGGACCATTGCTCCACTCAAAGCCACCAAAAATGCTGGCATCGCCGTAGTTAAATGTTGTGCCACGGAATACGTAATCTGAAGAGAAGCCAACGCTCGCGCTCCAGTTATCAGAATTTTTCATAGTGCTTAGTGTATCCATTACACCAGCTGACGCTGCACCCGTGCCTGCAAGCAGAGCGGCGCCCATTACTGTACCTAAAATTTTATTTTTCATTCTGTAAATCTCCTCGTTTTGATTTGATATCAAACTTTTAAAACTATTTCCCCTAGGTGTTGAACTATATTCAACTCTCGCATGGTAAATAAAAAAACCACCTTGGTAAAGAACTTTTCACCTGGGCAGCAACCAAGCGAGTAAAAATAGCGGCCTTTTATTTTTTGCCTCAAAAAAATAACTAGCGAACTGACTAAGTCAGACGGTATGCTTCATATAATAAGGGCGCCTAGCTCAAAGTAGCGACAAAAGCTCTTTGAACCAATTATTACTATTGTAAACCCACACATCACTTCACTGACCCTCCGTTATGGCAAAACAAACACCACAAAACCTGAAGTTTTTTTTCACCGGCTTTCTTATTATTGCATCCCTCACCCTTAACAGTGCTCTATATAGAAGCCACAGCCAATACTCAGGGCACTTTCTTAGCGCACAAAATGCCTGCTCTGAACTCATTCAAACCTTAGTAGCGCCACACGCATTAAACACACCACAAAAAATCGTCACTGCTCACACAAACCTAGAGGAAAGCTTACTAGCACTAGGAAAGCTTAACCTACTAGAAACAACCAACAAAAATATAGCTTCATTCTGGTACAACAGGGTATCGCCATCTTTACTTGCCACACTTAATAACACCAACGAGCGCGAAGATGAACCCGCACTACTGTTAATTACTCACCTGCAAAGCAACCTTTATGCCGCTTACAAAGAAACACTCAACAAAACATTAAAAAATGGCAGTCTGCTGTCATCGATGCTTTTAGCACTACTATTAGTAATGCTTGCCTATCTCTATATAAACCGTCGCCAACCACAAGCCCCATTAACCAATGTGCCTGACTTCATCAGCTTCACTAACACGAAAAATTATCAGCAGTCAGAGGATACTTCACTGCTCCACCAAACACTGCCGAAGCTTATAGAGAACCCAGACTCATTAGAACCGCTTAAGACCTTGCTCAGCGAAATAGAGCGTATAGTTAACGCATCCTCCAGTGCCATTTTTTTATACAACAAGCATAACAACCAGCCTAATCTTTTGGTTTGCACCTTTATTAAAGAACAAGAGTTACATAACGTATCCGCCAGTGATTTCCCTAATAACTTTATAAATCTTGACTTACAAAACCACCAGATCCACATAGCAACACACTACAGCGATCACAAAATGCTCGCTATTCATTTACCCTATGACGCGGAAAACAACGGCAACGCTTTATTGCTACTAAAAATAAACCACGATACAACATTAGATGAGCAACAAGCCCTGCAACTCAGAGATCACTCTGAACTGCTCGCAAGCATGGTTCATATATCCCAGTTTTTTAACCAGAAACTGCGCAACGTACAATACGAAGAACGCGGCACCATTGCCCGTGAGCTGCATGATTCAATTGCTCAATCGCTATCTTACTTAAAGATCCAAGCCAGTCGTCTACAGTCAATGGTCAATAACGATACAAACCTTAACGGCCCAAATTCAATCCCGATAGACCTTGCCGTTCAAGAGCTGCGCGACAGCATCAGCATCGCCTATCGCCACCTGAGGGAGTTACTCACCACTTTCCGCCTCACCATGGACGGCAATAGTTTTGCACGCGCCATCGAAGCGTCCATCAAGGAATTTGAAAAACGCTGCTCTATTGTATTTGAACTCGACAATAGACTGCCCGACGGGCAAGTCAGTGTTGCAGAAGAAATGCAACTCCTGCATATTATGCGCGAGGCACTATCAAACGTCGTACGCCACTCTCACGCCCAATATACTAGGGTCTCTCTCCTCGAGGACGAGAACAGTACGATCAGAATGTCCATTGAGGATGACGGGGTTGGCCTCACCGCCTCTGGAGACCATGAAAATCATCACGGCCTAATCATTATGCAGGAACGAGCCCTCAGTATTGACGGCACACTAAAGATTGAAGAGATAGAAACGTCAGGAACTCGAGTAAGCATCACCTTCCAAAATATAAAACGCGCTAAAATTAACAGCTAACACAACAGCCTCTTTTGAGATAAAAAATGACAAACAATTCCGTATACTCTGTGATGCTCGTCGACGACCACCCCCTCTTTAGAAAAGGGGTTTCCCAACTTGTTGAAGATGACGACAATTTCTCTTTAGCCGGTGAGGCATCCAACGCATCACAGGGCATAGCTCTAGCTGAAAAACTAGATCCTGACGTCATCCTCATGGACTTAAACATGAAGGAGATGAATGGCATTGAAGCGCTCACTGAGCTACGCAAACGCGGCATCACTGCCGTTATTGTCATTTTTACCGTATCTAATAATGAAAAAGACATTTTAGCAGCCATGAAAGCAGGGGCCGATGGCTACTTGCTCAAAGATTGCGAACCAGAAGATTTAATGGAAAAACTACATTTGGCAGCCACTGGCAAAAGCGTGCTAGATGACGAGCTGGTACAAATTGTTACCCACGCACTACGCGAAAACAAACCCATCACTCCCACCAGCAAAAGCATTTTAACAGCGCGTGAAAAAGACATTCTTGAGTTACTCGCTGCCTGTAAAAGCAACAAAGCCATTGCCAGCGACTTAGGTATCACCGACGGCACCGTCAAGGTTCACGTTAAAAATCTACTCCGCAAGCTTAACCTTAAATCCCGCATTGAAGCCGCCATTTGGGCGCTCGAACACCAAGACGGCGACAACTAATAGTTCGCCGCCCCTATATATAAAGGTATACACCCCGCGGCCAATAGTAAAATCTTCGACATAACCTATTATTGACTATTAACACACATGACGACCGAACATTATCAAGTATGTCTCAGATCAGCAGTTTATTAGAGCATTGGATCAACAGGCCGCCATCAACAAGCATGGCCCAACCCTCTGCGCCTCTAAATAATAGCGCCGAGTTACTACAAGCACTCAACCACCTCCAAGAGGTAGTGTTTAAAATAAACGTTACTGGGCAATGGCTTTTTTTAAATCAAAGGTGGACTGAATTCACCGACTACAGCGTTGAAGAATGCTTGGGGCAAAGTTGGTTAACCCACGTCCACCCACAAGACCATGATATTTGCCACGAATACTTGCGCCGAGTCAGCAAAGGTCAACCCGAAAGTCTCGCCGCCCCGATTCGTATTATTACCAAAAAGAACGCCTTTCGTTGGGTCAAAATACGCGCCAGCGTCCTCCCCTGCGAAAACCCAAAAATCTTTAATTTAACAGGTACTTTGACCGATATTTCTGAAGAAAAATCAGAAAACGAACGTCAGATTGCAAACTACAGAGCGCTTTTTTCGCTAATCAACAACGTGCCCGGCATGGTCTATCGTTGTCGCAACAACCGTGATTGGACAATGGCATTTGTCAGTGCCGGATGTCGTGATTTAACCGGCTATGACGCTGAATATATCACTAACAGCACAAGTGCCTGGAGCGATATGATTCATCCAGAAGCACGTGAATACGTCTGGATGACCATTCAATCAGCCATTCAAAACCAACAGCATTTCGAACTCACCTACCGTATCGTCACAGCGGACGGGCATGAAAAGTGGGTATGGGAACATGGCATAGGGAGTTTTTCAGCTAACGGCGAACTTTTAGGATTAGACGGCCTGATCACTGACATCACCGACACCAAAAGACAATCCCTAAGTGTTGAGCGTGACACACTGTTTGACCCCACAACTCATTTGGCAACTCAGCATCTCTTTTTAAATCGCATTCAACACGCCATTGAACTAGCCAGTGAAAAGCCCAATTCTGACCACAGTTTTAGTGTCGCTATCATTAACATCAACCAGCACAACAACGCTGACGACCAAGACAACGATAACTCAACAACTCAAATTTCAACAGAAATTAGCGCTCGTTTAAACAGTATTCTTAGCCCCTCCGCGACCCTCTGCCAACTCAATAAAAACGAATTCGGGGTCCTTTTGGAACACGGCAAGACACAGGAAAAAAACATCAGCCGCTCCATTCGCTCCATTCAGGGCTGTTTAAAAGCACCCATCAAGTTATATCAAAACACCTTTTATACAAAAGTAAGCATAGGCATCGTGCAGTTTAACGAACATAGCAGCAATTCCGATGTTATGCGTGACGCTAATCGCGCCTCCGCACAGGCCAGAGAGTACGGAAAAAACAAAATCGAATTCGCCGACGAACAGCAAAACACCCGCATGGCTACCATTATTGGTACCGAAAGCGAGCTTGCTACAGCCCTAGATACAGATCAGTTGACGTTAACATATCAAGCGCTCACACCCTCTGAAAAAACAAGCAACCAAGTACTAGCAGTCAAAATTGCTTGGCAGCATCCCCGCCGAGGAATGATCAGCGCCGAACATTTTTACAATTACATTGATGATCTAGAATTAATCCGCAAACTAGGACAGTTCATCCTAAAAGAGGCCGGCAACACGCTCTCTTCATTACCAGAAAGCATCACCTACCAGCAAATTTACCTGCACGGTCTAGGGGAGTCCATTCTAAATGGCGAACTCATTAGCGAATGCGTCCAGTGTTTATCTGACATAAAATCACCACCGCATTGGCAGCACAATTTAAAGTTTATTATCGACATTGATCACAGCCTGCTAACCAACCTTAGCGACCACAACCTAAAAAACCTACACCAACTCGATCAACATGGCATCGGAATTGCTGTTACCGGCTTAAAAGCGGCGGGCGCTTATACTGAACTACTCGAATTACCGGGTATAGCGGCTATAAAGTTCGACATGACGAACGCTAACTCTCTGGGAATCACGGCCAGCGACACTCATAACGCCATAGCCGCCTACTACCATGCGATGAATATTCAGGTTATTGCCGAAGGCCCCAGCACAGCAGAGAACAGGCATAGTGTCGAAACATGGGGCTTTGACTTCCTCCAGAGCAGCTAAGTGGATACCGATCAAGGCATCGCTTTGATCAACTCGAAAAACCCCTAACGCTTCAGTCAACAATACTCCCACTAGCGCCAAACCGGCACAGCAAACTCCTTCAATAACTGCGCTGTTTCTGATATCGGTAGCCCAACTACGCCAGAATAACTGCCCTGTATATTAGCAACAAAAATCGCCCCAAAACCTTGTATCGCATAACCACCCGCCTTGCCTTGCGGCTCGCCGGTAGACCAATATTCTGCTAATTTCTGCGGCGCTATATCATGAAACGTAACCTGCGTTTTAACCAAACGAGTCTCTTCGCGCTGCGCACTAACAACGCTCACAGCAGAATAAACATCATGCACAGAACCCGACAAAGCACTCAGCATTTCCAGCGCATTAATTCGATCAACCGGCTTGCCAAAAATTTGACCTTGATAAATTACTGCCGTATCACCACCCAGCACAATACCTTGCGGGTCGTTACAATTCGACAAGCCAGCCTGAGCTTTAGCCAAAGCAACACGCTGAACATAAGTCTCAGCTGATTCGTGTGGCGTAACACTCTCATCAACGTTCACCTTGAGAAGGTTGAAATTGACACCTATTTGCCGCAATAGCTCCTGACGACGCGGGGAGGTCGAAGCCAAATAAAATGACATATTTTAGATCCATTAAGCGGTAAAATTTAAAAAGAGACTTCAGTAAGCAGTTTCAAACTGTCTAAACAGCTTACCGGCAAGTGCAATGATGAGAACCAGAGTTCTAAAGAACATTAAACCCACGCCGAACACCGCGCAGCAGCATAAACAACACAGGCCAAAGCATCGCACTAACCAAGGCCGGCACCAAAAACATCAAAGACTGTGAGGAAACGCCCAAAATACCCTTCGCCCAATGCACAATAATTTGGTCTAGCATCACCAAACAAAAAACAATCAACGCCTGCTGTAGCAGGCTAAACATCCGAATGCGCTGATAAATCAGCAGCATGAAATAGGCCGCTACCGTTAATGCCAAAGCATTAAGACCCAGCAGGCTACCTTCCAATACATCTAAAAAAATCCCCAGCACCCACGCAGTAAAAAGTCCAACTCGCTCAGGCAATGCAACAACCCAATAAAGCAAAACCAGCAATACCCATTCCGGCCGCCACCATTGCAGTTCCTCAGGTAATGGCAACGCACTGAGCATCAACGCTAGCAAAAATGACACATAAATAACAACACCACCGCGTGGCCGACTCATTTCTTCAACTCCTGTCGGGGTGTTTCATTCTCACCACTGATATTAGTGCCATTGAGCTTATCGACCCGTTCTCTGGTCATGACCAACATAACCTGCCGACTACGATTTAATTGCGCACTTGGGCGCACCTGAATACTGGCAAAGGGCTGACCAGGGTCATGCCCTACTCGCCCAACCGTTGCCACGGGATAACCAAAAGGAAAACGCCCCCCTAGCCCAGAGGTCACTAAAACATCGCCCTCAACAATATCAGCGGTATCGGGAAAGTGCAGTAAATCCAATTTGTCACCGACACCCGTACCCACCAAAATAGCACGTATACCGTTACGGTTAATCTGTACCGGGATAGAGTGCCTCGAGTCACTTAACAGCAATACACGGCTACTAAAACGGCTCACCGAAACTACTTGTCCCATGACGCCGCTCGAATCCAATAAAGGTTGGCCAACACGGACCTTTTCATTGCTGCCCTTATTTATCACCACCTCTTGAGTAAAAGGGTTAGGGTCTACGCCAATGACAGCGGCCAACATCACATTATCATTAATTTTCTCGGCGCTATTTAGCAATTCACGTAAGCGAATATTTTCAGCCGTTAAAGCCGTCATTTTTTGTAACTTTCGTTGCAGTACCAAGGCCTGTGCTTTCAATCCATCATTTTCTTCATACAACGCCTGATAATCCACCGTAGTACTATTTAACCAACCCATTACACGCGAAGGAATATCAACCACATACTGGATAGGCGTCACCAGAGTAGTCAGTTTCGACCGGACCATATCAGTTTGACGAAAGTTAATGTCGGTAAAAATAAGCACCAAGGATACAACCACTAATACCAGCAGCCGTAAGCCAACATCAGACTCTTTTATAAATAATGATTTAATGTCCGTACCCCTTACGCTTGCACTTGCAAAAGACAACGCAAGTGTAACACTCAGCCCGCTAACACGAGCTAACTTTTTCAACCATAAAACGTCAGCCATAAAAAAACCGCTTGCAACAGGAAGCGGTTTTTTACCCCAACAACCTCTTTTCAGGCTGCCAATGACTAATCGAGACCTCAGCATAACTCAATCACCGAGACGAAATGGCTAAAAAGGCCTTACTTTTCGTTGGAAAACTTGGCAATAGCTTGCCACTACCTGCATTCCCCGTCTCAATTAAGACCTTTTTCCTTCATTTCTCTTTCGTCGCTGAGTTATGCTGAGGTCTCTAATCCTTGTAACTTTTATTCTGAAGCAGTCAAATCCACTCCGTGATCAATCCACTCAAGCGCTTTACCACCACCTCGTGCCACGCAGGTCAGGGGATCATCAGCAATAATCACAGGCAAGCCTGTCTCTTCACCAATTAAGCGGTCCAAATCACGTAACAATGCTCCGCCACCCGTAACCACCAACCCTGACTCCGCAATATCTGATGCCAATTCAGGTGGTGCCTGCTCCAGTGCAGCTTTAACAGCCTGTACAATCGCTGACAGTGGCTCCTGCAGTGCTTCTAAAACCTCGTTACTGCCTAGCGTGAAACTGCGAGGAATACCTTCAGCTAGATTACGTCCACGCACATCAATCTCACGCACATCATCACTGGGATAAGCACCACCAACTTCCTGCTTAATGCGCTCAGCAGTGCCTTCTCCAATCAAGCTACCATAATTACGACGCACATAGCTTATAATCGCTTCATCAAAGCGATCTCCGCCAACTCGCACTGACTCGGCAAATACAATTCCGCTCAATGAAATAATAGCAATCTCAGTGGTACCACCACCAATATCAACCACCATAGATCCTCTTGCTTCTTCAACGGGCAAACCAGCACCAATCGCAGCAGCCATAGGCTCATCAATTAAATAAACTTCACGCGCCCCGGCACCCAATGCCGATTCTTTAATTGCTTTACGTTCTACTTGCGTCGCGTTATAGGGCACACAAATCAAAACTCGCGGACTGGGCTTAATAAAATTATTTTCATGCACCTTACCAATAAAGTGCTGCAACATTTTTTCCGTTACCAAGAAGTCGGCAATTACGCCGTCCTTAAGTGGCCGAATGGCGGTAATATTACCTGGTGTACGCCCCAGCATGCTTTTGGCATCCATACCCACAGCCGTTACTGTTTTTTGATTACCCACCTGCCTAATCGCCACCACAGAAGGTTCATTAAGAACGATTTCTTGGTCACGTACATAAATAAGTGTGTTTGCTGTCCCTAGATCAATGGATAAATCAGTGGAAAATAATCCTCTGATTTTTTTAAAAATTGACATGTAATGTTAGCCCGCTGCTTAATTCCCTTAGATTCACCCTTGAAAACCACCGGTTTTTCAAAAAGCGATCAATAAGTGAACAAATGTATCAACGCTAGGGATTCAGAGCAAGGCAGAAATGTGTTAGTTTTACAACTTTTGCCTATGGTCTTACCTGTGACCCCGATTTACTTATGTGCGACTAAGGTCTCAACCTGATAAAACAGTAACGGAATTCTTCATGAGCATCGAACGAAACGACGTATTAAATGCGGCCCACTTGGCCCGTTTAGCAATTAATGACAGTGATGTCGAAGACTTCACTCAAGACCTGGCCAATATTATTTCACTGGCCGACCAAATGCAGACGGTGAATACCGACAGTATCGAGCCTATGGCGCATCCATTGGATGCATCGCAACGCTTACGAGCCGACCGGGTCACCGAAACCGATCAGCGTGCGCATTTCCAACAGCAAGCGCCGGCTACCGAGGAAGGCCTTTATCTGGTACCTCGAGTTATTGATTAGCGAACACCCTTCAAGGAGTCTCTGATTAAGACTGGGTTAAATTTTTAGCGAATAAAAACTGCCTAATTTTAGGCATACATTGCAGGTAATACCCCAGGGCACCCTCTCTGGAGCAAGCTCCATTCACCTTGTAGCTCGCTATCGGCAAAATTTGCAACAAAAAAACAGGTGATTTTAAGCGTTGAAAAATAAGTCATGACTTATTCAGAGACCCCTTAAGCATTACCGACAAAAATATTAGACTATTGGTAGGATATCCCAGCCCATGCATAACAAAACCATTGCCGAATTAAGCCAAGGCCTGGCCAACGGTGAATACTCCAGCGTTGAGTTAACCCAAGCATATCTGAATCGCATAAAACGCTTAGACCCAACTTATAACAGTTTTATTACCGTCACTGAAGAAGCTGCTCTAGCATCCGCCCAACGCGCTGATCAACAGCGCGCTGATGGCAACAGCAACGCTTTAACCGGCATTCCCATTGCGCAAAAAGATCTATTTTGTACCGCCGGCGTGCGGACCACCTGCGCATCCAAGATCCTAGAGAATTTTATCGCTCCCTACGATGCAACCATTGTGACAAAATTTAATGACGCCGGCGCCGTGTGTCTTGGAAAAACGAACATGGACGAGTTTGCCATGGGCTCGTCCAACGAAAACAGCGCCTACGGTGCAGTAAAAAACCCGTGGGATACTAACGCCGTACCCGGCGGCTCATCGGGGGGGTCAGCTGCCGCGGTCGCAGCAAGACTAACACCCGGCAGCACCGGTTCAGACACTGGCGGCTCTATTCGCCAGCCAGCCGCTTTATGTGGGGTCACGGGGCTCAAGCCCACCTATGGCCGAGTATCACGCTGGGGGATGATTGCCTACGCCTCCAGCCTTGATCAGGCCGGACCTTTTGCACGCACTGCCGAAGATTGCGCCTTTATGCTCAACGCCATGGCCGGTTTTGATACTAAAGACTCCACCAGCATCAACCAGCCAGCACCAAATTATCGCGCCGACCTGAACAACAGTCTGCAAGGCCTGCGTATCGGCCTGCCCAAAGAGTATTTCACCGACAGCCTCGATGCCGGCGTGCAACAAGTTATTCAAAATGCTATTCGCGAATATGAAAAGCTCGGCGCTACCGTTAAGGAAATTAGCCTGCCGCACAGTGAGTTGGCAATTCCAGCCTATTACGTGATTGCACCAGCTGAAGCGTCCTCCAATTTGTCGCGTTTTGACGGTGTTCGTTTTGGCCATCGCTGTGATGACCCAGAAGATTTACTCGACCTTTACAAACGCTCACGCGCCGAAGGTTTTGGCCTCGAAGTAAAACGCCGTATCATCGCTGGCACCTACGCGCTATCCGAGGGTTATTACGATGCCTACTATCTAAAAGCACAACGCCTGCGCCGCATGATAAAAAACGACTTTGTTGCCGTACTTAATGACGTTGATGTAATTATGGGGCCAACCACGCCAACGCCTGCTTTTAATATCGGCGAGAAAAGCAACGATCCAATGAGCATGTACCTTGGCGACATCTATACCATTTCCGCCAATCTTGCTGGCATTCCGGGCATCTCCATCCCCTGCGGATTTGTCAACGACCGCCCGGTTGGCCTACAAATTATGGGCAACTATTTTGAAGAATCGCGCCTACTTAACGCGGCGCACCAATATCAGCTTCACACCGACTGGCATCAGCAGATGCCAATCGGCATCGAATAATTAAAGGTTATTAGCAAATGGAATGGGAAATTGTCATTGGTCTGGAAATTCACGTCCAGCTCGCGACTCAGTCAAAAATATTCTCCGGCTCCAGCATCGCCTTTGGCGCTGAGCCCAACACACAAGCCAGCGCCATTGATTTAGGCTTGCCTGGCGTATTGCCAGTGCTTAACGAGGAAGCCGTACGCATGGCTGTATGTTTTGGCCTAGCTATCGACGCTGAAGTGACACGCTCATCGGTGTTCGCACGTAAAAACTACTTCTACCCGGATTTGCCCAAGGGCTACCAGATCAGTCAGATGGAATTACCCATCGTTGGCACAGGTGAACTTGAGATTACTCTGGAAGACGGCAGTACCCGCCTGATTGGTGTGACGCGTGCACACCTTGAAGAAGATGCAGGCAAATCACTACATGAAGATTTTCATGGCATGACCGGTATCGATTTAAACCGTGCTGGCACGCCACTACTGGAAATCGTTTCTGAACCTGATCTACGCTCTGCCAAGGAAGCCGTCGCTTATCTAAGACAGATTCACATGCTGGTCCGTTATATCGGCATCTGCGACGGCAATATGGCCGAAGGCTCAATGCGCTGCGACGCTAACGTTTCTATGCGCCAAAAAGGTCAAGAAGAGCACGGCACGCGGGCGGAAATCAAGAACATCAACTCTTTCCGTTTTGTTGAGCGCGCCATTAATCATGAAGTTGAACGTCAAATTGATATTCTGGAAAGCGGTGGCAAAGTGGTGCAAGAAACACGCCTATACGATGCCGATAAAAACGAAACCCGCTCCATGCGTAGCAAAGAAGAAGCCAACGATTACCGTTATTTCCCCGATCCTGACTTGCTGCCCGTGGTATTGGAGGAAGACTACATCCAGGCCATTAAAGACTCACTGCCAGAGCTGCCACACGAAAAGCGCCATCGCTTTATAGAGCAATACCTATTGAGCACCTACGATGCCGACTTACTCTCTAGCAGTCGCGAGCTAGCGGACTATTTTGAAACCGTTGCCAGCATAGCCAATGACGCAAAGTTAGCAGCTAACTGGGTCAATGGCGATTTATCCGCAGCCCTCAACAAGAAAGGCTTGTCAATTAACGCAAGCCCTGTTTCGGCTGGACAAATGGGGGGGCTGTTAGTGCGTATTACCGACAGCACCATCTCTGGGAAAATTGCCAAACAGGTATTTGAAGCCCTGTTTAAGGGTGAGGGCGCGGATGCTGATACCATTATCGACGCTAAAGGCCTTAAACAGGTGACCGACAGCGGTGCCATTGAAGCGATTGTCGACGAAGTGATCGCCAACAATGCCGCGCAGGTTGAACAGTACCGTGCCAGCCCACCAGAGAAACAGGGCAAGCTAATTGGCTTCTTTGTAGGTCAGGTAATGAAAGCCTCCAAAGGCAAGGCAAACCCCCAGCAAACCAACCAAATGCTAAACAAAAAATTGTCTTAACCTGCGATCGCACCAACGGCGCTGCAGTTTAAGGCACCTGTTTCCCAAGATCCTCAGTATAACCTAACAAACGCATTGGTTATGCTGAGCTCCCTACCTACCAAATTTACTTAAGAGCCCCTGCTATGCCGTCAGAACTGATCATTCAAATTGCCGGTGCAATTCCCGCCATTATTTTCCCTGCCGGCAGCATCACTCAATTATACGCCATCGTGTCTCGCCGCAGCGCCACTGGCGTCAGTGCTCTCACCTGGTTCTTCGCAGGTTTTGCTAATATTTGCCTCTACGTTTACACCCAAAAATACGGCGAGTGGGAATCCATTGTCGCTTTCTTATTTTCCAGCATCCTTAATTTCACCATCTGCGGCATGGCCATTTATTATCGGCGCAGAACCAGTAAGGTCGAGGCCTAATGGTGTCATGAGACCTTTGCAAAAAAAGTAGGTGAAAGGAAAAAAAGCATTCCCCCTCATTAATCAGTACAATCCCCTTCATTCGAATACTTGCGGCGGAGAAAAATAATGGAACTGACTGAACAATTACTCGGTGACTGCTCACCTTATATTGCCAACCTAGTTTACGATATTGACGTGCGCCTGCTGTTTATCGAGTGCGTAGACAGTCCGGAAAATCAACAGCCGTCATTACGAGTAGTATTCCCTGACATCATTAATTACTCCGAAACCAACCAGCTACCCCAGCCAGATGACGACAACATGGATGATATACTGGAAATTTTCTGGCAGGAAAAACAGCAAATTTGCATCCAAACCTTTAAAAAAGAAATCGTCCTACAACTGACCGGCACACCCTTTACCGAAGTCATTGCATAGGCCATAGCCGCTATGAATATTACTTTCGATAACACTGACCATGCCACCGAGTAACCCGCACCCTTTTGAAAGTCTCACGCCTGACTTTTTGATGACCGCCATCGAAGCCCAAGGTTTTTTGTGTGACGGCCGTTTGTTAGCCCTTAACAGCTATGAAAACCGTGTCTATCAAGTAGGTATTGAAGGTCAAGCGCCACTAATTGCAAAATTTTATCGCCCTAATCGCTGGAGCAAGCAACAAATCCAGGAAGAGCATCACTTCTGCTTTGCGCTTGCTGAACAAGAACTGCCGGTGGTCGTGCCACTTCGCAATCAAGCACAACAGAGCCTGTTTCAGCACCATGACTTCCAGTTTTCATTATTTCCTCGCCAAGGTGGTCATGCGCCGGAACTGGACAACCTCGATAATCTACTGATTATCGGCCGTTTGATGGGCCGTATTCATAGTATTGGCGCAACCCAACCCTTTACTGAACGCCCACAACTCAACAGTCAAAATTTTGGCCATGATTGCGTCAAACTGATCAGCACACAGTTTATTCCCGCTGATTTAAAACCGGCTTACGACACCCTCACCCACGACCTCCTACAACGTATTGATGAAACGCTACAACAGGCAGAAATAAATGGGGTAACCACTATTCGCACCCACGGTGACTGCCATTCCGGCAATATGCTGTGGCGTGACAACGCACCCCACTTTGTTGATTTTGATGATGCCCGAATGGCACCAGCAATCCAGGATTTGTGGATGTTTTTATCTGGCGAGCGGCCTCGTAGAACAGCTCAAATCAACGAATTAGTGGAGGGTTACAACGAATTCTATGATTTTAACCCACGCGAACTACATCTGGTTGAAATATTACGCACGCTACGCATGATTCACTACGCCGCTTGGCTAGCATCGCGCTGGCAGGACCCCGCCTTTCCAAAAAGTTTCCCCTGGTTCAATAGCGCCCGCTACTGGGGTGAACATATTTTGGAGCTCCGAGAGCAGCTTTCGGCATTAGATGAGCCAGCATTAGAGTTGTATTAAACCTATTCCGCCTCAAAAATAAGTTCTCAATTCTGTTGCCTATATCGCGCAACAGTATTGAAACAATGTTGAAACAGTCGCTCAGCCAAGTCATAATATGCCCCCAGTTCTGGAGGACATTCCCCCACCACAGCTGAAGCTATTCACTGGAGGAACTCATGCGCTCGGTTTTAAAATCAAAAATTCATAAAGCCACCGTTACCGAAGCCAATCTCAACTACGTCGGCAGTATCACCATTGATCAAGACCTGACCGACGCTGTGGATTTGTGGGTCAACGAACGCGTGATGATTGTCAGCAATACCACCGGCGCACGCTTAGAAACCTATGTTATTGCTGGCCCTCGCGGTTCGGGTGTTATCTGTGTTAACGGCGCGGCAGCACACCTCATCAGTGAGGGAGAAGAAATCATTATTATGGGGTTTGAGCTGGTTAAAGAACCCATTGAGCCAAAGGTTATTTTGGTGGATAAACAAAATCGCCTAGTCCAGTACCTGACAGAAAAAGCCGGTGTTGCCTGTACTGCCTAGTTGTGCGCTAAGACAAGGGTCAGCGCCCTGTTCAATACCACTATCTCAACAAAGCCTGCATATCGCAGATTAAACAATTAGCCAATAACTTAACAGGCTAATTAACAAAGCCCCGAACACATTTAAAACCAGCCCTCGCCGCACCATATCTTTAATCGTGACATGGCCACTACCAAAAATAATGGCATTAGGTACCGTCGCCACGGGCAGCATAAAAGCACAGCTCGCACTCATTGCTGCCGGCACCATTAACAGTGCAGGATCGATGCCAGAAGCTAATCCTGCCGCCGCCAGAATAGGCATCAACAGTGTGGTGGTTGCGGTATTACTGGTCATTTCTGTTAAAAAGGTCACCGCTAGACACAGACTCAACAGCAGTAATAATACCGGCAAGCTAGCAAGACCAGTTAACTGCTGAGCCAACGCGTCACTAAGGCCTGTCTGCTTAAAAGC
>Ga0233427_10001728_pt1 | contig 22401 bp, 7 predicted proteins | sample SI_118_April2016_5_FD_179885 | JGI IMG/M metagenome (GOLD analysis project Ga0233427, IMG submission 179885) | Seawater microbial communities from Saanich Inlet, British Columbia, Canada - SI_118_April2016_100_MG | ecosystem: Environmental > Aquatic > Marine > Inlet | place: Canada: British...
TATTGGTAAAAAAAAGCACCGTTTTCACCAACCACCCCATCGACTGGCCACATTCTTGCTATATGATCACACCAACCAGCACATCTTCCAGTAACAGGGATTACTTTATATCCTGAGAGGGATAATCGCTCCATAGCATTATAGGCTTCGCTTTTCAATCTTCCTTCTGTGGTTAAAGTGTCATCAATGTCTGAAAGAATAAAATTGATATTGCTAAGTTGACTCTCAGAAATTTTCGATAGTTGTTTCATTTATTAACCTAAAAATTAAAATCTAATAATTTGGATTCCTACAGATACTCAGAATGAAAACTAATATTTTCATATGAACATATTAAGAAATATTGTAGCATAATACTGGCCATTTTGACATTAAAATATATCAAATTATTCATTTGATAGAAAAATATTGTTCATTTAAAAGCTTTTATGTTAGAATCAATTTTCAAATGAACAATTTGGAGCTATAGATGGACTTAACTGCTAGACAAGCAGAAATTTCTGACTTACTTCGCCAAGAAGAATTTATTACAGTTGAAAGTCTTGCTAATCGTTTTAGTGTCACAACTCAAACAGTAAGAAGGGATATTAACGTCTTGTGTGATTTTGGACAGGCAAGGAGAAAGCATGGAGGTGTTGAGCCTTTATCTACTAACGGTAATCTTGCTTATGGCACAAGACAAGTGCTTAATCTTGTAGCCAAAAGATCTATAGCAAAAGAGGTTGCTAATCAAATTCCAAATGGAAGCTCTATATCTCTTGGGATAGGTACTACTCCTGAGATGGTTGTGAGAGCTCTTTTAAAACATAACAATCTTAAAATTTATACCAACAACCTAATCATTGCTCAAACTGCTAGCATTAATCCAAGTTTTGAAGTTGTATGCTCTGGTGGAATAATTAGAAGTGGAGACTTCGATATGCTTGGAAGCACAGTGGAAAATTTCTTTAGCTCTTACAAAACTGACTTTGGCATTTATAGTGTTGGTGGGGTTGATTTAGATGGCACTTTGCTTGATTTCTCCGATAAGGAAGTTCAAATTAGAAGAGCAATCATTGAAAATTGCCGTGAAAGCTTTCTTGTATTAGACCATGAAAAATTTGGAAGAATTGCTCATGTTCGAGGTGGACAAATTGAAGAAGGATTAAAAGTTTTTTGTGACCAGAACCCTCCTAATGAAATTATTCAAATAATTGATGATTCAGAATCTCAATTAATTATTTGTGATAAGGAAGAAATATGAGTGCAATTGAAGTTAAAAATCTTTCTAGAAGTTATGGTGATATTGATGCTGTAAAAGATGTTTCTTTCAATGTTCCTGAAAAGTCATTCATACAAGCTGGGATCAAATGATTAAAGTTCTAAGCTGGAATATCCAGAATGGAGAAGGCGTTAATGGAAAAATTTCTTTAAATAGAATTGCTGATACTATTTTTAGTATGTGTACTCCTGACGTTATTTGTCTTCAGGAGGTCTCTCGCAATTTAATCCTTAAAGACAATACAAAGCCTGATCAATTAAAACAATTATCTAATTTATTCAAAGACTATGAAGTTTTTTTTGGCCCAGCGTATGATGTTTTGCGTGATGGAGAAAGTCAAAGAGAGCAGTTCGGAAATATCATACTTTCAAAACTACCAGTTTTATCTTCTTTTAATCACATACTTCCACAGCCGACAAATAGTAGCTTCAGACATATGCCTAGACAGGTTTCAGAGATTACCATTCAAACACCTTCTTTTTCTTTATGTGTTATGACAACACATTTAGAATATGGCTCTCAAAATCAACGATATGAGCAGGTAAAGCGAATTTTATCCCTCAAAGATGATATTGATAACTTATCAATTAATCCTGCAACCATCCAAGAAGATAGTCCTTATGCTAAGCTTGAACGTTCAAATAGAATTATCATCTGTGGGGACTTTAACTTTGAAGCAAATTCTGAAGAGTATAGCCTGATTTCAAGTTATAGTGATGAGCCATTGATTGACTCTTGGACGCTTCTAAATTCAGATTTAAAGCATGCACCTACATGTGGAATATATGACAAAAAACAATGGTCAGAAGGCCCTCATTGCAGGGACTTTGCATTTATTAGTGACAATCTTAAAAGTAACATTGCTAACTTCATCGTCAATGAAGAGACTGACGCTTCAGACCACCAACCTATAGTCTTGACAGTTACCGATTAATTAGCTTTTTTACGCTTATTTTTGAAGAATGTTTTATTAGCAATGTAGACTGTTTTTCGAACTTCACAATAGACAATACTTTTATCTTTATTTGTTAGTTTCGTCTTCTTAATGATTTCAAATTCATTATTTTCTTTTACTTTTTGTTTGATCTCATCAAGCTCTTCCAGGGTATAAATAAATTCAGCATAAAGATCTTCCTTTGCTGGCTTTCTAAAGAAAATTTCAGCCGACTTATCCCATACAACATAATCGTCCCCAACAAGGCTCATTAACTGGGTCATAGGAAATGGGTCAACTGCTGAGAACATACTGCCACCAAATATTGTATTAACGTAGTTGGCATTTTTATAGCTAAAAGGTAGCTTTATTTCTATCTTCAGAAAGTCATCGGAGATATTGACTACTTTAGCTGAAGTTCTCCGATACATCGGAGAAAGATTTAAACCATACTTCATAACTTTAGATTTTGTTGTGAATTTGGAGGCTATCTTGGCGAGTTTTTGATAAGTAATCATTATTAAAGTTGATTATAGAAACAAAAAAGACATCCGAAGATGTTTTAATTATTCAATTTGGCTCCCTGGCCTGTATCCGAATTATATTTATAAGTCATTGATATTTATATAATAAATATATAGTATTATAATTTGTACTCACAATAGTACTCACATTTAGATTGGTTATTTACTATCAAATTACCGACTATCCCTCGCATATATATTCAGACATCCTAGAGCACAAACAAATCAGTGTCACTAAACGCTATGCACACCTGTGTATAGAACATAAGTCGAGCCTTATTAATAGAGTGATGGGTGGTATTTTAGTTGTAGTTTGACCTTAGTTAATATATGGGTAAATACTAAGTTCAAATTGAAATATTACCTAAGAGTGAAAGAACTATAATAAACACTAAGTCTTATGCAAATATTCATTAAAACCCTAACTGGCCATACAATCACAGTAGAAGTTGAACCTAGTGACAGCATTAAAGATGTCAAAATAAAAATACGAGATATACAAAATAGTCAGGACTTTTCTCCAGACAAGCAAAGGCTTTTCTTTGATGGGACAGAGCTTGAAGATAGTAGAGCGCTTTCTGATTATAATATCCAAAGGTATACAACGCTTGATTTAGTTTTGGAGCCTATTCCAATAACAGGCACTACTGGTGACGATACGCTTATCGTTCTAGGCAATACAGATTCTGTTCAAGCAGGTGCTGGAACAGATACGGCTGTATTTACTGGTGATTACTCTGACTATACCTTCAGTCAATCAGACAGCTATGTCTCTTTATTGACTCATAACACTACTGAACAGGTGGTGAGTTTGTTTGGTGTTGAACAGTTGCAGTTTGATGATATCGCGGTCAGCTTCACAACGACCGGCATTGATTCTGTCTATGGTGGCGATGGAGATGATTCTATAAAAGAATATAACTTCAGTGGCATTAAAAATTTTAATGGTGGCGCAGGCAATGATGAAATTTGGGGCGGCGAAAACGATGATGAAATTTGGGGCGGCGAAGGCAATGATGACATTTGGGGAGGCGTCTCTGGTAATGATTATCTTGATGGTGAGGCAGGTGATGATGAAATTAGTGGTGGCGAAGGCAATGACACTTTAATTGGTGGCTCTGGCAATGATGAAATTTGGGGGGGCGAAAACGATGATGAAATCTGGGGAGGCGAAGGCGATGATGAAATTAGTGGTGGCGAAGGCGATGATGAAATTAGTGGTGGCGAAGGCAATGATGAAATTTTTGGAAGCGATGGCGATGACACTTTAATTGGTGGCTCTGGCTATGATTGGCTTTATGGTGGTGCGGGCGATGATACATATCTGGTCACCGATCAATGGGATTATATATGGGATGAGTTGGGTGATAACAATCTGATTGTATCGACAGATTTTTTCAAGCCCCCGTCAACCGTTACAGAAATCAGTTACGTTGCAGATGCAAAACCCTTGCCATACTGGATCGATGCATTGACATATGATTCGCTCAGTACGACTCGATACCATATCGAGACAACAGAGAAACAATTCTTTTATATGTATCCAGTTTCACCATTGGATTATTACGAGGCAGATGATTTGATTGACTGGGGTGCTGCCAATGACTTTATGAAAGAGGCTTTTGAATATGTGACTGCAGCTTTAGAGAAGATTATCGATGTTTTATTTGTCTCTACAGATGACCCGTTACAAGTAAATACAATTACTTTATCAACTAACACCCAAGATTCAGCTGGTTACTGTTATTCCCCAGAGATATCACCATCGGAGTTGAATATGAATTATTTGTCATCCGATATTTTTATTTCTGCCAATTATGATCAGCCATCGATTACTAAACCAAACTACGATTTAGAAACAATAGTGCATGAACTGGGCCATGCGCTTGGACTTAAACATACTTTCAGTGATGCTGTTGCGTATGACCAAATTGGGGAATTTCCTTATTTGGAAAGCGCATCTGAGGAAAACACTAACTGGACCATGATGAGTTATACAGAAGGTTCTAGAGCTTATTCAGCTAATTTTTCCCCTTTTGATATTGCTGCACTACACTATATTTATGGTGTGGCAGCTGATGTAAATGAAGGAAATAGTACCTATCTTTTTGATGACTCACAAGGTGTGTTTGTGTATGACGGACAGGGCGTGGATGTTATTGATGCCTCCAGTGCGCAGAGTGAAGCGACAATTTATCTCACCGAGGGGGATTGGAGTTTTATTGGTGAAAAATCAGATCTTATTACAAGTGCAAACCAGCTTACAATCAATTTTAATACTGAGATTGAAGGCGCTATAGGTGGTGATTTCAATGACACTCTTACTGGTAATCTGCTTGATAACAATTTGCAAGGGGGTGGTGGAAATGACTCACTTAAAGGCCTTGGTGGGGACGACTCAATTGTCGGTGATTTGGGCGACGATTATATAGATGGCGGCTCTGGCAACGACACGATTTACCTCACAGCAGACGCAACTTGGGGCACTGGCTATAATGCTAAGAACGTCAGTAACGATAACTCAGTTGGTACAAGTGAGAAGATTAGCCTCGAGGGTCTTAATAAGTTTAGTGATGTGATTGATGGCGGTGATGATGTCGATACTCTAAATCTTACCTCGGGTAATGATGTCTTCTTTATTGATGATGTCTACTCAGAGCATCACAGCTCTTTAACTCTTTCTGATACCACTCAAGGCATCGACTCTATTGCAAGAGTCATTGACCTAGAGACTATCAATGCGGGTGAAGGTAATGACATAGTCGATTTAACCAGTACTAACTTTATCCTGACTGATGCAGTAACGATTAATGGTGGAGCAGGCAATGACAACCTATGGGGCTCGAACGGTAATGACACCATTAATGGCGGTGCAGGTAATGACACTCTCTTTGGCGGAGCGGGAGATGACACTCTAACAGGCGGTGATGGTGATGATGTCTTCCAGTTCACTGCAACCTCTGGCAGTAATGTCATCCATTCCGGAGTGGGTGACACCATTGAGCTTCATTACCGAGCACAAGACAACCATAGCAATGATGACTTGTCTCTATCCAATGGAGTACTGACTTGGAACACTGGTGGCAATACAGTGCTAATTGATGCCTCTTCTACGATTACTTCAAGTGATTTGAATGATTTTCTTTCGTGGGAATTACATACTTTTGTGGAGATTGCTTAGGTAAATACCCTCCCTCACACATCAAACGAAATTTGGACTAATAATAATATTATTATTAGTAATAAGAAGTACATCGCAATTTCAATAACCTTTTCTGTTATGGTTGTAGCAGTTTCCATATATGTGGCTCTAATTTGACCATAGATATATAATAGGTATAAACTTAGTTCAAATTGGTATGAAAAAACTAACCATATAAATATTAATAAATCTGAATAAGCAAAAATTATGAACAAAAAAAAAGAAGAGTCAAAAATCACAATTGATGGTACAGAGTACAACTTAGATTCCTTATCTGACAAAGCAAAAAGTATAGTTGGCTTTGTGGTACGTTTAGATAAAGAAGCGTTAGAAATGAGGTTTCAATTAGAAAAATCACTACTTGCTCGTAAGCAAGCTGTTCTTAATTTAAAAAGTGTAGTTAAAGAAAAATAAATATTCTTGTGGGCCTTAACTAGTTAAGGCTGTTGTAATTAATTAATTATTTCTATAATAACCTATGTCGGATCTTAATTCAGTTCAAGTAGAGGCTTTTAAGCAGAGCTTTAATTTACTGTCTCAAAGTATCTCTGAGCTTGTAAATTTTGATGTTAATTTTCAATCTGAATTAGCGAGCTTATCTCAGCCGCTCTCTACACTTATTGATATTAGTGAAAAGCTGGATCAGGTTTTGGTTGATGGCATTGATGACCTATCTGGAGACCTTGATACAAGTGACATAATAACTGCGATAGAAGATGCAGCAGAGAGTGTTGAAGGCTGGGTAATAGCTCCCATAGATGCCCCAACGACTGAAGGTGGCAAGACTTGGCTTACATTAAACATTACTATTAGCGAAACCTTGGTTGATTATGGTCTAAGTGTTGGAAATAGTAACGATGCTGATGATTTAGCAGGACTATCAATTGGTGAAGTTATAGCCGATGTTGAGGCATTAATTGCAGGTGTTGTTAAGGTAGGTATTGATTTAACACCGGACTTGCCAGTAGACCAAATAATATCCCTTGATATTAATAATCTTTCCACTTCTATAGTGTCAAGTACTGATGTTGATGTTGATGAAGCTTCATTTGGAATTGTTGACTTTGGCACAGAAAGCATTGGTGTTAATTTGGATGCAAGCATCACAATTAACTCTGATGAAATCTTAATGTCGGATTTGAGTGTGACTGATGTCAGTTCATTATTTGAGACAGACTACAGTTCAGATCTTTCTTTTGATATACCCTACACAATTGATATTTCTGATCTTGGCTCTGCAGTCGGATCTGAACTTATCTTTAAAGTCACAGCAGATGTCTTTTCTAATGATAATTGGGGGTTTGATTTTTATAATCAGGCTGGCGACCTAGTTTCATTGCCTGATTTCTCTAAATTAAATGAAATTAGCATTAGTGATATTGGTAGTTATTTAGTTGAGTTACAAAGATTATTACCTGATCTGACGGATGGATTTGACATTCCACTTATTGATGCAGACCTAAGTAGCATTGTTGATTTCACTGAAGACATTGGCAACTTAATCAGCAGTTTGCAAACACCAGAAGGCGAATGGAATTTGTCTGGCATTAATGATCTAGTAAATCAGGTTATTGTATATAAAGCAGACGACTTATCAGTTCAACTAAATACGATTAAAGATCAAATATTATCAGAAATTCCTGATGGTGAATTAACCACCTTTAAGGATCATCTAGATACATTATTTGATAATATTGATGCGCTGGTTAATAACTGGAATGAAGATGGCTTTAATCATGACAGCCTTATTGCTGATTTTGTTGATCAACTGACGATAGTACAAAATGCATTTAATAATCTATCATTAGATTCATTAAGCTCAGAAGCGCAAAGTATTATTAATAGTGCGTCAGATAATTTATTTAATTATTTAAACGGCTTAAAGCCAGAAAGTTTCAATTTGGGGTGGAATGATGACGCTCAAGCAATTGAATGGACTCTGCCACTACATTTAGAGCTAAACGGTGATGTAGATTTTAATGCAAGCAATATTCTTCCTGATGGGGTTAATTGGTTGACCTTGGATGGTTCTGGCTCTGCAAATATTTCTACCAGTTTAGATGTTGGTATTGCCGGCGGTCTTTCTATTAGTTCAACTGCAAATACTGGAGCTATTAATTCAGATACTAAATTGTCTGAATTAAATGGAGGTGCTGGACTTGTTAGTCAGGGTTTGCTAGTATCAAGTGTTAATGAAGATGTTGCAGACCTTTCATTCACTTTAAGAAATAGCGAGACTATCAAATATGATTTAAATGATATAACAGGTTTGGCAACTGAAGAAGATTCTCAAGGGTCTGCAACTATTCAACACTTGTTAGATTATTTTAACAATCATGTTAATAATTCAAAATTAACTGTAGATCTTAACGAGACGAGCCAACTTGTATTTACAGATATTAGCACACCAGTTGGGGGGCATGACTTTTCCCTAAGTAGTAGCTCTATCGAAATTGGGGATTCTGGATTAAGCCAAAATTCTATCGCACCACTAGTGTTAGGCTTGTTAAATTCAACTACAGATGAAAATACAATTACAAGTGGGTCGTTGGAGTTTGTATCAATAAAAGACCGTCTATACGTCTTAAAGCAAGATATAAATAATCCATTAATCGAAGGCCAAGTCGACATAGATATTGAAGCTGAAGGTCAAGCTGCAATAGGCCCATTGTCATTGTCACTTCACGAGGGTCAGGCGGCTGGTAACGCATCTATTAATGTAGTATTGTTAGATCCTGCAGAAGAAGGCACACCAGCAGACGATGATCGTATTTATTTATCGGAGCTTGAAGAGTATTTGGATGATAATTCAATAACAGGCTTATTGAATTATGATTTGGATTATGATGTTGATGGAATATTTCAGCTACAAGTAACTCCAGAGGCAATAAGTAACAGCCTTCTAGGTATAGAGGAAGGAAATAGTTCTTCTTATGATGTTTACAACGATAATCCTCTCAGCATTACAGGGGAAAGTCGAGATGAATTTAGCGCCAAAGTTCCATATCTTGAATTAAATCTTGATCAAGTTAATGGCTCGTGGGATATATCGCTTGACCCAAGTATCAAATTACAAGAACTATTTACTAACGGCTTCTCCAACTTCTCATGGCAAGACCTGCCAATCATCCTAGACAGCTGGCTTGATGAGCTAGAAACAGATTCATCTCTAGACTGGCTATGGAATACGAATATTCCAATGACCTCCTTAAATATAGGCGGAGCCTTGTCGTTTAGAGATGCATTACTGGATTTTGAATTACCAAACCTTGAGCTTGTCTTTGGCGGTTTGCCGGAGTGGTCTGCAAGTATTAGCGGTATTAATTTTCCATTCGTTGATTATTATCTTATTGATTTTAGTGAGATTGACACGAGTGGCTTAGATTTCGATATTCCATACGGCCTGTCTTACTATCTTAGCGATTTGTTTGATGATCTGAATATATCAATTGGTGAATTCTCAGGCTTTAGTACAGATTGGGGTAATGATGGTGACGATACAAGTGCATTTAATAATATCAGTGGTGATTGGCTAACTGACTTTAACTTTACGCTTGGAAGATTAAACTCTATATTGAGTTTGCCAAATTTCCCTGATCTTAATATTGATGATTTGTCCGCAAACTTAGATAAATTGGGTAATTTATCTAACTTCTTAAATGGTTTAGCCTTGCCAGGCTTCCCGAGCCTGTCAAAGTGGAACTTATCACTTCAAGACTTTAGTTTAGATGATGATGCGCCTGAAGGTGTAAGTGATGATTTTGATTGGCCAAGCTTTAAGTTTGATTTTGACAATCTTAAAACTGATTTTGGCAACTTGTTTTCAGGTTGGGATAACAGGGATGATGGAGGCAGTGGTTTTGATGAGTTTGATTTTCTAGTTGATTTATCGAATTGGTTTATAGACTTTAAAGGGTTGACTCTGCCTAACATAGATATTCCAGATTTATCCAGCCTTCGTTCAGATCTGAATGCCTACTTAGCAGAAGTATTTACGTTTGAAGACATTGGTGACGTTTCAGGACTTGATTTAGTTATTACGCCGTCTCTTATTAATGCTAGCGCACAACTAGGCATAGAGTTGGTTTTGGAAGATCTGTCAACTGATATTGACTTTAGTCAAATCGACCTGGGAGATTATGCCTTTGATCTGTCTGGCGAGGGTAATGTCAAGTTAAATCTTGATGGTAGTTTTACATCACAAATAGGGTTTGACACAGAAACATTTAATATTAGTTATGAAACAGAAAATACATCCGCAGAACTACAGCTTTCAATTGATGATGGCGAGGGCGAAGCAGAAGGATTTGTTGTTGAAACTAACTTTGGCGGATTAGCTTCTGCATCTATTGGTGGCAATGATACTGGCCAAGATAGAGCGACAATTGAGTTGACAAGTGGTGTTGGCGACGCAACCCAAAATGCTGATGATGCAACAGCTTCAGGCACCATTGTCTTGTCCTCAGGACTGTATGACGATGACGACCCTAACACTAATAATGAACATATTGTTAATTCAGCAATATATGGAACCTTTGCAATAAATGGAGACGGCTCTTGGAACTATGAGTTAGATAGTGATGATGATATTGTCTCCATTCTAGAGAGTGATGATCGGGTGATGGACACCATTACTGTTAAAGATGGCAATCAGGATGAACACAACATAGGTATTGTTATTAGTGGTGCAAATAGCGGCTCAGTTATATCTGAAGTTAGGTCATTAAACAATTATGCAGAAATCAAACTTGATGCTGATGGATTAGAGGTAGACGGTCATTTAGAAGCAACAATGCCAATTTATGTAAACATTGGCAACTCTAGTGAGTTTGCGGCAGTGCTGACCTCTGATATAGCAAATGACCCATTTAGTTTTGATGCTGACTTAATTCATAATATTGATATTGGAGAATTATTCTCCAACTTCTCATGGCAAGACCTGCCAATCATCCTAGACAGCTGGCTTGATGAGCTAGAAACAGATTCATCTCTAGACTGGCTATGGAATACGAATATTCCAATGACCTCCTTAAATATAGGCGGAGCCTTGTCGTTTAGAGATGCATTACTGGATTTTGAATTACCAAACCTTGAGCTTGTCTTTGGCGGTTTGCCGGAGTGGTCTGCAAGTATTAGCGGTATTAATTTTCCATTCGTTGATTATTATCTTATTGATTTTAGTGAGATTGACACGAGTGGCTTAGATTTCGATATTCCATACGGCCTGTCTTACTATCTTAGCGATTTGTTTGATGATCTGAATATATCAATTGGTGAATTCTCAGGCTTTAGTACAGATTGGGGTAATGATGGTGACGATACAAGTGCATTTAATAATATCAGTGGTGATTGGCTAACTGACTTTAACTTTACGCTTGGAAGATTAAACTCTATATTGAGTTTGCCAAATTTCCCTGATCTTAATATTGATGATTTGTCCGCAAACTTAGATAAATTGGGTAATTTATCTAACTTCTTAAATGGTTTAGCCTTGCCAGGCTTCCCGAGCCTGTCAAAGTGGAACTTATCACTTCAAGACTTTAGTTTAGATGATGATGCGCCTGAAGGTGTAAGTGATGATTTTGATTGGCCAAGCTTTAAGTTTGATTTTGACAATCTTAAAACTGATTTTGGCAACTTGTTTTCAGGTTGGGATAACAGGGATGATGGAGGCAGTGGTTTTGATGAGTTTGATTTTCTAGTTGATTTATCGAATTGGTTTATAGACTTTAAAGGGTTGACTCTGCCTAACATAGATATTCCAGATTTATCCAGCCTTCGTTCAGATCTGAATGCCTACTTAGCAGAAGTATTTACGTTTGAAGACATTGGTGACGTTTCAGGACTTGATTTAGTTATTACGCCGTCTCTTATTAATGCTAGCGCACAACTAGGCATAGAGTTGGTTTTGGAAGATCTGTCAACTGATATTGACTTTAGTCAAATCGACCTGGGAGATTATGCCTTTGATCTGTCTGGCGAGGGTAATGTCAAGTTAAATCTTGATGGTAGTTTTACATCACAAATAGGGTTTGACACAGAAACATTTAATATTAGTTATGAAACAGAAAATACATCCGCAGAACTACAGCTTTCAATTGATGATGGCGAGGGCGAAGCAGAAGGATTTGTTGTTGAAACTAACTTTGGCGGATTAGCTTCTGCATCTATTGGTGGCAATGATACTGGCCAAGATAGAGCGACAATTGAGTTGACAAGTGATAATGGCGGTGAAGACTATGCATATATTAAATTTGGCACAAATCTTGACGAAACAAATGATACTGAAGATGACGATGTATTTGGTGTTAGTGCAGAAGGTGAATTAACGGCTAATTTACCAATTTATGTTGATACAATCTTAAATACTAGTGATATAGAACTACCTGCATTACTCATAGCAGATATTCGTTCAGATCCAGAGTTTGATTTTTCTTATGATATAGGTTTTACTGATTTAACGGGGTTTAGCGATACTGATAGTGATGGGTTTATTGATAATGGTGATATAGCACAGTATATAGCCAATAAGATTTCTGCAGATTTCTCTAACTTTTCATGGTACGACCTACCAATCATCCTAGACAGCTGGCTTGATACACTTGAAGCTGACCCGTCGCTAGATTGGCTGTGGAACACAGAAATCCCAATGACATCTTTTAATATAGGTGAAGCCTTGTCGTTTAGAGATGCATTACTGAATTTTGAATTACCAAATCTTAGTGATATTTTTGATGATTTAGATGACTTATCAGTTGAATTTTCAGGATTAACACTGCCAGAAGGAGACTGGGAAGACTTAAGAGAAGAGTTTGTTGAGCTTGCATTGCAATGGAAAGAGCATGATTTTGAAGATAGTAATTTTGAATTTGGCTTCTTATCTGAATTAAGTGATTGGTTTACACGACTTCAAAAACTTGACGAGCCAGAAGGAGATGGTGAATTATCAGATCTATACTTGAAGTTGAACGCTCTCCAATCAGAAGTGTTTATCTTTGATGATGTTGGTGTAGAGAATCTTGTTTTAACCGTGTCTCCATCGATTTCTGTAGATGATGACAGTATTGTCGGTCTGTTTGACCTTAATTTGAATTATGCAGATGTTGCTTTTGCTCTTGATTTGAGTGATTTAAGTCTAAGTAACAATTTTGCATTAAATGTGACTGGTGATGGCGATGTTTCCCTTAATCTTGAAGGAGATTTCAATACACAGTTCGGTTGGAATTTCGATACTTCTGACCTATTGTTTGATTTGGACAACACCTCTGCAGAACTACAGCTTTCTATTGATGATGGTGAGGGTCAAGCAGAAGGTTTTATTGTCGGCGCATATTTGGGTGGTTTGGCATCTGCATCTATTGGTGGCGATGATCCTGATCAAGATAGAGCAACAATTGAGTTGACAAGTGATAATGGCGGTGAAGACTATGCATATATTAAATTTGGCACAAATCTTGACAAGACAAATGATACTGAAGATGACGATGTATTTGGTGTTGGTGCAGAAGGTGAATTAACGGCTAATTTACCAATTTATGTTGATACAATCTTAAATACTAGTGATATAGAACTACTAGCAGAATTAAGCGCAAGTATCGATTTAGAGGACACTCCAATTTTTGGATACGAAGTGGGCTTTATAGATTTTGATGATTATGATGAAGATGGTCTTACTGATGACTATATTGATGAAATAGCAGATTATCTGACGAATAAATTTAGTTCAACCGATTTTTCAATTAATTTTGATAGCTGGATAGATGGTGCATTGATGTTTATTGATGCACTGCGCACAAGTTTGTCAACAGACCTGTTGAGTAATCTGCCGTATCTAGGAGATATTAATCTAGAAGAGTATGGTGGCGAACCTATTGAATCTTGGAATTTTTCTGGACATGGATTCCTGGCAAACCTTGAGGCGGTATTAACAACACTTAACGATATAGATATTACGCTTGGAAATTTGCAGTCTGAGTTGCAAGATCAATTAGGAGATATGCTTGGCGAAGGCAATTTCACTATTGATATTAATCCAATTGGTAGTACGCCCGATAGTTACGAAAATCTTTCACTTACAGATCTGTTTTCTGATGGTGATGTTACTGGTTTTACTGTTGGTTTAGATTTATCAGGTGACGACACCAGTGAGGTTCCTCTTGGGTCATTAGATTTAGATCTTGACGGTTTAGGTATTGAAATCAATGGCCAGGCTGACCTTGAGATGGCAATGCACTATGATCTTGATATTGGTTTTGGATTCTCAAAAGCAAATGGTTTTTTTATTGTTGGTGATGGTGAAGATGAGGTAACTGTTTCCGCTGGACTCGGATTTGTTGAAGGCTCTGAGTTAGAGGTGAGTTTGGGCGCACTTGATTTTCAATTAACTGACAACACTTCTGGATCTGGCTATGAATTAACTGGATATGTCGCAGAAGACGAGAACGCAACAAACCGAAAAACTACATTGAATAGCTCTGTTTCAGGGCTTAGTAATGAAGTATATGCAGAATTGGGCATTGATTTATTGGGTGAATATGACACTAGCATAGCTTGGGATGAGATATCAGTCGCTGGATATTTGCTAGCCAAATTAGACTTAGACCTTGGCGTAGATTTATATGGTGGTGATGAATCAGATTTAGGTCTTGTCTTGCAAACTGGATATTACAGCGATGAAACTGAATTTGCCACACTAAGCTATAGCAAAGATGACGGCTTTACTTATGGCGATGACGGCTTTAATTTTACCATTACTGATACCTATATTGATCTTGGTGTTTTAGTAGACCCACTAGAGGGCTTAATTGATCAAGCAGAGCAAATATTTGAAAAGATAGAACCAATTACGAATATAACTAGCTTGTTAGAAGAAGAGTTGCCATTAATCTCAGACGTGTCTGAAATGGTAGGTGCGGGCGAGGTGACCTTTTTAGATGCAATAGGCTGGTTTGGTGAGGGCGCAGATACTGTTGTAGATTATATAGAGATGGTTAATGCTTTAAGTACTGCTGGAGATACTATCGCTCAATTATCTGAAGGAAAACTGTACCTGGGTAGTTTGATTCCAGATAATGCTGATGATTTGCTAGCAAATAACATCTCTGGCGATCCGTTTGGAGGGGGTAACAGTAATGAGGGTCCTAATTATCCAGATGGAATAGATAAAGAAGGTCAACAAGCTTCGACAGGGCCGCTTACTGAATTAAAAAATAATCTTGGAATTTCATTCCCGATAATTAATGGTCTATTTGAAGAAGCCGATCCTCAATTTTCTACATATTCTGACAACCTGTTTGAGTTATTGTTCGGTGGCGATGTAGATTTAATTTATTGGGATATCCCTGATCTAGATGCAAGTTTTGATTTTAGGGCAGAGTATCCAATATTCCCACCGCTTTATGTGTCACTGTTTGGTGGTGTTGCATTCGAAACCGAATTTGATTTAGCTTATGACACTCGAGGCATTCGTCAATTATTGAGTAGTGGCGAACCAGGTGACTTAATTAATGGCCTGTATCTTGATGACCATATTGATGGTAATGGTAATGACGCTGATGAACTTGAGTTCACAGCAACTATTGGTGCGGGTGCAGAGCTTGATGTGTTGGTGGCCAGCGCAGGCGTTGACGGTGGCTTGCGTGGTGAGTTAGGTGCAGACCTTAATGATATTACCGAAGATGGCAAGCTTTATGCTGATGAATTTTACCAGCATATCGACCATGGCCCTTTATGCTTATTTGATTATTCCGGATCCTTAAACGCTTTCCTTGAGGCTTATATCAAAATTGGCTTTGATACTTGGTTTGGTTTTGTTACATTGTGGTCAGACAGATACAAGTTGGCTGATGAAGTAATTGTAGATTTTGAAATAGACTCAACTTGTCCGCCGTATGAAGCTCCAGTATTTGCTAAAGTTGTGGATTCATTTCATTATGATGTTGATTCAAGCTCAACTGCAAAAGTATTAATGCTGTTGATGGGTGATTATGTAAATGCAGATTCTGGATATGACATTATTGACGCAGAAGCTGCAGATGAAAATTACTTTGTTGATGTTATACGTGAACGAGATAGCGAAGGCGAAAGAACAACAGAAATAGCTGAAACAGGAATAGAAATTGGTGCAAATGGTGAGTGGACACAAATCAATAATTCGGAACTCTCTGGTGTAGATTACATATGGTTTAACGCTTCTGACGGCAAAGATACAGTTATTGTTAGTCCAGATGTGGATATAGCTGTTTGGGGGTATGGTGGAGCTGGCGCTGATAACTTTATAGGTGGTAGCGCTGTCAATACATATTACGGTGGGTCTGGTAATGACAATATTAGTGGCCGTGGCGCAAATGATCAGTTATATGGCGGTGAGGATAATGATGCTATTTTTGGATTCGGCGGCGCAGATACTATTGATGGCGGCGACGGCGATGATGCACTATATGGTGAAGATGCAGATGGAAATTTAGCATTATTTAGAGAGGAAAATAATAAAGACTCTTCAGGCAATGACTTGAGTAGTGCAGATCTCGATTTACTCTATGGAGATGATGCAACTACTAGCGATAATATAACTGGCGGTGATGGCAATGACACCATTATAGGGGGTGATGGCAATGACACCATTATAGGGGGTGATGGCAATGATGCAATTATTGGTGATGACAGAACTTCATTAGGTGAGTCTGGTGTAATTGAAGGTAACGATACAATCGAGAGTGGCAAAGGCAGTGACACTATTTTAGCTGGTCTAGGTGCTGATAATATTGATGCGGGCAGCGGTGATGATACGATCAACGCAGGTCATGGCAATGACACAATTATTGGTGGCGAGGGCAATGACAGAATTACAGGCAATAAAGGCAATGACACAATCTGGGGCGATCTTGAGGATGGCTCAGAAGGCAATATTGCAGATAGCGGTATCGGCATTAATGCCGATACAATCGAAGGCGGAGAAGGTCTTAATACTATTTACGGTGGCCGCGGAAACGATATTATTTATGCCAACACTGAAAATGAAGATGAAGATGGCAACAAGATTGCCTCAGACAATACTGATGGATCATTTGTTTATGGCGGCGATCATGCTGATGAGATTTACGGTACAGCAGGCATTGACCATATTGAAGGCGGCTTTGAAAGTGACTATATCGACTCTGGTGATGGCAATGATGTTGTTATCGGCGGTCCTGGTGCAGATGCATTAGTTACTGGAGAAGGGGCAGATCATGTTTATGGTGGTTATGGTAACGATGTAATTGATTCTGGAGAAGGGGATGATTACATAGAAGGCGGACCAGGAAGCGATGATATTTATACTGGATGGGGTGCTGATACCGCCTATGGCGACACAACAAATGATAGCAACAAGGGTGGTTACCAATACTTATCAGAAACAGGGCAATTTAATCAAAGCGTTGAAGACCCTTTGCATGGTGGCTTTAGCGCGACACCAAAAGAAGACAGTTGTGAGCCAGAGATTTATTATCATCCTGAGGTTTATGCTCCGTTAACGCAATTTACAGCCGATATATTTAATGATGTTAACAAGGATGGCGTGCGTGATGATAACGAGCAGGCTGTTAATCAGGACAGTGAGTGGCATATACAAATAATTCGTGACGATGAAATTGTTTATTCAAATGACTTAACAGCAGGAGATTTAGTTGCACCAACTAGCGAGAGTGAGGTTGGTGAGTATGGTGTATGGCTGCCATCTGGAGAATATGATATTGAGTTATCTGCTAATGACGACGAATGGGGTTGGCATAATTCTAATACAACTACATCCTTGGAGGCAGAAGTAACTATTAGTAGTGAGGGACAGCAAAGTGTGCCTGAGTTTGGTTATTTTCAAGTAGGTAACATTTCTGTAAATATAGTAAAGATTGAAAATAATGGAAACCGCACTTCATACGATTCTAAAGTTTATCTTGACAGCAATAATAACAACCAAAAAGATGATGACGAGATATTATATGACACCGATGAAGGGCAATATGTTTTCGAAGGTCTAAATATTGGGTCGCACCAAGTAGGCATTGTTGATGATACTGATTGCTTCTATGTGAGTCCAGAGTTTCGACTTGCAGAGGTTACAGCAAATACAACCACAAACATTGACTTTGATATTGTCGAATTATTTCCTGTAGTTACTGCAGTGAAGCTAGGTGAAGGCAACATAAATAATGATAATCCTATAAATTGGATTAATGTACCGGATGGCAGCAAGCAAGACGACCCTATATCAATGGGGGATGATGATGATGTGGGTGTTGTGCGTATTGGCGTGGAATTTTGTTCTAATTCCGGCTATAAAACAAGAGCTGATGAGGGGCTCATTACTCTTCAACGCATTGATGGGAATATTGATGATATTTCTTTCACGACAGAAGGCCATAATTCTAATTGGATTGAGTTAGTACTACCAAATAAAGAGGCTTTATTTGGAGGGATATATAGACTAACTATCAGTGATAAATTTATTGCAAATGATTATGGCCATCTATTAGATGGCGAATGGATTAACCCTTCTCAGGCACAGCCAAAAGGGTCAACTTTTGCATCTGGAGATCGCAATCCAGGTGGTCAATTTGTATTTGAATTCACTATTGGAGATGAAATAAGAAGTAATTATATTGCAAATAATACTAATCAAGAAAACGGCAACACTGTTTATGGGCAAGTATGGCAAGATGATGGATATATTGATAATGTGCATTCAAATATTGAGGCCGGTATTAATGAGCAAACAATCCTGCTTATAGATGAGAATGGAGGTGTGGTTGAAGAAACGAAAACTACATCTATTGACGCAAACAACAATGGTGTAAATGACTTTAATGAGGTAGGTGTATTTTCATTTGATAATGTTGCGGATGGTACATATGTTATTCATCAAAAAACAACTGATGAGTGGTTGCAAGTTACTAGCGGAGGCGAATATGTAGGTGACAAATGGATTGCGGCAACTTCCATTTCTAATGATAACAAAACCAAAATATATAACGTTAACGTTGAAACATATCAGGCAACTGAGATTGGCCAAATCAACAGCTTTACAGCTAGAGATATTGCACTAACATCATTAGATATGGCTTATTTAGTGGGCAAATCACTAAATGGCAATGATCAGTTTCTGCAATATAATTTAATAAACGACGAAGTTACTGCAGAACTTACGAGCGCGTTATCAATTAATATTAAAACAATAGTTGCTCTTGACCAACTAGCTAGCGATACATTGATTGCAGTATCAGATGGCGGTCATCTTGCTAGTTATAACATTGCTACTAAAAGTTGGAGTGACAATGGTTTGATGCAAGATGATGCTGGCAATACACTTTATCCAATTGGTGATATTGCAGTTGTTTCGTCAAACAGCGCCTATGTTATTGCTTCAACTTCAACTAACAGAGATGAAAAAGATAGTCAATTATTGGTAAAAGTCGATCCTACTAATGCCGAGGTAGACACTGTTGTGCCGCTGAGCGTGGATGAATTATTGTTAGGTCTAGAGACCTATGGAGAGCAATTGTTAGCCATGGGCGAAGATGGTAATGGCTATGTAATTAATCCATCTGATTATTCGTATCAAAACCAAACTATAGAACAATTAAGCGATATGCAATTTGGTGGTTGGAGTAAAGCTGATGGTGAATTTCAGTACACAGATGCAGATGATTTTACTATTGAACTAAAAGGCAGCGATATTATTGAAGTTGGTTTCGGTAATGAGAGAGTAACAACACCTACTGACTTGCAAGGCGGTAATGATTACATTGATGGCGGTTGCGGTGGCGACATAGACACACTTTATGGTGATGACGGTGAACTACCAGATGGCATAACATCTATTGGCGGTAATGATGTTATATACGGCAAAAGCGGCAATGATATTATATCGGGCGGTTTACAAGGTGATACGATTTACGGCAATGAAGGTGATGATGAAATTACTGGCGGTGCTAATCAAACCAACTATATCTATGGTGGTGATGGTGATGATACTATTGATGGTGGTATCGCAGGCGACTTTATTTTTGGCGGTGCTAATGATGACACTATTAATGGATCAAGCGGTGGTGACTGGATTTATGGCGATGAAGGTGATGATACGATTAATGGCGAAAATGATGGCGACATACTGGTTGGCGGCTCTGGATCCGATGAAGTAAATGGAAATGCTGGTGATGATCTATTGATTGTTGTTAATGAGTTAATTTTAGATACCACTGGTGTAAGTACATATGACGGCGGAGGTGACAACGACAAATTGGTTGTTAAAGTTGATGCTAATATTACACTTTCTGACAACTCTCTAGTTATTGGCAACGAAGATACTGATACCGTTGGCTCTATTGAATCCGCACTATTGGTTGGTGGTGATTCGATTAATATTATTAACGTAAGCGCCTTCTCTGAAGCTACCAGAATACTGGGCTTGGACGGTAATGATGAATTAATAGGTGGTTCTAGTCAGGATACGATTTTAGGTGGGAATGGTGATGATACTATTAAAGGCAACGCTGGCGACGATAATATAAGCGGAGAAAGTGGTGATGATGAGATTACGGGCGGAGATGATAACGACATTATTGATGGCGGTTTAGGCAGCAACATAATGTCCGGCAGTGGTGGAGATGATTACTACAGTATTAACCCTAATAGTGATAGTAATACGATTACTGAAGTAAATGCAGAAGGCAACGATACAGTTGACATACAAAGTTCTACAAATTCTTTAGCAGTAGAGCTATCAAGAAGCCCTTCGATTATTGTTGCCGATAGCAATTCTAATTTAGAAGTAAGTGTTAATAATGGTACTGTTGAAAAACTAATATTAGGCGCTGGTGATGATATTGTACATATCGTAGATGATGAAAATCTACAACTATGGATTGATACTGGTGATGGCTCTGATACGCTTGATTATAGTGACTGGGATAATAAAGTTGGAGTTGATCTTAACACTAACAAGGCCTCAGGTGTTTTATCTATAAGCAATGCTGAGAATATTATTGGCTCAAAACAAAATGATGAATTGATTGGTGATTCCAATGCCAATATAATTACCGTTGGAGAAGGTAAAAACATTATTCATGGCGGTGATGGAGATGATAAAGTTGTTTTCACTTCAATTAATACAAGTTCTATAGTATCTGAGGATTTAGATGAAGGACAGGATGTTCTTGACTATTCTGATATTGATGAACCGCTCGAAATATTATTTGACAATGATGGAAAAATCAAAGTTTATTCCAATACTGATTTAATTGCTGAAATATCTGCCAACCTAACAATTGAAAAAATTATTGCAGGAAAGGGAGATGATGTTTTAGAGGGTTACGATACTGCCGTTTGGTTTAAAGGCCAAGAAGGTGGAGATAAACTGATTGGCTCGGGTAAAAATGATGTTTTAGAGGGTGGATTTGATAATGATATAATTCTTGGTGGCGAAGGGGATGACACCTTATATGGTAACGAAGGCAATGATGATCTAGTCGGTGACGCGGGTGATGATGAAATTTGGGGTGGCGTAGGCGATGATATATTATTTGGTGGAGATGGTGAAGATACAGTAATTTTTATTGGTGCTCGGGAAGATTACTCTATCGCTTGGTCAGCAAGCACTAGCACCTTTAAAGTTGTTTCAACCATAGAAGGAAAAGACTTGCTTTCTGGTATAGAACTACTTAGCTTTACAGATATAACGTTAACTGCTGAACAATTACTTATAACGTTAACTCCTGAACAATTACTGATAGATGCAATGATAAAAGTTAACGATAACTCTTATCTCGACAATACAACAATCAACTACTTCACGAATAATACTGATACAAATGTATCAACAATGGTTGAGGATGGTGGTATTGGAATTGAACAAAGCACTAGCTTCGATACTGTCAAACTCTCAGCAAGTGATGCTTATGACTTTGATATCAACATTACTGATGCGATTGATGTACTCAGACACATTGTTGATTTGGAAGCGCTGACCGCAGGTAGCGCTGCTTATCACGCTGCCGATGTTGATAATAGTGGCGCTGTCAATATAACCGATGCTATTGACGTTTTAAGACATATTGTTGACCTTGAAACTATCGACACTTTTGATCTTATCGACAGTGAAGGAGCATTAGTCACCGAGCTAGATGCTGACGCCACAGGTGATGCCCCAACTTGGACGCTGGTTGCCAATGGTGATGTTAATATGAGCGGTAGTTATGATGATGATTATGTTGTGACAGTAGATATTGCTTAATATGTCATGATAATAATATTTTATAAAATCCCTTTTTAATAGGCTATTACAGGCATAAAAAAAGACATCCGAAGATGTCTTGATTCTTAAATTTGGCTCCCTGACCTGGGCTCGAACCAGGGACAAACGGATTAACAGTTTTTTGATCTATTATATCCATATTCATCATTAAGCATCACTGTTTCCCTGTTTAATGCTATTATATAGTCATTT
>Ga0233427_10001729_pt1 | contig 22394 bp, 21 predicted proteins | sample SI_118_April2016_5_FD_179885 | JGI IMG/M metagenome (GOLD analysis project Ga0233427, IMG submission 179885) | Seawater microbial communities from Saanich Inlet, British Columbia, Canada - SI_118_April2016_100_MG | ecosystem: Environmental > Aquatic > Marine > Inlet | place: Canada: British...
AGATGCTGGCTTATATCCGTGAATCCACCACCACGGTCTATCACCCCAGCTGCACCTGCCGCATGGGCGCGGACGCCGCCGATTCGGTCGTTGATCCCCGCCTTCGGGTCCATGGTGTGGAAGGCCTGCGTGTGGTCGATGCTTCCGTCTTTCCCAACATCGTGGCCGGTAACACGAACGGTGCTGTCATGATGACGGCGGCTCGCGCTGCCGATCTCATTCTCGAAGACGCGTGATGGGGTGCTGCTCTCCCCCCGTCATCGCCCCACTTGATGGGGCGATCCATGGCGGGGTCGCACGAACGCCACCGGCAGTACAGAAACGCAGGACCTCGGCATGGATAGCCCGGTCAAGCCGGGCTATGACGGGGAGGATTTTGGGACCGGCAAGAGCCAGTTCGTCAACAGGGACCACCCCATGAAAATCGCCAAACTCGAAACCTTTTCCCAACCATATGTCTCCTTCGTGCGGGTCACTTCTGACAGCGGCGAAGAGGGCTGGGGTCAGGTCTCGACCTACCACGCAGATATCACGGCACAGATCTTCCACCGCCAGGTCGCCCCCCACGCATTGGGGACCGATGCGCTCGATTTCGATGACACACTCGATGTCATCACCGAACGCGAGCACAAGTTTCCAGGCTCCTACCTGCGCCGCGCCATGGCCGGGCTCGACACGGCGCTGTGGGACCTGCGCGGCAAGCTTGAAGGCAAGCCGGTGGTCGAGCTGCTGGGCGGCAAGCCGGGACCGCTGCGCGCCTACGCCAGTTCGATGAAACGCGACATCACGCCACAGGAAGAGGCCGACCGGCTGTGCGCCCTGCGCGACGAGAAGGGTTTTGATGCCTTCAAGTGGCGCGTTGCGACCGAATGCGGGCGCGATGTCGATCATTGGCCCGGCCGTTCCGAAGAAATCGTGCCGGTTGTCGCACGCGCCCTGGGAGACGGCATAGCCAAGCTGGTCGATGCCAATTCGGGGTTCTCACCGGCGCGCGCGATCGAGATAGGCAAGCTGCTGGAAGACGAGGGGATCAGCCATTTCGAGGAGCCATGCCCCTATTGGGAAATGGAGCAGACCAAGCAAGTCACCGATGCGCTTTCGATTGATGTCACCGGCGGCGAGCAGGATTGCGACCTTGCGACCTGGCGGCGCATGATCGACATGCGCGCGGTCGATATCACACAGCCCGATGTCATGTATCTCGGCGGGATCAACCGGACCCTGCGCGTCGCGAAGATGGCCGAAGCGGCGGGGCTTCCGGTCACGCCCCATTGCGCCAATCTTTCGCTGGTCACTATGTGCACCATGCATCTGCTGCCGGCCCTGCCGAACGCCGGCAGGTATCTGGAGCTTTCGATCGAGGGCCTGGACTATTACCCCTGGCAGGACGATCTCTTCGAGGGCGATCCCTTTGCCGTCGAGAACGGCCACGTTACCGTTCCCGATGCGCCCGGCTGGGGCGTCACGATCAATCCGGCCTGGCTCGAAGCCGCCGACTATGAGGCAAGCGGGCTGGAGAGCTGACGTCGATCACGGGCAACGCACGTTGAACGTCTTTTCAAAACGGCCGTCGGGCAAGGTGGTAAGCGACGTCGATCCGGTTGCGTGTTCGAAATCGCCGGTGCCCCCGGTAATCACCTCGACCATCTCGATCGATGCCGATGTGCCCGTATGGGTCGGGTCCGGCAGCATGTAGTTCGCCGTGACCGCGATGGCGCCGTTGTCGAAGAGGTTCATGCTGGTCTGATGAAGGACCAGATTGCCGTCTTCGTCGGGCGGCAACACTGTCGTGACGAAATGCAGCGTTCCGACCCTGTTGCCGGCCTCATCCACGAAGTAGTAGCGCCCAAGCCTGCGATCGCCCGCTGACAGGCCTTCGTCCCCGTGATCGACGAACTCGATGACGTCGGGCTCGGCATAGACGACAAACGTACCGCAACCGGGGACATTCGTGTTCTGGGCGTGCACGCCCTGGGCTCCGCCCAGGCCGAGTGTCAGCATGCCCAGGGAAACCATCGCTGTTTCTCCCTGATTAAAGTCTTCGTCTCGCTGTCAGGCTACACGATCTCGGGGGCGTGGTGTGACGTCTCGGTCGTTTTTCCCCTGGTGGGACGATCTCTTCGGGGACGACACCCTTGCCGTTGAGAACGGCCGCGTTACTGTGCCCGAAGCGTCCGGCTGGGGCGTGGAGATCAAGCAGAGCTGGCTTGAGGCCGCGACGCACCGGGAATGTGTCTGGAACGGCTGGAAGCCGGCATCAGGAGGCCGCCATGACGAACCGTCCGGCACCCATTGTTCGCACCGATTTTCCATACGCCTTCAAGGTCCACGAGACCGTCTGGATCCCCATGTCCGATGGCACCCGGCTGGCCGCCCGGCTGTGGTTGCCCGATGGCGCAGAGAACACGCCGGTGCCGGCCGTTCTGGAATACGTCCCTTACAGGCGGCGCGACGGCACGCGTACCCGCGACGAGCCGATGCATGGCTGGTTCGCGGGGCACGGTTATGCCTCGATCCGGGTCGATCTACGCGGTGCAGGCGACAGCGATGGCCTCTTGCACGATGAATATCTAGAGCAGGAACAGGACGACGCCATCGAGGTGATCGCCTGGATCGCCGAACAGAACTGGTGTTCCAGTTCGGTCGGCATGATCGGGATCAGCTGGGGCGGATTCAACGGCTTGCAGGTCGCGGCGCGGCGTCCGCCGGCACTGAAAGCAATTGTCACGGCCTGTTCGACCGACGACCGCTACAACGACGACATCCACTACATGGGCGGCTGTGTCCTGGGCGATAACTTCTCCTGGGCCTCGACCTTCTTCGGGCGTGTCAGCCCGCCGCCGCCCGACCCCGAAATCGTCGGCGAGCGCTGGCGCGAGATGTGGCAGGCCAGGCTGGAGGCCACACCCCTGTTGCTCGAGACCTGGCTTTCGCATCAGCGCCGTGACGCCTACTGGAAACATGGCTCGATCTGCGAGGACTACGCCGCCATCGACATTCCCGTGTTCTCGATCGGCGGCTGGAACGACGGTTACCAGAACGCGATTCCGCGCCTGCTCGAACATCTCGAGGTGCCACGCATCGGCGTCATCGGGCCCTGGTCGCACACCTATGGCTTCCGTGGTGGACCTGGCCCTATTGCCGATGTGCTCTGCGAATTCGTGCGCTGGTGGGATCACTGGCTCAAAGGCGAAGAGACCGGCGTCATGGATGAACCGATGCTGCGCAGCTACATGATGGGCTCGCATCGCCCCGCCGCCTGGGTCGAGACCTTGCCCGGCCGCTGGATTGCCGAACCGGTTTGGCCGGTAACCGATGGCGGCATCACCACGCGCAGTTTTGCACTCAACGACCGTGGCGTGCTGGCCGATGATCCCGAACGCGGCAACCGGCCCATGACGATCCGCTCGCCGCTCCAGACCGGCTTTGCCTCGGGCGAATGGTGCCGTCACGACACCGGCACAGATCTCGCGACCGACCAGCGCATGGATGATTCCGGTTCGCTCTGTTTCGACAGCGAACCGGTCACTGAGGCGCTGGAGTTTCTCGGTGCGCCTGTCGTCACGCTGGAATTTTCGGTCGACCGTCCGATCGCCCAGGCCGTCGTCAGGCTCAACGACATTCACCCCGATGGCGCGGTCAGTCGCATCACCTGGGGCGTCAAGAACCTCACCCATCTGGAGGGTCAGGAGATGCCGCAGGCCCTGGAACCGGGGCGGCGTTACACGATCGCGTTCAAGCTCAACGACACCGCGTTTTCGCTCCAGCCCGGCCACCGCCTGCGGGTCGCCGTCTCGACAAGCTACTTCCCCATGGTCTGGCCCGCGCCCGAGCTTGCCACACTGACCCTGATGCCCGGCACCAGCACCATCGCCTTGCCCGTGCGTGCGCCACGCGAACTGGATGAAACCATCGCTTTCGATCCACCACAGGAAGCACCATCAGGCAAGGTCACCGTTATCGAACAAGCGACCATGCGCCAGACTGCCAGCATGGATGCGCAAACTGGATTCTGGCAGTTGGAAGTCGTCGCTGATGACGGCACCAAACATATCGAGGAAATCGATCTGGAGATTACCGGCTGGCGCCGCGAACTCTGGCGCATCCACCCGGATGATCCCCAAAGCGCCACGGGTGAGATCACCTATGGTTTCGAGCGCAAACGTGGCGGCTGGTCCACCCACCACAATGCCCGCTGTTCCATGGCAATGACCCGAGAGGACTACCTGCTGGAAGCAAGCCTTGAGGCATTCGAAGGCGAGGGGTCGGTGTTCAAACGCGACTTCAAAACAACGGTGCCGCGCGATCACACATGACGTCGGGCGTTGGACGTTCCAACACTCGCCGGGTCGGATGTCATGTGCAACGGAGCCCTGTGGTCAGAGCTGGCCCGTTGCGTCACCTTCCCTGAAACCATCGGCGGCGACGTCGCGCCCCCTATGGAAAACCATCAGCCCTTCATCAGCGTGATAGTAGTAGCGACAGGGTTCCACGCCCCAGGCACTCACCTTCCAGCAGACACCACCCTCATCATCAATGCTCCATGTTCCGGTGTGCTCTACGCCGTTCCATACGGTGATCAGCGACTGATCGGGTGCGTAGTAAACGGCGCCATCGGTGCCGAGAAACTCGGTCATGCCAGAGACCAGAGCCATCGACTCTTCGGGCATGAGGAGATCGCGATCAATGTCGAGGACGACGTCGCTGGCCTGGAGAACATCGAGTGTGTTGCCTTCCTGGCGCTCCGAAACAGCTCCGGTTTCGCCGTAATAGCGGTACATCACCTGGCCGCCCACGTGGAAGTATTCTTCGCACTCGATCGTGCCCCAGCTCGAGACGTGCCAGCATAGTGCGCCGTTCTCGGTGACAGACCACCTCCCGCTCTCGCGGACTCCGTCCCACAGGGTATCGAGCTTGCCGCCCTCGCCGTAATAGGCACCCCCATTGGGATCCCACACCTGTGTTTTACCAGCCAGATACTCATGGAGCTCATCCTGGGTGAACGGAACCCACCCTTCCTCTGGCGGCGCGGCATGGGAACAAGCCTGCAATGCACCTATGGTCAGAATGCAGGCGGCGATCACGCCGGGTCGAAAGTTCGATGCGACCCTCATGTCTCCTCCTTCCGGTCAGTGGGTCCGTCAGTCCTGTGTTGCCTGTACGGACGTCGTCGAGTTGGCTTCGATTTCTGCCATGCCATATTCGGCTGATGGCCATACAAGGCATCGCCCTTCAGCGTCCCCGGTCAGGAAACCGCCCGCACCGCCATCTGGACCGCCCCAACGGTCAGATTGACCGTTGTCGCGATAGTTGAAGAACAGGTATTCGGTCTCGAGGTCGTAGCCCATGGCGATGGCCTCCTCGGTCAGCTTACCGTTCTCATCGACCCAGGTATTGCCGTTGGCATCGAGGAAGAAATCATCGGCCAACGTGCCCTCCAAGAATGAATTGCAGGCATCCCCAAGGGCGAAGTCACGGTTGGCCAGAGTGCGGCCGATACGCGCGTTGCAATCGGGCCGGACGTCGTTGAGACCGTAGAATGAAGACTCCATAAAGGGTGAGCCATCCCATTCGATCAGGCGGCCGTCTTCGTCGGTGGCGAAATGGCCACCCGCGAAATGCAACATCAGCCACCACCCGTCTGCATCTTCTTCGGCCACGGTCCTGATGTAGTCGCGGTACCAATCCACGGAATAGCCGTACGCCTCCCAGGGCCAGTCGGTCACGCCGGTCAGCGCCTGGCAGGTGTAGTCGTCCGCTGCGCAAGCGCCGCCGCGCTCGCCCTTGGTGTTGTAATAAGCCCAGCAGATCGTTGATTGTCCGATCTCTGTTCTGTCGTAACGTTTCTTCAGGTCATAGAGGTGGGCGTGGATCGTGGGGTAGCGGATACTATCGAGCAGTTTTTCCGACGGCTGGAGCGTGAGAAGACCTTTCTCCGCATCGATGACCAGCGTCATCTCTCCGTTGGCTGCGGGGTCTCCATTGGGCACCCAGCCCGGCTCGACGCTGTTGGGCGCCCCGCATACCGGGAAGGTATAGGTCAGGAGTTCGGCCTGGCTTGTCCCCAACATGGCCAACATGCCGGCGGTGGCGGCCAGGATCGAAAATCCCATACGGCGCAGGTCGAACATCGCAGTTGTACTCCTAATTATTCAGACGATTCTTCCATCTCTACACAGTAGAGTCTAGTTGCTGCTGCAGCGTTGGGCGCATGAATGGGCTACAGTTGGGAACGCCACGACAGAGGAGTAACCCATGGCCGCCATCACCAAAAAACTGCTCGCGCAGCTTGCCGAGATCGACACACCGACGATCTGCAACACGATGGATATTCTCGATATCGGACAAGCCTCTAAAGGGTTCATCTCGCAGCCTTTCGTCTGTCTCGACCCCGAGGCCAAGCCGATCGTGGGTTTTGCCAAGACGGCGACCTGCCGTGCGGTCGAACCCTCGTCGCTGTCGTCGAAAGACAGTGCGGCGCTGACCAGTTCCTATTTCGATTATCTCGCGGCCAAACCATCGCCCAATATTTGTGTCATGCAGGACCTTGACGGCGAACGTGCCGGGTTCGGAGCGATGTGGGGCGAGGTCAATTCCAACATCCACAAGGTGCTGGGTTGCCTGGGTCTGGTGACCAACGGCAGCGTGCGCGATGTCGACATGTGGGCCGACGGGTTCCAGGCGATTGCCGGGCTGATCGGGCCTTCCCACGCCCATGTTCATTATGTCGACTTCGGGCTCGATGTGCAGGTCCTTGGCATGTGGGTCAAGGACGGCGATCTCGTCCATGCCGACGGCCACGGCGCGGTCGTGATTCCGCAGGATATCGCGCATCTGATTCCTGAAACCGCAGCGCTGCAAGCACGTCGCGAGGCAGTCATCCTGGATGCCTGCAAGGCGCCCGGTTTCACGCTTGCCAAGCTGAAGACGGCCTACAAGGCGGCATCGAAGGTCAACTGAGCGTGGCCGAAATTCCCGCATCTGCCGATGTCGTCGTTGTGGGCGGCGGCTCGGCAGGTGCGGTCATGGCCGCAAGGTTGTCGCAGGATCCTGCGCGGCGCGTCGTGCTGGTCGAGGCCGGGCCCGATACCCCGCCCGGCCGCGTGCCCGCCGAGATCCTCGACAGCTATCCCGGTGCCGCTTATTTCTCGGGCAAGTATCACTGGAATGAACTTCGGGTCGGTTACGATTCCTGGGCCGAAGGCGACAACCGTCCGCCCATGATTCGACGTTACGAGCAGGCCCGCATCATGGGGGGCGGCAGCTCGATGAACGGCATGTTCGCCGTGCGCGGACCCAAGAGCGATTATGACTCCTGGGCTGCAGGTGGCGCGACCGGGTGGTCGTTCGACGACGTTTTGCCCTATCTCAGGAAACTCGAACGCGACACCGATTTCCCCGATGCCGAGCGGCATGGAGCAGATGGCCCCGTTGCGATCCGTCGGATCGGGCGCGAACGGTGGCCGGGCTTTACGCGGGCGCTGGATGCCGCGGTAAGCGAACGTGGGCACGGCGCCCTTGATGACAGCAACGGCACCGATGATGACGGGGTCTTTCCCTTTGCCCTGACCAACTGGCCCGACCAGCGGGTTTCGACGGCTCTGGCCTATCTGACGCCGGAAGTGCGGGCGCGGGACAATCTCGTGATCCTCGATCAGGCGCGGCTGGTTGCCCTGGAACGCGAGGGACGTCGTGTAACCGGTGTGCGTGTCGCGCGGGGCGGTGAGGAGCACACCATAATCTCGCCGCGCACAGTGATTGCCGCTGGTGTGTTCCATTCACCGCCTATCCTGATGCGTGCCGGCATCGGCCCCGGTGATCACCTTCGCGAACATGGCATCGAGGTCGTGGCCGACAGGCCCGGTGTCGGCGCCTATCTGCACGATCATCCTTCGCTCACGCTGGCCTTCCATCTCAAACGCGAGGCGCGGATCGATCCCGCGGCACGGCGTCGCATCTTTGCCGGTGTGCGTTATTCGTCGGGGCATGCTGACTGCCCGGCGGGTGACATGTTCCTCACCATCGTCAACCGCGCCGGCTGGCATCCCCTGGGGGCCGCTATGGGAACGGTGCTGCTCACCGTGAACCGGGCCTATGGCGACAAGGCGCGCGACATGGCCAAGAAGTCGTTCAAGACCTGGTGGCAGACCAAGGTCGAGGCGACGCTTCTGGACGCTTCGGCAGCGACACGGCGTTTCGCGCACGACCGTTTGATCCATCCCGAATCGCTTGATGGCATCCTGTCCGACGATCATTCGCTGGAGGCCTGGATCCGCGAAAACACCTTCAGCGGCTGGCACGGCGTCGGCACCTGCCGCATGGGTGCGCCCGATGATCCCCAGGCTGTGGTCGACCCCATGACCAGGGTGATCGGGGTCGATGGCCTCTATGTCGCTGATGCCTCGATCATGCCCTCGATCGTCTGCGGTAACACCAATCTCACCACGATCATGATCGGCGAAAAAGCCGCCGACCTGATCGCGGCTTGGGGTTCGTAGCCCTTCCCATATCTGCGTGTCATCCCGGCCGAGCCTCGCGAGAGCCGGAATCTCGAGAGGTTGGCGAAGGCTTCTCGAGGCCCCGGATAACCGCGTTGCGGTTTCCGGGATGACACCTTTGGGGGGCTCAGGCGGGGGAGTTCACATCCCGCACCTGCTGATCGAAATGCCGGACAAAGCCTGTCAGGTCGTCACCGGCATGGCGTGACGCCATGTCTTCGGGCGTGCCGGTGACGGCAAGGCCGGGCAGGGGTTCGACCACGGTGTTGAAGTCGGGCACGGCAAAGAATCCTATCGCATAACGCTCCAGGTGCCGCGGCGGATGGACCCGGTGCATGGTCGAGCGGAAGCGCCCGCCCGACCAGCATTCCATCATGTTGCCGATGTTGACGACGAAGCAGCCGGGTTCTGGCGCAACCTCGCGGTAGAGCCCATTCAAACCCTGGACCTGCAGACCACCGACCGGGCTGGGCAGCAGCACGGTGATGGCGTTGGTGTCGCGGTGCGCTGTTGTGTCGTCCACCGGTGCGTCGATCAGGTCGGGCCGGGCGTGATAATGCAACAGCGTGATATTGCTGAGTTGTTTTGCGAACATCTTCATCAGGCAGTTCTCGTCCTGACCCAATGCCAGGGCACACGCCCCCAGCAAACGTTGCGACACACGATCGACGGCGCGCCAGTAGGCCTCGATGGCAGTACGAAAGTCGGCCGGTTCGTCGGGCCAGACATTGGCGCCGTAGAGTCCGCCGGTCGCGGCGACTTCAGGATCGTCCAAAGGAGCATCGGCACCCAGATTGAACCCCTCATAGGTCGTGGGCGGGGCACCGTGTGTGTTGGCTGCAAACGGCATGGGCGGGATGTAGCCCCGCATGGTGCCCTCCCGGCGCGCGATCGCTGTCTTCTGTGCCGCGGGAAGCGCAAAGAAACGTTCCGTCGCGTCGCCTGCGTGGTCGATCACGGCCTGATCGATGCCGTGGCCCGCGACATAAAGAAAACCCACGGTCTCGCATGTTTCGCCGATCTGGCGTGCGACGTCGCGACGTGCATCAAGGTCGCCGTTCGCGAGCGGGGAGATATCAATCATGGGGAGCATAGTTTTCCCTCCTGTCCTGCTTGCGCTGCCGTGAATGCGGCAGGCGCTGGGCCCTTGAGAGAATGCCAAGTGCCAGTTGGCTGCCCCGAATATCGGGAGCTTGAACCCTGAGGTCAAGCCATGGCCTTCAGACGAGTTATCAACAGCGACCGATCGGGCGGGGGAGCCAGGCTCTGCAGGCGCTGATAATCTACGATCCGAAGTATGGAGTTGGGGCGAGGTTCGCTCCAATACACGGGGGTGTACGGGGATGTTGAACAACTATTTCAAGCTGGAAGAAAACGGAACGACGGTGCGCCGCGAGGTGATAGCCGGCGTGACGACCTTCCTGACGATGGCCTACATCATTTTCGTCAATCCGCTGATCCTGTCGGATGCCGGCATGGACTTCGGCGGCGTCTTTGTCGCGACCTGCCTGGCGGCAGCGATCGGCACGGCGATCATGGGTTTCTGGGCCAACTACCCCATCGCGATGGCGCCGGGCATGGGGCTCAATGCCTTCTTCACTTATGGCGTCGTGCTCGGCATGGGCCATTCCTGGCAGATCGCGCTGGGCATGGTGTTTATCTCGGGCGTGCTCTTCGTCATCATCTCCGTGCTTCCCATTCGCGAGTGGATCATCAACGCGATTCCGCGCTCGCTGAAGATGGCGACCGGTGCGGGCATCGGTCTTTTCCTCGGCATCATCGCGATGAAAAATGCCGGCCTGGTGGTCGATAATCCGGCAACCCTGGTTGGTCTGGGCGACATCACCCAGTGGACCGTGATCCTGGCGGTAATCGGCTTCATCCTGATTGCCGCGCTTGATGCCCTGAAGATTCCAGGCGCCATCATCCTGGGCATTCTGGTCACGACCGTGGCGGGCATTGTTCTCGGGGTCAGCGAGTTCCAGGGCGTGGCGTCTGCTCCGCCTGATCCCGGCACGGTGATGTTCCAGCTTGATATCGGCGGTGCGCTTGATCTGGCGCTGGTCGGCATCATCTTTGCCTTCCTGTTCACTGATCTGTTCGACACGACCGGCACCCTTGTCGGCGTCGCCCATCGCGCCGGACTACTCGACAAGGACGGCAAGCTGCCCCGTTTGAAACGCGCCCTGGTCGCCGATTCCACCGCCACCGTGATCGGTGCGGCAGCGGGTACCTCGCCGGTTACCTGCTACATTGAAAGTGCTGCGGGCGTGCGTGCCGGAGGCCGCACCGGACTGACCGCCGTCGTGGTGGCAATCCTGTTCCTGCTGGCGCTTTTCCTGTCGCCCCTGGCCAACACCGTACCCGGCTACGCCACGGCTCCGGCGCTGCTCTTTGTCGCCTGTCTGATGACCCAGGGGATCACCGAGGTCGATTGGGAAGACGTCACGGAATATGTCCCGGCGGTCGTGCTGGCGATGGCGATGCCGTTCACCTTTTCAATCACCGATGGCCTGGCGCTCGGGTTCATCAGCTATGCCGCAATCAAGCTGCTCTCGGGCCGCTTCGGCGAAGCCAAACCCGCCGTGCTGATCCTGGCAGCCCTTTTCGTTGCCAAATACGTCTGGCTGGGCTGAGTATGTCGCCCAGGCTGTGGTCAAGCCGGTGCGCTTGGCCACAGCCTGGGTTACTTAGCCAGTGTGCCTGTGCCTTGCCAGCTCTGCTCATCGATCGCATCCAGAACCAGAACGTAGCTCCCGGCCGGCAAGGTCGTTCCCTCGCTCGGAGCCGGTAACTGTATCGTTGCCTGGGCGCCTGTCTTGCCGATCCCGCGCGTGCCTGCACGCGTGCGCCGCGCTGCGCTGCAGATTATCAGGTGCGGGTCTCGGGTCCGATGTTCGACCGCATCGATCTTCACGTCGACGTGCCCGAGGTCGCCGCCGCTGATCTCGCCCTGCCGCCTCCGGCCGAGGGTTCTGCCGCTGTCGCCGCACGGGTTGAAGTCGCCCGCGCGATCCAGACCGAGCGTTATGCCGGGCATCCCGGCGTCCACGTCAATGCCCGCGCGGAAGGTGAGCTGCTGGAATCGGTCGCTGGTCTGGATGCCGACGGCCATGCCCTGCTGACCCAGGCCGCCGAACGGCTCAAGCTCTCCGCGCGTGGCTGGCATCGCGTCCAGAAGGTCGCCCGAACGATTGCCGATCTTGCCGGTGCTGAGCACGTCGGACGCTCTCACCTTGCAGAGGCGTTGGGTTACCGGCGCATCGCGCTCGTGCGCTGATGGATAACGCGATCAAGGTCAAACGCCTGCCGCGCGATCCTGGCCTCAGCGGCTGGAACGCGCTGTTGGAAGCCCCGCCGCCGCCCCGTGTGTGTGAGGAGAACATCACGGCCGACTGGCTGGTGATCGGCGCCGGGTTTGCCGGGCTGGCGGCAGCGCGACGGTTGTCACAGCTTCGCGCAAGCGAACGTATCGTGCTGCTGGATGCCGTCAGGGTCGGCACCGGCCCTGCCGGACGTAATGCCGGGTTCATGATCGATCTGCCCCATGACATCTCTGCGGAAGGCTATGCCGGTGGCCTGGAGAAGGACCAACGCCAGATTGCGATGAACCGGGCGGCGATCGGTTTTGCCCGTGAGGCGGTCGAGGAACACGGCCTGCCGCGCGAAGCCTTCGATCCTGCAGGCAAGATCAACGCTGCAACGACCGAGCAGGGCCAGCGCCAGAACGAGAGCTTTGCTGCACACCTTGGGCGTCTGGGTGAAGACCACCGGCTGCTTGATGCCGATGCCATGCGCAACATCACCGGCAGTGAATTCTTCTGCGGCGGTATCTTTGCGCCCGGCACCGTGATGATCCAGCCAGCCCTGTTCGTGCGTGGCATGGCCGATGGCCTTGTGCGTGGCGGTGTCGAGTTGTTTGAGGAAAGCCCGGTCACCGGGCTGGAACGGCTGGGTCCCGACTGGCGCGCGACGACGCCACAGGGCTCCGTCACCGCGCCGCGCGTGGTGCTGACGGTCAATGGCCATGCCAACAGCTTCGGCCTGTTCGAGCGTCGCCTGATGCATATCTTCACCTATGCATCACTCACCCGGGCGCTGAGCGATAGTGAGGTCCGGACGCTGGGTGGCGAGCCGCGTTGGGGCGCAACGCCGTCCCATGCCCAGGGCACCACGGTGCGCCGGATCAGCGGTACCGGCGGTGACCGCATCCTGATCCGCAACCGCTTTACCTATGATGCTTCGATGGAAGTCGGCCAGCGGCGCATGGCAACGGTCGCGCGCGGCCACGACCGCAGCTTTGCCGCAAGGTTCCCAATGCTTGCCGACGTCACGATGGAACATCGCTGGGGTGGTCGGTTGTGCCTCTCGAGAAACGGTGTTCCGGCGTTCGGTGAGCAGAAGCCCGGTCTTTTCAGCGCCTGCTGCCAGAATGGTGTCGGCATTGCCAAGGGGACGCTATCGGGCATGCTTGCGGCCGAACTTGCCGGGGGCGGCAACCATCCCATGGTCGCCGACATGCTGGCTTTCGAGGAGCCCGAACGCCTGCCAGCAGAACCCTTCGCCTCACTGGGCGCGAACGCCTACCTGCGCTGGAAAACCTGGCGCGCCGGGGTGGAGTTCTAGAACTCTACCACTTCTCAACCACCGTCATCGCCCCATCAAGTAGGGTGATGACGGGTTAGGTGGCGTGCCTATCCTTCCAGCACTGTGAGCTTGCGCGGCAGGTTGGTCAGGACCTCGCAGCCGGTGTCGGTGATCACGATGCTTTCGCTCAGGCTGACGCCATAACGGCCGGGGACACGCATGGCGATCGGCAGGTGGAAGGCCATGCCGGGTTTCAGCTCCAGCGTGCTGCCGAAGCTGATGAAGCCGATCGTCTCGGCCCAGGTTGGCGGGTAACCGACTCCGATGGTGTAAGCATAAGCCCCTGAAAAATAAACCAGATCGTCGATCGGTGCATGGGTTTTTGATGCTTCGGTCGCAATATCATGGCCGATCCGGCCCGGACGCGCGGCAGCGATGATCGCTTCGACCGTGGCATCAACGCAGGCTTCGAGCCCGCGCATCTCGTCGTCGGGCTCGCCCAGAACGGCGCAGCGCATCATCGGTGAGGTGTAGCGTTTGTAGCAGCCGCCATATTCCATGAAGACGGTGTCGCCGGGCGCAATTTCCTGGCGCCGGTGCATCTGGTGGCCGCTGCCGGCCCGTTTGCCGCTGGTGACAATCGGCTGGATCGAAAGGAAGTCGGCGCCGGCCCCGATCATGGCGTCATAACCGGCACGGCAGATATCGTTGTCTAGTGCGCCCGGCCTGATCGCGGCGAGCGAAGCCGTGATGCCGTCAGCGGTGATCTTTGCCGCACGGCGCAGGCAGGCGATCTCGTCGGCTGATTTAATCAGGCGCAGTTCGGCGATGAGATCGCTGGCTTCAATCAGGGTTGCATCGCCCAGATGATGGGCCAGCGCGGCAGGCATATCGGCACGCATGCCAAGGCGCTTGGGCTGGATGCCGATTCGCCCGCGATCGAGGCCACGTGCCTTGATCAGGGCGCAGAGCTGTTCGTCGATCCCTCCGGGATCGTACCAGTTGGCAAAGACCCGGTCGGTGACCCAGGTTGTCGTCACCGCCGCGGGGATCTCCACGGTCATGGTGTGCAGGATCGGGTCACCCTCGCGCGGCAGGATCAGGCTGGCATAGATCTCGGCGCCCAGCGTGTCGTAGCCGGTGAGGTAGTTGAGATCGCAGATATGGCTGACCAGCAGCGTGTCGAGCCCCGCGGCGCCCATGGCCTGTCTGGTGGCGGCAAGGCGTGTTTCATATTCCGCCATGCCAAAGGCCAGCTCGCTGGCGCCGACCGTTGCGGCAAGTCCGGCTTCGTAATCGGTGATTTTCATGGCCGTAACGTCTCTCAATCTGGCGGGAATCAACCCCGCGGTGGGCTGCCTGGGACAAGGCCTTCGATGCGCGCGTTGTGGGCTTCGAGGTGGGGACGGATCTCGGTGAAGAGCTTGCGATAGTTGTAGAACGGCACCATGGGCAGCATGTGGTGGACGAGATGCAGGTTCTGCCACAGGAGCAGGATGTCGCCGCCGGGGAACAGTGCAATCCGCGTGTCGCGGTAACGGCCCTGCTCCTGATCGACCTGGTGGGGTGCCCAGCCGAAGGTCATCAGCGTGAAGTGGTGGCCCAGGAACCAGGGCACCAGCCACAGGGCGAGGAACTCCAGCCAGTAGCCCATCGCCAGCACGGCCGCGATCACCGCGACGTAGACACAATAGAGGCTCATGGTGAGGATGATCTCGCTGCGCGGCATCCTGAAGCGGTGACACTCACGCCACAGGCTCAGCGGGCTCAGGTAGTGCAGCATGGTCAGCGGGACCTTCACCAGGAAGGCCGACCAGAAGCCGACGAAGCCGTACTGGTCCGGGTCCTCGACTGTACTGGTCAGCACATGATGCTGGATGTGGGATTTCTTGTGGTGGTGATGGAACATGAAGATCGGCGCGGCGCTGGCCATGCCAATGGCTGCGTTGACCCACAGCCAGTTCTTGCGCCGGGGGATGATGGCATTGTGGCTGGCGTCATGGAGGGGCGTATAGATCGCGTATAACAGGACACCGTTCATGACGCCTGCCAGCCACAGCGGGATGATGCGTTCGGCGCCCAGCCAGGTCGCCGCCACCAGCCCCGCCAGCACGGCAAGCGTAAACACCAGGGTCGGCCAGGCGAACACCGGCGCCACCCATCGGGCGACTTCGGCCTCCTGCTTCATCGTATTGCTCACGCCGGCTCCGTTGCGGTTTGCATCATGTTCTCTTCAGGGAGCATCCGAGATTGGCGTAGCCTTCGCAAGTATCCCATCGGCCGGTTGCCTCGGTCCGGCAGTCGGGCGACGATCGATCGAACGGGCCGGGGGAGCTGAGCAGATGCAGATCGATTTAACGGACAAACGGGTGCTGGTCACCGGCAGCAGCCGGGGTATCGGCAATGGTATTGCCCAGATGTTTCTCGATGCCGGCGCAAGGGTCGCGGTCAACGGCTCCAGCGATCAAAGCACCAGACACGCGGTCGCTGCGTTCGATGCCGGTGACCGGGTCGTTTCGGCACCGGGGTCGGTGGCCGAGGTCGAGGGGTGCCGGGCGATTGTTGAAGCTGCCACGGCGGGCCTTGGCGGCCTTGATATCCTGGTCAACAACGCCGGGTGGGGTGATTCCTCGGTGTTCGGGGAGACATCAGAAGAACTCTGGGATCGCACGATCAATACGAACCTGAAGGGTGTCTTTTTCACGACCCAGTTTGCCGCCCCTGCGCTGAGGCAGGCCAAGGGTGCGATCGTCAACTTTTCCTCGGTGTTTGCCCTGGTCGGCTCGCCGGGCGCGTCCGTCTATGGCGCGGCCAAGGCCGGCGTGATCAACCTGACCAAAACCATGGCGTTGGAGCTGGCGCCCGATGTCCGGGTCAATGCGGTCTGCCCCGGCGGGGTCGATACCGACATGCTGCGTGAACTTGCGGTTGCCATGTCGGGCAGCGTCGAGGCCGGTTATGCGGTGCTGGCGCAGGATGCCACGGCGATGAAACGCATCGCCCATATCCGCGAACTGGCCGGGCCCGTGCTTTATCTCTGTTCGGATCTGGCGAGCTTCGTCACCGGTTCGGTCCATGTCGTCGACGGCGGCGAGACGATCGATTGAGCAGTGAGGACACAACCAGCCGGTTTCTCGATCTCGTTCTGGCCAACAGCGCGAACAAGGTGATCCTCGAGCGGCTGCCGGAACTTGGTATCGACGATGCCTGGCTGGTCGCAGGTTGCCTGTTCGGGCCGGTATGGAACCATCTTTGTGATCAGCCGCCCGGCGCCAACATCAACGATTACGACATCTTCTATTGGGACCCCGATACAAGCTGGGAGGCTGAAGACCGGGTCATCAAAAGAGCTGACACGCTCTTTGTCGATCTCGGCGTGGTCCACGAAGTGCGTAACCAGGCCCGCGTGCCGCTGTGGTTCGAGGAGCGCTTTGGTAGCCCTTTCCCTGAGACTTCGTGCAGTGCCGACAACATCGAGAGTTTCATTGTTTCCTGCACCTGTCTGGGCGTCCGCCCCGATGGTGCCGGTGGTTACGATGTGCGTGCGCCCAAGGGATTCGATGAACTCTTTGCCGGCATTCTGCGGCTCAACCCCGACAACCCAACACCTGACCGGTTCGCGCCCAAATGCGCGAGTTACACCGCACGCTGGCCCTGGCTGACGGTGATTGAACCCTGAACCTGGAGAAAACCATGACCGGCCCCGCCCTGATTCGAGACGCAGATACACCCTGGGAACCCTATCCGGCGTTCGAGGGAAGTTTCTCGATCAAAAAGACGCTCTCACGTGAAAAGCAGGGCTCGGCACTGGCGATGGGAGTTTGCGAACTCCAACCCGGCCAGTCGACTGTGTGGTGGTCGTTCATCGAAGGCGATGAAAACCCCGATGTCGCGATGGAGTTCGGCCAGGCCTATGAGGCCTATTACGTGCTCGAAGGGGGTTTCACCTTCCATTGGGTCGATGCCGAAGATCATGCGGAATCGGGCGAGGCGGGACCCGGTGACAGCTTTTACTTCGCACCGGGCTGGCGTTACCGGGTCGAAAATAGCGGCGGCACCGTGGCCCGCTTCCTTTGGTGCATGGCGCCGGCAGCCGACTAGGGCCCAACCCTCCACAAGCGCAACGACCCACCACGTGGACGCGCCCATGGCACCGGGCTAGCTTCCGCCCATGTCAGAACTCACCGTCACGACCTGGAACATCAATTCCGTGCGCCTGCGCATCGAATCGGTGGTCGCTTATCTCCAGAAACACCAGCCCGATATCCTGTGCCTGCAGGAGATCAAGGCGACCGAGGATGTCTTTCCCTATGAACCCCTGCGCGAGGCCGGCTGGCCCCATATCGCGGTCGCCGGGTTCAAGGGTTACAACGGCGTCGCGATCATCAGCCGGGTTCCGTTCACCGGTAGCGGGGTCATGAACTGGTGCGGCAAGGAAGATGGCCGCCATGTCTGGGCCGAACTCAAGGGCAAGACCAAAATTCACAATTTCTATGTCCCGGCAGGGGGCGACGAGCCCGACCCCGCGATCAACCCGAAGTTCGAGCACAAGCTGCAGTTTCTCTCAGAACTGACCGACTGGTTCAGCGAACGTGCCAGCCCGAAAGCCAAACGCATCATGGTTGGCGATCTCAACATTGCGCCGCTCGAGCACGACGTCTGGTCGCACAAGAAGCTCTTGAAGGTGGTGTCGCACACACCGGTCGAGGTCGAGGCGATGGCGCGCCTGCAGGATTCCAACGGCTGGGTCGATGCCGTGCGCCATTTCGTGCCCGAAACCGAAAAGCTCTATTCCTGGTGGAGCTACCGCGCGAAAGACTGGTCGGGCGCTGACAAGGGCCGCAGGCTCGACCATGTCTGGGTCACGCCGCCGCTCGCCAAAAAACTCAAATCGGCCGAGATCCATCGCCATGTGCGCGGCTGGGAACGGGCCAGCGACCATTGTCCCGTGGCTGTCACGCTGGACCTCCTGTAGGCTCGAAGCGTCTGCATCAATAAAGGAGACAACATGCCTAGAATCATGGTCGCTGCGATGGCAGCATTCGCACTGAGTTGCGTATCCGTTTCGGCAAACGCGGGCGATGAATGGCCTGAGCTCATCGGAGTCTGGACCGGCACGACCGAGGCCGTGGTGATCGGTGACCCCCTGCATCACCAGCCTGGCGAGATGCCGCACCTTTCGATGGTTGCCTTGACGATCACGATCGAAGGTCAGGATGGCCGCCGGTTCTGGGGTACGATCGCCTCACCTGACCATACCGAGAACCTTGTGGGCGTGATCGCCAACGATCTTCACACGCTCTATTTTGCCGATAGCGATGGTTATGCCGCCATTCAGTTGATACGCTCCGACGTGATGGACCAGTGTTATCTGCATGCCACAGCCGACACACAGGACGCGGGATGCACGACCTTTTTGCGAACCCAGTGAACAGCAGGGTGTCATGACGCACCCGGTTCTGGTCCTCCAGCGTGAGGGGCCTGTCGCGACACTCCGGCTGAGCCGCCCCGACAAACACAACATGCTTGCCATGGCCGAGGTGCCGGAATTCCTCGACGTGCTCGACACTCTTGATGCCGATGAAAACCTGCGCGTCATCGTGCTGACCGGCAGCGGCGAGAAGAGCTTTTCGGCCGGCGTCGATCTGGGTGACGTGTTGACGCACGACTGGAACGACAATCCGCTCGAACGCCTTGCTGACCGGATCGAAGCGCTGCGCCCGGTGACCGTGTGCGCGCTCAACGGCAGCGTCTATGGCGGGGCTTCGGACCTCGCGCTCGCCTGTGATTTCCGGATCGGCGTCGAGGGCATGCGCCTGGTCATGCCGCCCGCCCGGCTGGGCCTGGTGTTCCACGAGACCGGCCTGCGCCGTTATGTCGAACGGCTGGGGCCACAGCTTGCCCGTAGCCTGTTCCTGGCTGCCGAAAAACTGGATTCCGTCACCTTGCTGGAGGTCGGCTATCTCGACCGGCTGGTCACCCGCGATGACCTCGCTGCGGCGGTCGGTGCATTCACGGCCCAACTCGCCGCGCTCTCGCCGTTGTCGCTCCAGATCACCAAAAAGGCGCTGAACGGTATCTCTCGCGGGGATCTGGACTCGGACTGGCTCAAGCAAAAGACCGTAGCGTGTTTTGCGACCGACGATGCCGATGAAGGTCTGGCGGCGGCCCGCGAAAAACGCGAACCCGTGTTCAAGGGAAGCTAGTGGAGTCCGACCCGTCGTGCTGCCCATCCATTTCCATCATCATGTCTTGACCCTCGCTCATCGACATCATCGCCGTATCTGAATCAGGGGGCATGTCCATGCTGTCCATGTCGGTGCCTTGCATCATTGCGCCATGGCCGCCGCGCAGGTCCTCGAGCCATTGTTCGGCGGGCTTGAAAGTCACGTCCTGCAGCATGATCACGACCTCCTGTTCGTCGAGATCCGCCTCGGCGGGGTCGCGTACGATGAGCGGAGCCGCCAGCAGGGCCTGCTCCTGCAACCCCTGATGCGAATGCATCCAATGCGTCCCGGCCGATGTGAGGGGAAAAGCGTAGTCGTAGGTCTGGCCTGGCGGCAGGGCTTTCTGCGATAAATCAGGAACGCCGTCTTGACGCCATGGCGGTGTCAGACCGTGCCAGTGCAACAAGGTCGGTTCATCCAGTTTGTTGTGTAACCGGATGTCGAAACTGTCACTCAGGTCAAACGAGAGCCCGTCAGCGCCGGAGGACTGTACGATGCGGTCGGCATCGTAGGCTCGCCCGGCAATGTCGAGCACGCGGGTTTCGACCTCGAGGTCGATCGGCTCTGCGGCTGCACTGCCGAACCGCGGCCAGACCAGGGTGGATGAAAGAGAAGAAGCGGCGGCCGCCGCGATCAAAGCGCGGCGAGAAAAAGAGGTCATGGTGACCCTCCAGATTTGAAACGTGAATGTGCAGAGACGCGGGCGTAGAGCCCGCGGAGTTCACACCACGTATCTGGGAGGTCTGCCGGGAGGCGAAACGTCGTGTCCTTTCTCGGAAAGGTCGTGGCGGAACCACACCGTCGGTTTGCTCGAAAGAGTGATTGTGTGGCCGGACGGCAATGGTGTGCACATGGCACAGGCGCCAACATTGGCGTGGTGTGCCGATGACAGTCCATCGTCGGTGCTGGGCTGGCCCGGATGATCGTGCTGGTTACCAGCAGCCAGGGTCATCACATCGCCGGCCATGGTTGCATGAGCCGGAGCTGCGCCGAGAAGCGACAACACCAAGACTGCAGCAAGAAACAGACGTGCCCAAGGGATCGATCCGTTCCGGGCTGGGGCGACGATGGTCATCATGAATTCAATATGCGGATGGTCAAACGCAGCTGCAAGTCACAAAGGCTACACGCTGGCCACCGTCACCGGATGCGGGTGGACCATGTGGAAGAGGTAACCACCGTCGTTGAAGGGTTGGGTCATGGGCTGGGTCCGGCCTGCTGCATCGGTCGCGCGGGTCATGATCGTGTGTTCGCCCGGCGTTGCTAACCAGTCGCAGGCAAACCTGACCCAGGCGTAACGTTGCGAGGGTGAAAGCAGTTCGGCGTCGCGCCATGTCGTGCCGCCGTCGCTGCTCCAGGTGACGTGAACGATCGCTGTTTCGCCGCCGCGGGCGAAACCGTGGAGCCGGTGCTGTCCCGGCGCAAGAGTCGCGCCCGACCACGGCAGGGCGAGCGAACTGCGGACCGGGTGTTCGGTGATCTGGGGTCCCCGTGCAGGGCTCCAGTTGCGATCGGCCCAGGCCTCGCCCATCATGACGTAACGCAGGGTGTTGCGGGCGACCCAGCGATGCTCGCGGCTGACCTCGATCCGGTCGAGCCACTTGATCGAATAGGTCCCGACCCAGCCCGGCGTGATCAGTCTTGCGGGAAAGCCGTGATCGGCGGGCAGGGGTTCGCCGTTCATCTCCAGGGCGATCAGGGTATCTGGATCAAGCGCCTTGGCGGCGGGCAGGGGGATCCGCATGCCATCGGGTTCTTCATCGCTGGTATCGATGCTGATCGGCATGACGTGACAGGCGTCGTCTGTGATCCCCGCGCGCTCGAGCACGTCCCTCAGGCGCACGCCGCGCCAGTCGGCCATGCCGACGCCGCCCAGGGTCCAGCGCAGCTCGGTTTCCTCGGGCCGCCGGTTGAGCGGTTCGCCCAGGACGTCCTCGAACAGCTGGCGCTGGTTTCCGGCACATTCGATCACGGCGCGTACCGTGACCTGTTCCATCGCCTGCAGATCCGCCAGTGAGAGGCAAAGCGGGGTCGTGACGCCATTGCCCTCGATTCCTAGGCTCCAGCCCTGCGCTTGAACCACCGGTGTCGGTTCGGCATGGCACAGGAAAAACCGGTCGTTCGGCGTGATCAGCCCGTCCTGCAGGTCGAGCGGCATTTCCACGCCTGAAGCCAGCATGGTGAGTGCCGAAAGGTCCTTCACGTAACCGGAGCTCATGGATTCACTCTCATTTCTCGGTCTGAGGATCGATTGTCACCGGGGTTGGTTGTCATGTCAGCCTAGAGCATATCCTGATCTGCTCTAGTGCCGGATCACACCTGGTTTTACCGGCCCGTGACCCAACCAGGCGCCGGGAGTTCACGAATTTGCTTGTCGCTGCAGATCATTGGCGTCAGCGTCAATCCGCGAACACACCGCATGGATGATTGTGATGTCTGATACGACCCCGAATGACACCGAATTCACACCGGGCGATCCGCGCAAGCCGTGGCTCTGGCATCCCGAACTGCCATTGCAACACCCGCCGGTTCTGGTCTGGCCGCCCGAACCCAAACGGTTCCTTGCCTGGCTGTTCGGGCGCGGGATTCTCTGCTCGGTACACATGGTCTATATCGCCCTGGCCGTCATTGCCTGGGTCTTCACGCCGTCACTGGAGCGCATGGCGACCTTCGAGGCGGGCTGGATGGCCGAGATCTGGCTGCGCAATGCGGTGCTCTTCATGGTGTTTACGGGCGGGTTGCACCTGTGGTTCCACACCTTCCGGGCCCAGGGCGACAAGCACAAGTTCGACCCCAAACCGCTGCAGCCGCGCGACCCGAAGTTCCTGTTCGGTCATCAGCTCGGCGACAATGTCTTCTGGAGCCTGGCCAGCGGCATCACCCTGGTGACGGCCTATGAGGTCGTGATCTGGTGGGCCTGGGCCAACGGCTATGTCGGCTGGTTCGGCTGGGACGACGGGCCGGTCTGGTTCATTGCGCTGTTTTTTGTGGTGGTTTTTTTCGAATCCGCACACTTCTATTTCGTGCATCGCCTGCTGCACTGGAAACCGCTCTACCGCTTCCATGACCTTCACCACAACAA
>Ga0233427_10001735_pt1 | contig 22350 bp, 20 predicted proteins | sample SI_118_April2016_5_FD_179885 | JGI IMG/M metagenome (GOLD analysis project Ga0233427, IMG submission 179885) | Seawater microbial communities from Saanich Inlet, British Columbia, Canada - SI_118_April2016_100_MG | ecosystem: Environmental > Aquatic > Marine > Inlet | place: Canada: British...
AATGTATGGCAACATCCCCCATAATGGCATTATAATTCCAAAAAGTGACTTAGCTTTCCAATTTTGAAGAAATGCTGGAGTAGAAAGTTCTACGCCGGTTGTTTCGTATAATGGTTTATCAGAATTTTCACTTGTAACCTTTGAACTACCCTCTTTCCATTTACGATATGCTGCACTATCTTGTGAAATGTCGCCGTCTAAATTCGATTCATATGATGAAGAAGGCCAACTCCTTGGTGATGCTGAACCTGGCCAACTACCTAATTGACTAGGGTTTTTCTCATTAGATGAAGCTGGACGCAACCTATCCAATGGCACGCTTCCTTCAAAGTCACCATCGTCAAATTTGATGTCATAGGTATTTCCATTAATTAATGTAATTGTTCCCCTAAAGTTGATGCCTCGGTTTTGCCAATTACATTCAACTCTGTCGCTAACTCTAAAAGACATAATTTTGTAACATAGCTCCCTAATTAAACTCTCAAATAATTTCAAACCATCAGTTGCCATCATCTAAATTACTCATGGTTACCAATTATTCTTGGTGGGTCCGCCCGGATTCGAACCGGGGATCTCCGCCATGTCAAGGCGACGTCATAACCAACTAGACCACGGACCCGCGAGATTCTCTATCTAAGGCTCTTTTAAATAACTTCCAATTTGTTGCCAAGACCGATTCTTTCAGATATTGCTTCTAATATTTTAGTATAATCTTCTGGTTTACTCTTTATCAAGTCACCAACCTTTTCTGATAATGAGTCTCCCAGAGCTTTTTCTTCTTTGCTATATTTCCAAGCACGACTGGAAGTCGCGTTCAAACAAACCAAAATAGACCATGAAATAGACTTTGTCATGTTATTGTTAGAAACTAAATTCTCTAATAATTTTAAGGCTCGAGCCTTTTCATCCACTTTCAGTAGTCTTACAACATTATCTAGAATTTTAAGAGGTTCACTTAAGGATTTAAACTGAGGATACTCGCTAGTCAAACTTTCTTTAACTATTTGGTTGTACAACTTTCTTAATAATTCTAATGAATTGTCCCCAACATAATTATTCACTTCATTAGAATCAATCCGATTAACAAGATTTTTACCTGAGACATCCCATGTAAACTCTGTGAAACTGGAAAGAGACATATTATCCAAGACTACTGAATTATTATATTCTGAAAGTATATCTTCTACAATTGCTTCATCTATTTTACTATGGGAAATCTTATCCATAAATTCTTCTTTAGTAAATATTTTATCAGATACAATAAAATGTTGTTGATTGCTATCTAAAATTTGTTCTTTCTGGTGATTTAACAAAGAGGTCCATAATTCACTATCTGAAATCAGGCCCATGCCATAATTAGAGAGAATATCCTCTGGCTTCTCAGGCGCTATCTCTGAAAACATAGTCTTAATGTCTAATGTAAAGTCTAAATTAGGTTCAAAAGCAACTTGATGTTTGAGGAAATGACTATAACTGTTACCTTTTGACTTTAGCATTCGCTTAGACGGAATTATTACAGTCTCATTAAGAGATTCACAACTAACCTCTAATCCGAAAGGAGAATCGTTTCCAACCTTAACTTTAATGTCATTGCAAGCTTCAATCCATAACTCTTTGGGATACTTTGGTTTAGTACCAGTACATACCATTCCTTTCGCCAAAACATATATGAAAAATTTATGCTTTTTTACATAATCTAAATGTGCAAACCGTGACCATAACCTGTTCTCATGATTTTGAATGCCTATTAGTTTTTCTTTAGAAATACCCGAACCTCTTAAAACATAATTTACTTCACCATGGGGAAATCTGGCAATGGCCATGACTGGAGCTCCAGAATTAATAATTGACAATGATGCTGCATAAGCTTTAGCTAATGGATCTTTAGGTTTAGCCCCAAAAATACTTGACAAAAAAGATGGTGGGTTTTCATATCGCTCTTTAGCCAGTTCTAAATCTTTTAAGACTCTGGAATATACTTCAGCTTCTTTAGTTCCGGAACGTGTTTTGGGTAAAAGTGAAGCAGGATTATTGAGTATCTCTTTAAGACGAGAAACTAATTTTTTCTGCTCAGCCTTAGCAGCAGTCTTAGTGCCCCTTAATCTTGTTCTAGTTTTTTTCATTATTTATAGCCTCAATTTTGTTCTGACTCTGTCAAAAAAGTTGTCTTTAAATCTTACAATACTTATTGGGCTTTTAGACTTTTTCAACTTAATTGAATCTTCTATTTTAATCAATATCTCTTCTTGCCCATCTAAAACCATTACTGCTTCAGAATTGCCAGTTAACTTTACAGTTATATCATATTTAGAAGGAATAACTAACGGCCGAGCCCCTATTCGATAGGCAGCCATAGGAACAATAATGTGTGATTCCATTGTTGGATACAATATTGGTGAACCTAGAGACATAGCATAACTTGTCGAACCTGTAGGTGTAGCAATAATCACCCCATCACCTCTAAAGCTATCTACTATTGAATTATCTATACTGATCTCAAAACCCTGTATTCTAGCCACTTTAGAAGAATGTAAAACTACTTCATTCAAAGCTGTACCAATATGTAAATTATTGAGATAGGTATCTATTCTTTGTAACTCTTGTAATTCATAATTACCTTTGATGATTTCTTGAATGTGTGGAAATAAGTCTACAGCTTCTTCAATCTCGGTTAAGAAACCAACACCGCCACAATTTATGGCAAATACAGGTATATTTATTTTTGAAACTATATACAATAAAGTTCCATCACCGCCAAGTGAAATTACAACATCTCCACTCAAATCTTCAATGGGAACTCCAGTTAAACCAACTATTTTAGCTGAGTCGGACTCTAATTCAAAGTCATCAACAAGCCCTATAACTTTTGTAAGAATTTTTTCCATTCTTGGGTGCTTGGGATTCGCTACAATCGAAAATTTCACGTTGCCTCATCGAATAGATATTATTAAGGTAGCCTTGAATGGAGAATCATGAAATTAGGTGCACATGTAAGTGTTGCAGGTGGCTTACACAATGCTATCAGTTGGGCTCTTGAGATAGAGGCAGATACATTCCAAATGTTTAGTAAGAATCAAAGACAATGGATTGCAAAGCCTCTAACTGAAGAGGAAATTGCTGCTTTTCGAGAGCCTTTAGAAAAAACAAAGTTAGGCCCTTTGATGATTCACGGATCTTATCTTATCAATATGGGAAGTCCCGATGAAACAAAAGGTAAGAGAGCACAAACTGCTTTTTTAGAAGAATATAACCGTTGTGAAGACTTAGGTGTAGAGTATCTTAACTTTCACCCAGGTTCACATACACACCCCAAAAAAGATATGAGAGATGATAAAGTTGTTAGGGAAGAAGCCCTTGAGAGAATTGCCACATTAATGAATAAAACAATAGATGAAACAAAAGGATACAAATCAAAACTAGTGATTGAGAATGCTGCAGGCCAAGGGACGAATGTCGGTATTAAATTTGAGGAGATTAGACATATTATAGATCGAATTGATGATAAAAAACGTATCGGAGTTTGTATTGATACACAACATTCTTGGGCATCGGGATATGACTGGCGTAATAATTTTTCTAATGTGTGGGATGACTTTGAAGATATTGTTGGAATGGAATATTTGGTAGGACTACATCTCAATGATTCGAAGAGTGATCTTGGTTCAAGAGTAGATAGACATGAAAATTTAGGAGTAGGAAAGATGGGAAAAAGAACCTTCAAAAGTTTTATGACTGAAGATAGACTGAAACATCTACCAGCATATCTTGAAACACCAGGAGGGCCTGAAATGTGGAAACCTGAAATAGCCGTTTTGAGAAAATTAGCTGAAGAATGAATCCTTTTGAACGAATAAAAGCAAAAGTTAGAACCGAATTAGTTGATAAAATCCCTAGAAAATGGAAAAAGATCGGAGAGGTATTAATTGTTGATTTTGATTTAGTACCAAATAAAGATAAAAACATAATTGCCGAGACATATGCAAGTGAACTTAAGGTAAAAACTGTAATACAAAAGAATAAAGTTAATGGAGAATTAAGAAAACCAAAACACACTGAATTATTGTTTGGAACTGATACTGTTACAAAAATATCCGAATATGGATTAACATACAATATAGACCTTACCGAGATAATGTGGTCTCCTGGTAATACGGGGTGGAGATCAGCTTTAGCAGGACCTGATAAAGTAAGTGATTTTTATTCTTTTGGAAATCCAAAAATAATTATTGATTATTTTGCAGGAATAGGATATTTTGCATTGCAAATGGCTAAAGGATATCCTGAATCTAAAATTATTGCAATAGATAAAAATCCAAAGTCTATAGAATATCTAAAGATTAATGCTAAAGAGAATAACATAGATAATATTGAAATTATTAATGATGACTGCAGAAATATAAAATTAAAGGCTGATGTTATACATCTTGGATATATTGGTAATACTATAGATTTTCTCGAACATGCTCATAATTCTCTAAATAACAATGGAATTGCAATATTCCATGAAGCTTATCATAATAGTTGGCTTGGCTTTAAAAGCAGAAGTGAATGGGGAATTATTCCCGAAAAATTCGCAGAATTAATGGAAACAAAAGGTTTCAATGTTGAAAAATTTGATAGAATTAAATTTTATGGACCAAGTAAAAGCCATATTATTTCTAGGTTAAAGAAAATTTAATTCTTCTCCTTGTCAATACCTGCAAATGCAATGGCAGAACACAGACAAGAAGCATTGGATGGAGGATGCGATGAATACGAAACTAAACCTGTTCGCTTACCTTCACTACTTGAAAAGATTGAACAATTTACCTAGTCAGGTACAATTATAATTTTACCAAACATAGTTCCTTCCTCTAATATCTGATGACCTTTAGCACCATCTGAAAGAGGTATCTCACAATCAATAACTGGTTTTATTGCACCTGAGCTCAACAATTTCAATAACTCAGTAAAATCTGCATGCGAACCCATTGTAGATCCGAGAATAGATAATTGTTTGGAAAATAGATGCCTAATATCTGTTTCAGCAATTGGACCTTTTGTATTTCCTACTGTAACAATTCTACCACCAATTCCAGCCAATTGAATAGACCTTGACCAGGTTGGCTTGCCAACATTGTCCACTACAATATCATAACCTTTTCTCCCAATAACTGGAAATAATTCTTTGTGCCAATTTTCATTAGCTTTATAATCAACAACAAAAGAAGCCCCTAAATCTTCTGCCTTATTCTTCTTTTCAGCACCACCTGCCACAACATGTACTTCAGCCCCAAAATACTTTGCAATTTGAATCGAAAGAGAATTGACTCCGCCGCCAGAACCCATTACCAGAACATTGTCACCTTTCTGTATTCCTGCTCTAACTACGAGCATTCTGTAAGCCGTTAAACCAGCGAGAAGTGGTGAAGCTGCTTCACTAGCTGTAAGCCCTTCAGGACGTTTGTGTACATTTTCTACTGGAACTGACACATACTCGGCACAACCTCCACTAATATGTTCTCCCAGAATACGATATCCTGGACTCATACTATCGAATCCCTTTTCAGTCCAATTATCTTGTTTAGTAGTAATTCCAGGATCTACAACGACTTTGTCACCTGATTTCCATTTTCCAGAATTTTCAACAACGACACCCGAAACATCACTCCCTCCAATATGTGGCATTTCTAGATTCAGACCAGGCCAACCCTTCCTAATCCAGACATCCAAATGATTCAATGCACATGCTTCAACCTTGATTAAAACGTGATTCTCTTGAACGACTAAATCAGGCAAGTCTCCATACTGTAGTACGCTTCTGTCACCATGCTCTCCAAAGTAAAGTGCCTTCATATTATTACTACAAACCAGATGGTATATATTCTAAAGCTTCTAATCTTGCCTGAGCTTTCACAAGTATCTTATTTGATTCCTCAATTATGAATTTCAGTCTATCATCATCTGGTGGGTCAATCAAGCCTTCACGAAAAAGTAAATTGTCAATTCTGTTTGCAGAAAGGATTTCAACTACCCATTTATCATCATTTCCAGTTAATAGTGACGAATACTTCCAACCTTGTCCATGAACAATACCTCTGAACTTTTGAGCTAATTCCATTGTTCTACAAGAAATATGGAAAATAGGAGATTGTCCTTGAAGTATTACTATTGAATTAGCAGGTATTTCCAAGTTAGTAATTGCATCTTTGACCTCTTGGAACTCAACTGGACGATGCCATGTTTTGCGTAATGCCACTGAATCTTTTCTACCAATATCTGGGAGAACAATTAATTGTAACCTGCCTGCGCAACTGGATGTAGTAAAAATATCCGGATGAGAATTAAAGGAATTGAGAACTGAAATAACACCCTCATCTACAAGACCTTCTGAAAGTGCATATTCCAACTTTTTCATTGCATTCGCTTTGTATTGACTAAATTCCATTATTTATTTTTCAAATCCATCATTAGAGACTTATATCTTGTTTTTGAAATATAACCCTCTTCATATAATTTCTTCAATTTTCCAGCCTCATCCTTCAAATCTTCAGGATCCATAAAAATTACTTTTTTTGCTACCCGTTTTACTTTTACAGAAGAATTTTCTATTATGTTTCCATTTATATCGTATATAGCCATTGTATGTATTTTTGGACTTGGGGTGCCAATTACAATTATGTTACCTTTTGTGTCATATAATTTTTTATTGTTTTTACATTCAATGTCAATCCAGTCTATTGAATTATCATTAATCTGGACACTCGTGTTTGAAGCTTTTGAAACATAACTTAATTCACTGTTACTGGGATCTCTTGCAAGTTTTTCCAATGCAATATCTATTCCCAATCCAACTCCCAATCCAGCTGCGGTTAATGCAACGAATCCGAAAAAAATTTTTAGAATCCATAATGCTATTAAAGGAATTACAACTAAAATTAATTGGAAAAAACAAGGCATTGGATCCACATTTCCCAATAGAAAAACATTAAATTGAACAATATCAAACATGTTTTATTAGATATAACTGAATATAAATAAGCGCTGTGCACTAGTGATATTTATAAAAATCATACTCCAATATCAGCCCTAATTCAGATAATAGGACGAGCTAAGATTGTGCACAGATTCAATTACGATTGACCTATCACACTAATTATTAGATTTCTATTGTGGCTTTGATCTCTATGCTCCCATACATAGATTCCTTGCCAAGTTCCTAAAGAAAGTGTACCATTGACAAAAGGAATAGTTTCAGAAGTACTAGTCAAAGCTGAACGAATATGTGCGGGCATGTCATCTTTGCCTTCCATATTGTGAGTATAAGGAAAATCTTCAGGTGCTAATTTCGAAAATATTGTTTCAAAATCTTTTCTAACGGAAGGATCATAGTTCTCCTGGATAACTAAACTAGCACTGGTATGTTTGATGAATAAATTACAAACTCCATTTTGAATATTAGATTCACTTACAAAATTCTGAACTTCTTTTGTGATGTCTAAAAAAGATTTAGGAGACGTACGAAATTCTAATGTCCCTTGTGACAACACCATAGTAACTAATTAAGAGAGCCTCAAATAAGACTTCATGTTAACAATGATTGGTTTGGGTCTAGGCGGGCCAAATTCAATAACAATGGATGGAGTAATTGCTCTAAGCTTATCAGAACACATTTTCTATGAAACATATACCTCACCTATACATTCCGACACACTAGAATGGGTGAGATTAAAGTCACAAAAAGAACCGGTGTACCTTTCTAGAAGTCAAGTGGAAGAACCGAATGAACTAATTAGTTTAGCAAAAAAGACAAATGTATCTTTACTAATTGTAGGGGATGCCTTGTCAGCTACAACACACGTAAGTTTATTATTAGAATGTAAAAAGAACAACATTGAATATCAAGTAATACACAATGCCTCCGTTCTTACTGCTGTTGCAGGTGTATTAGGATTACAGCACTATAATTTTGGACCTGTGGCAACGCTGGTTCTTCCTGAAGGGAATTATAGACCATTAAGTCCAATCGATAAAATAAAAGCAAATATGAAAAATGGAAATCATAGTTTAGTTCTTTTAGACATAAAAGCAGATCAACCTGATGAAGAACCTGTTTACATGACTGCAACACAAGCTGCCGAACAAATGATTGAAGCTGGAATACCAAATGACACCAAGGTGGCTGTAGCTGCCAGAGTTGGAAGAGAGGGCCAAGAATTATGGTATGGAAAACTAAAATATTTAGCAAATAGAGACTTAGGAAAAGAGCCTCACAGCATTGTAGTTCCTTCTAGATTACACTTCACAGAAAAGGAATTCCTCGAGAACCTCTAACCGCTCTAGTTTTAAGCCCCCCTCGAACTAGTTCTACCTAGATGCAGGGGTGGATAGCACTAGAGAACGGTTCAGTTTTTTTTGGTGAATCATTTGGGTTTGAAAAAACCATAGAAGGAGAACTTGTTTTCAATACATCAATGACAGGGTACCAAGAAGCACTTACGGACCCTAGTTATGCCGGTCAAATTTTAATGTTCACATTTCCACAAATAGGAAACTATGGTTGCGATAAAGAAGCTTATGAATCTGATAAAATTCAGACACAAGCTTGCATCGTGAAAGAATGGTGTCGTAAACCTTACCAAGGTGAAATGAACTTAGATGAATGGTTTAAGAAAGAAAAGATACCAGCAATAGAAGGAATAGATACTAGAGAACTAACCATTATGACAAGGGAAGTGGGTACGTTACGAGCTGTAATGTGTACTGACGGAACCATAAATCCTGAAGAAGGTGTAAAACGTGCTGCAAACATGTCATGGCCATCTGAAGAAAATCTAGTTGCTGAAGTTTCTACATCCAAGGTTTATAAAAAAGGAAATAAAGGCCCAAAAGTTACCCTGTATGATTGGGGAGTGAAACAATCAATAGTCACTAATCTTGCAAAGAAAAATAGAGTAACTGTTGTTCCGTGGAACTATACTTTTGATCAAATTAAGAAGACAAAACCAGATTTAGTATTCCTGAGCAATGGCCCTGGTGATCCAGATCATCCTGATTTGTCTCCAGTCGTAAAAACAATAAGAGAAATTATAAAGGAAATACCAGTCATTGGAATCTGTTTAGGGCATCAAATCTTAGGATTAGCCTTAGGCGGTAAAACTTACAAACTAAAATACGGACACAGGGGTGGAAACCAACCTGTAAAAGATATTCAAAATGAGGTAGTTTACATAACATCTCAAAATCATGGATTTGCGCTACATGAACTACCTAAAACTGTACAAGAAACATTCATAAATTTGAATGACAATACCTGTGAGGGAATTCAATCAGAGAACTGCTGGTCTGTACAATTCCATCCTGAAGCTGCACCGGGACCTATGGATGCAAATGTTTTATTTGAAAAAGTGAAGGAGATGATTGATGGGTAAAATGAAAATATTAGTACCTGGAGCTGGCCCTATTATCATAGGACAAGCTGCAGAATTTGATTATTCAGGAACTCAATGTTGCTCTGCTTTGAGAGAAGACGGTCATAAAGTAATACTTGTAAATTCAAACCCTGCAACTATACAGACTGACCCCGATACTGCTGATGTTGTCTATATTGAACCATTAACTGTTGAATCCTTAGCTAAAATTATCGAAAAGGAAAAACCTGATGCAATAATACCTGGAATGGGAGGTCAAACTGGCCTTAACTTAGCAATTGGCTTACATGAAGCAGGGATACTACAAAAATACAATGTCAAAATGTTAGGAACCTCTTTGGAATCTATTGAGATGGCTGAAGATAGAGACTTATTCCGAAAAAGAATGGTGGAGATTGGTGAACCTGTTGCTGAAAGCGGTATTGCTAATACAATTGAAGATGCACTGAATTTAGCTGAAAAATTAAACTATCCTGTAGTTGTAAGGCCAGCATTTACTCTCGGAGGTACTGGAGGAGGTATAGCTTACAATAAAGAAGAACTAGATATAATAGCTGGAAGAGGACTAGCGCTGTCTCCAGTAAAGCAACTTCTCATTGAGGAATCAATATTAGGATGGCTAGAATTTGAATTTGAAGTTTTAAGAGATATAGATGATAATGCCATTGTAGTTTGTTCAATGGAAAATTTGGACCCGATGGGAGTCCATACTGGAGAGTCAATTGTTGTGGCTCCAGCTCTAACTTTACCAGAACAGGCGTATCAAAAATTAAGAACCTCAGCACTCAAAGTTGTCAAAAGTCTTGGAATTGTAGGAGGGTGTAATGTCCAATTTGCATACCATTCCAAAACTCAGGATTATATTTTGATTGAAGTTAATCCTAGAGTTTCAAGATCTTCAGCACTAGCATCAAAGGCTACAGGAATACCAATAGCTCGTATTTCTACAATGTTATCACTAGGAAATATGTTGCATGAGTTGCCTAATAGAGTTACAGGAAATACTAGTGCAGCTTTTGAACCATCTATAGATTATATCGTTACTAAAATACCGAGATGGCCTTTTGATAAATTTAAGTTAGCAGATAGAGAATTAGGAACTCAAATGAAATCAACTGGTGAGACAATGTCTATCGGCAGAACTTTTGAAGAATCTCTGATGAAAGCATGGAGATCAATTGGCCAAGGCGTAGGATATCCAGAAGAAGTTACGTGGAGTCAAAAGCAACTAGAAGAAAAAATACGAATTCCGAATGACCAACGTCTGCTTGCAATATGGGCTTACTTGAGAAGAAATAAGGCTACACAAAAAATTATTGAAAAAACATGTGAACTATCTGATTTTCATCCTTTCTTTATAGACAGAATTGCAAAATTGGTAAGACTCGAAATAGGTCTGGCAAAATGTGACGGAAAACTTGAAGATAAATTACTGTTAGAAGCAAAAAAAAATGGATTTGGGGACAAACAAATAGCACACCTAACAAAAATATCTCAAGAAGATATAAGGAAACAAAGAAAGAAGAATAAAATAAGGAGTAGCTTCTTGATAGTCGATACTTGCGCAGGTGAATTTGAAGCTAAAACACCCTACTTCTATTCAACATATGCAGACAAGCCAATTGATATCAAAATTGGAAAAAGTATAGTCATACTTGGATCGGGACCAATTAGAATAGGGCAAGGCATTGAATTTGACTATTCAACAGTTCATGGTGTTCAAGCTGCTAGAGATGCTGGATATGAAGCCGTCGTTGTAAATAATAATCCTGAAACGGTCTCAACTGATTTTGATGCTTCTGATAGATTATACTTTGAACCTTTAGACAAAGAATCCATATTTGAGATACTAGATTTGGAAAGACCATATGGAATTATTCTTCAACTAGGGGGTCAAACTGCCGTTAACCTGGCATCCGATATAGATGAATACATAAGAAAAGAAAAACTACCAACTAAAATATTGGGTACAAAAGTAAAAGATATGGATTTGGCAGAAGACCGTGGAAAATGCGGAGATTTAATGGAAAAGGCAGGTATTGCTATGCCAAAATGGGCTGCTGCAAAGAACTCAGAAGAGGTTGTTCAATACTCTAATGAAATAGGATTTCCAGTATTAGTAAGACCTTCTTTTGTTTTGGGAGGCAGAGGAATGGAAATAGTCCATAACTCAAAGCAGTTAAACGAATATCTAAAACTTGAAGCTCATGCATCCCCCGAGAAACCAGTATTAGTTGATAAATTCCTTGAGGGTGCTATTGAACTCGATATCGATCTTGTGTCTGATGGTAAGAATGTCATTATTGGGGCAATTATGGAACAAATTGAAATGGCAGGAGTTCATTCAGGGGACAGTGCATGTGTAATGCCTGCACAGTCACTTTCTAAGAAAAATATAAAAGATGTAGAGGATATTTCTCGTAAAATTGCAAACACATTGAATGTAGTAGGAGCTGCAAATTTGCAATTAGCTGTTAAAGATGATTTAATCTATCTTTTAGAAGCAAATCCAAGAGCAAGTAGAACTTTGCCATTTGTCAGTAAATCAACAGGGTACCCTATGGCAAGAATTGCAGTTAACGCAATGCTTGGAGACAAATTGGATAAAATACCTAAGACAATCCCTATGAAGGGAGCTTCTGTAAAAGTTCCAACATTTTCTTGGCTAAAGCTTACGGGATTAGACACAGTACTTGGACCTGAAATGAAATCGACTGGAGAAGCTATGGGACATGGACCTAATTTTGGAACTGCATATCTCAAAGCTATGAAAGGAGGAAATAAAAGTCTACCAACAAAAGGCACCGTATTTTTGTCAATTTCCAATAAACTAAAATTAGACTTTAAAGACGTTGCAAAAGATTTAGTAAAACATGGTTTTGACTTAATAGCAACTAAAGGAACCGCTGCATCCCTTCGTAAATCGGGTATTAATAGCAAAGTAATATGGAGAATTTCTGATAGAAAACAACCAGATATCTTATCAATTATGCGTAAAGGAGATGTCGATCTAATCATAAATCTGCCAACTGGAAGAAGAGCAGCCACAGATGGAGCTCAAATGCGAAGACTTGCAGTTGAATTAGGAATACCATTCATAACTACCCTAACTGGTGCAAGAGCTGCAATTAATTCTTTGAAAGAGGGTGAAAAAGACTACATTCAACCACTGGAGAAAAATAATTATTAATACAAAAAAGTTGTGCACTATGAGTATGTTTTATATACCGCTAGACATCGAGAAAAGTATTGGTTATATTTATGACTGAAAGCGACAAAATAGTTAGTGTAATTACTTGTGATGTGGAAGGACGAATTGAAACCTTCAACAATAATGCCGAAAAACTTTTCGGTTACACTGCTGATGAACTCGTTGGGAAGAAGAGAGTTTCACTTTTTTCACCCGGAATGGTCGTATTAGGACATATTGAAAACTGGCTCAAAAACGCCCGAGAAAACAAGAAAGGATACAACACAGAAACTGTATTCGTTCGAAAAGATGGGACTGAATTTGCAGCGAAAATAACACTTACTGCAACAATGAAAGAAGGCAAACACATAGGATATTGTGGTAGGACTACTGAATTAACAGACGTAACTCCAACTGAAGCCATGCCTGAAACTACACTCTTAACAAAATTTATATCTATTGTAGCAATTACAAGACTACCCTTCTTGAGTGCGACATGGATTCCAATTATTGCAAGTATCGTATGGGGGATACAAAAAGGTATTATTGTTGATTTCAATTGGACTACTTTTGCATTAGTTTTCTTAGGTGGTTCTTTCTTACACTTGGCAGCTAATACCTATAATGACTATTTTGACTGGACCAGCGGTACCGACCAATTGAATAATGATTATTTCCTACAATTATCTGGAGGAAGTCGTGCCATTGAACTTGGATTAATTAGCGAGAAGCAGCTATTCAAATTAGCAACTGTCTTTCTATTCCTGTCAGGGATTTTAGGTTTAGGAATAATGACAACCCTCGGTGAAAACAAATTTGAACTATTCTATTATGGACTGGCGGGCGCATTTTCCGCCTACTTTTACACTGGATACCCACTAAGATTAGTCGCAAGAAATGGAATTGGAGAGCTGTTAATTGGTTTGAATTACGGACCATTAATGACCATGGGGTCTGTCTTTGCTTTAACTGGCATACACAGTTGGGAAGCCTTCTACTTTGGAATTCCTCTAGGAATTTTGACTACTGCTATATTATGGATTAATCAATTTCCTGATAGAGCTTCAGATAAAATTGCAGGCAAAAATCACCTAGTGGTTGTGTTGGGATTAGAACGATCAAGTTGGGGATACCTAATATTGATGATATCTGCATTTTCATCAATTTACTTGCTATTCCTATATAATATAATTGAACAGGGTGCACTTCTAGCGCTTTTGGGACTGCCTATAGCATTATACTATTCATACCAAGTCATGACCAAGTTCGATACAAGGGAATTGGCTGGAGCTAACTGGGGAACAATAGGAATACATTCCATAACCGGTTCATTAATAATCCTAGGAATGTACATATGAAAGATTCATTAAAAAATGTAAATCTGGAGAATACAGAATTACGCACTGACCAGGTAATCGATGAATTGAGTGAATATTATAACACAGTAAAAAATGATTTTGAAAATCATTTTAAAAGAGAGATCTCAAAAGAACCCCAAGAAATAGCTTCAATACTCGAAAAAGGAGTTAGTGGTGGTAAGAAGCTCAGACCTGTTTTATGTAAACTAGTATCTGACTCATTGGGAGGAGACACACACCTAGCATTTGAATGTGGTATGGCCCTTGAGTTAATACATGGTGGAGCACTAATACATGATGATTGGATTGATGGTGATAAATTTAGAAGAGCTGCACCTTCATTATGGAATGAGCTAGGATCAAGGACTGCAGTACTTGTTGCTGATTTAATGGTAGCTACTGGTTCACTCCATGGTGCCATTTCCATAGAAACTGGGAAATCACTGGCAAGATGTGTAAGAAATCTATCTGAAGGAGCCATAGCGGATTTCACAGATAAAGAAAACTACAGTGAATCCGTATACCTTCACAGAATTAAAAGAAAAACAGGAGCACTCTACAGTACTGCTGCTGAACTCGGGGCTTTAGTCTCACCTAGAACTGACCTTGCTTCAGACATGTACAAATATGGTGAGTGTGTTGGTATAATATATCAAATAACTGACGACTTTCTAGATTTATTAAATTCATTAATTACAAAGACACCTGTAGGTGATTTAGCCCTTAAAATACCTACTCTTCCTGTAACCAAATTAAGTCGTTACCCAGAATACAAAGATGTAATCGATGAATTTGTGATGAATGGAAATCCGGAACCATTAATACATAAAGTTGAAATTAAACATGCTCAAGTCGTCTTCGAAGATCTTGTTAGACCTTGGCAAGACATGTCACGCAGATTCCTTGCAAAAGTACCTCAATCCAATGAAAAGAGCCTTCTAAAGAAAGTTCCAGTGGCCTTTGCTAACGAATTAATTACTACTGATAAAAATTAGAATTTACGTAAATGACGCCTAGGTGGCTTAGAAATTTTAACATCACCTTTCATCTGTGTATCAGAATCCAACTTTTTACTGTCGCCTGAAAAAATATAATAAGAATTAACCTTACTGAACTCCAAACCTTCCTGTTGGCAAGAATTCTTCATCCTAGATCTAAAAGTATCCTTCTTAGACTGATTTCTACCTTTGGGAGTTATTCCCTCCCATAATTTTTCAAATTGTAAATAAGTTACACTTTTTTTGTCAATCATCCCATCAAGGCTGCTGCAGCCTCCTTACATATTTCAAATAATGATTCCCAATAAATTGGAAATATAACTCCCAATAATAGAACAGTGATTAGTGAAATATATCTTATTGAATTAGGAAATACAACTTCAGTATCTTCTACTGGTTCGTGTAGATACATGAATCGTATTATCTTCAAATAATAATACAAAGATAATGCAGAATTAAGAACACCTGCGATAACTAAGGCTATAATCCAAGTTTCACCAGACAGACCTGCTTGAAGTGTATTATAGAATAACCAGAACTTACTGATAAAACCGGCAAATGGCGGAATACCAACTAATGAAAGGAGACAAACCGTCATCGAAAGCGCTAGTAACTGTGAACGCTTTGCCAAACCCTTGTATGACTCTAAACTGTAACCTAAGCCAACTGCACCTAAACCAGCAACCACCACAAAAGCTCCACCTTTCATGAATGCATGAATCAAAGTGTGAGCAATCGCTCCAGACATCGCACCTTCAGTCAAGGCTGGAATTGCAATCATAATGTAACCTGCCTGAGCAATGGAAGAATAAGCTAACATTCTACCAATATCTTCTTGCGATATTGCTGCTAAATTACCAAGAGTCATAGAAGCTAAGGCGATAATACCCAAGACAAGTTTCCATTCCTCAGATACTGATTCCAAAGTAAAAGAAAATACTCTAAATATTGCAATGAAACCCATTGCTTTACTGGCTGCTGCCAATAATGTAGTTACTGGAGTTGGAGCACCCTGATACACATCAGGAGCCCAAGCATGGAAAGGAACTACAGCAATCTTAAAGCCTAAACCTGCAAGCATAAACAAACTAGATATGAATATAACTTCATTGAAGTTACCAGATATCACACCTTGAGATAATCCATCAATAAAAGCATGAACTCCATCAAATGTTAAAGATCCAGTAACTGCATAAAGTAAAGAAATACCGTAAAGAGTCAACGCTGAAGAAAAAGCTCCAATTAACAAGTATTTTGCACCAGCTTCAGCAGACTTGTCATCTTGTTTCCTAAAGGCAACTAGTGCATAGCTACTAAATGCTGAAATTTCAATACCTAAGAAAAGAGTCAAGAAATCATTAGCTGAAGCCACAATAAGCATCCCTAGAGTACTAGACAATAGTAGTGTGTAATATTCAGCTTGGTGAGGTTCATCTTCTTTAAAATAAGAACTACTTATTAGAGAAACAGCAAGGGCTACAGTCACAAATATTATCTTAAAGACTTGAGAAAAAGCATCTATCTTAAAATGACCATACAACAAAAATACAGAAATCTCTCTATCAATCGATAGTGCCTCCGGATTAAACCAAGATATAACAAGGAATAATAAAATACTGGCAAGAGTCAAATTCGAGCATAGAGCAAATGACTTTTTAGTTTCTGTCAACATGTACAAACCAGGTATGGTCATTATGCTAGCGACAAGCACTATTTCGGGCAAAAATAAACTAGATGGTTCCATTAGAGTACTCCCATAAATCTCAAAATATCATAACAAGCTGTGTTAATTGGATCCATTAAATAATGTGGGAAAATCCCAAATATTGCTGCTATAATAATTATTGTAAACATAGGATATAATTCATACCATGGAGCCTCATGAACCTTACCCATTTCTATCTCTTTACTGTCAGTTCCAAAAACTGCTCTTTGAAGGGCCCAAAGATGGTAACCAGCAGTTAAGACCATACCGAATATAGGCAACAATAACCAGTAACCATGAGATTGGAAGAACGCTATGAAAACAGCTAACTCAGCAACAAAAACGGCCATTCCCGGCAAACCTAGACTACCCATAAATATTACAACAAAAATACCTGTAGTTTTTGGTTGATGCCTTGCTAAGCCACCTAATTTAGGAATCTCTCGTGTACCTACTTGATGAAGTAAAACTCCAGCTATCATAAACATTGCCGGACTTAAGATTCCATGAGCAAACATCATGAACACTGCACCAGCTAAACCTAATTCAGTCATTGTAGCAACACCAAGCAATGCCACACCCATATGTGAAACACTAGAATAAGCTACCAATTTCTTCAAATCTGTTTGTCCTAAACTCAAAGCAGCACCATAAAGAATCGAAATAATAGCTAAAACAACCATAAGTGGAACAAAATAAGCTGCACCAAGTGGTAATGCAGGTAATGCCGCCCTTATTAGCCCATAAAGACCCATCTTAAGCATAACTCCAGCTAGTAGAATTGAACCTGCTGTTGGGGCCTGAACGTGCGCATCAGGCAACCAAGTATGCCATGGGAATGAAGGTATCTTGACTGCAAAACCGATAAACAAAGCTGCAAAAACCCAAATCTGAAAATCTTCAGTAAAACCTCTACTACTATGGGCAATGTCAATCATAGAAAATGACTGGACTCCTGCTTCGAAATATAGTGCCATAAAACCTACGAGCATAATCACTGAAGCTGTGAAAGTATAAATGAAGAACTTGATAGAGGCATAGCGACGATTTTCACCACCCCATATTGCAATTAAGAAAAACATAGGAATTAGAACTATTTCCCAGAAAACGTAGAAAACAAAGTAATCGAGAGTTACAAATACTCCGTAAAGAGCAGTTTGCATTACCAAAAGTAAACTAAAGAAAAGACCTGCTCTCTCTTTCTCTTCCCAAGCGAAAATTACAGTCAAAGGTCCTATTATTCCAGTTAATAAAATAAGTGGAGAACTCAAACCATCTACGCCAAGTAATAATGAGATTCCTAACTCAGGAGCCCACACATATTCTTCCATTAAACTATAACCTGATTTTGATCCTGTCTTTACAAAAACAACTACAGATATAATTAAAGTAAATAAAGTCGTACACAAAGCTACCATTCTAGGTGCATTAGGAGTATTTCTAAAACTAATTGACCAAATTGCTCCGATAATTGGAAATACCAAAAGATAAGACAACCAAGGGAAGTCACTGAATTCCATGGATATCTCAGGAAGAGGTAAAGATCCAGAACCAACTATTATCGAACCTCGCATATCCATAGTGGCATGAGGTTCACAGACATAATACAAAGTGCCATCTTGTGCAGTAAAATCTGCCGGTAACGACCAATTACCACCAACTTGAGGACTTCCTGAATAGAAACCAGAATTATAATCATTCGAATCTGAATCTGATACTTGTGCAACGTTGTGAGACCCATTGCCCCAAACAAAAGTTATGTTATCACCAACTTCCACTTCTAAAACAACAGGATCAAAGAAATATGAGGTGAAATCATCGGATTGACTTACAATAACAGTATGGTTTTCAGCCTCAACACTTCCAGAAAACAAAACTAAAACACCTAATAATGCAAAAAAACCTATAATTTTATTCAAATTGACCACCCCATTATTGGCATAACTACTCGAGTAAACAAAACAATTGCACCGAGTCCTCCTATACTTAGAGATGCATAATGACCAGTAAAACCTGAATTTATTTTTCTAACTTCATTGCTAAAAAATTGAGTAATGCTTGCTGTCCCATTTACCATCCCATCTACAATATTGCGGTCAAACCAGTCACAAGCTTGCGCAAAAGTATCCCAAGTCCTCATTCCGAACCAGTCAAACAATTTAGCCATGTATAATCTATTAGAGAGGAAAGTATGGATTGGACCTAGTACAATATTATCAGAAACTGAACTAGTAGAAAGTATAGTACTACCATCACTACCACGTTTGTAGAACAGGTAACCTAAACTAACTCCTGTAAGACCTACTATAACTGATAGATAAGTTAAAGATGAAGAAAGAATATGATCTATAATCTCCCATCTTATCATACCTTCTGTACTCTCGTGGTGACCAAAATAAATCCTTGAACCAAAACCATCACCAATAAATAATAGGAATCCTGAAAATACAGCCATGAAGGCTAACAGCATGAGTGGTATTGTCATTACTAAAGGAGCTTCGTGTGCATGAATCTTAATTTCTTTCTTGGATAGTTCCCAATTACCTGTTTCATCATGATCTTTAGAGGGCTTCATTTCACTAATTTCTCGCTTATCTGGACCACTAAAAGTCATCATCCAAAGCCTTGTCATGTAAAATGCAGTCATTGCAGCAGTCAATAGAGCTAACCACCACAATATTCCAAAAATACCTTCAGCCTCACCATTATGATGCACTGCTTCCAAAATTTCATCTTTAGACCAAAAACCAGAAAAGAAAGGAACACCAGCAATCGATAACACTCCGAGTCCCATAGTCAAAGAAGTAATCGGCATAGATTTCCGCAATCCTCCCATCTCACGCATATCCTGAGTATGTACTGAATGTATCACTGCTCCAGATCCTAAGAACAATAAAGCCTTGAAGAATGCATGATTCATTAAATGAAATAATCCTGCAGTGTATCCTTGAACATGTATCTCTAAACCCTCTTCTGCCGCATGCCAAAATGCCCAGGCACCTGTGCCGAGAGCCAAAAACATATACCCTAGTTGAGAAATTGTAGAATAAGCTAACACGCGTTTAATATCGTTCATTACCATTGCCATGCTTGCTGCAATGAAAGCCGTCACGCCACCAGTGACTGCAATGTAAATGGCAGTATCAGGACTGTGAACAATCAAAGGATAAGCTCTAGCAACCAAGAAAACTCCTGCTTTGACCATAGTTGCAGCGTGAATTAATGCCGAAACTGTAGTTGGACCTTCCATAGCATCAGGAAGCCAAACATGCAATGGGAACTGAGCCGATTTACCTACTGCACCACCGAATAAACAAAGTGTTGCCCACTTTACTTCGGTAGCATTAGCTGCTAACAATTCAGGGTCACTGAATAATTCAGAATATCTTAGTGTACCAAACGTATTGAATAGAATAACAAGACCTAAAAGTAGAAAAACATCTCCAACACGTGTAACCAAAAATGCTTTCTTAGCTGCAGAAGCTGCAGACGGCTTTTCATACCAAAATCCAATCAATAAATAAGAACAAACACCAACTAATTCCCAGAAAATAAACATCAATAAAAATGAATTTGCAATAACCAAACCAAGCATTACACCTACGAAAAGACATATTTCTCCAAAGTACCTAACTTGTCTATCACCTTCTTCATGCATATAACTTGTAGAAAATAGTACAACCAAATATGAAACAAAACCAACAACCAGTAGTAAGATTGCTGCTAAACTGTCAATATAAGTGCCAAACTCAAATGAATATGTTTCTCCACCGAACCAAGTTCTTGTAGATTCAATGAATCCTCCATGTAAAGAATCATGAAAAAGAACCTCATAGACAACAGCCATAGAAAAAACTGAAGAAAGTCCTACACCAAATAAGGCAAAAGAGCCTCCTCTTCTTGGGTCGTACATTCCAAATAGAATAATTAATCCGAAAGTGATTATTGGAAATACAGGTATCAACCAAGCTACACTTACAAAATCTTCAGTAAATTGGCTGGTGGAAAAATAAAGTAATAATAAAGCAAAGACTATACTTCCTAATACTACAACCCCAATACCTGAGTCTGAATTATTGTCTTTACTACTCATATTACCACCTCAACCTATTAAGTAAATCTAACTCAATTGTATCTCGCTGTTTAAACAGGCTCAATAATATCGCTAATCCAATAGCTACTTCAGCTGCGGCAATAGTAGTTACGAATAAAACAACTATTTGACCCGATAAAACGTTGTAGAAAGTTGAAAAAGCTACAAAATTTATATTTGCGGCAGTTAACATAATTTCTACAGACATGAGAACAACGATAGCATTCTTATTGCGAATTACACCATATGCTCCAATTAATAATAAAATAGAAGAGAAAACTACAAAGTTAATAGGATCAATCATCTCTTTCCTCCCTAGCCAAGAAAACTCCAGCTTGCAATGCTATGACCATCAAAACTCCTAACAAAATAAATGGAACTTCCCAATCATTGAACAATTCAAAAGCTAAAAACTTAGTAGTATCAATATTAACATCTCGAAACTCCGAATACTCGGAAGTGTAGCCTTCCGAATCAACTGCGTACACAGTCCAAGAATAAGTCTCGCCTCTGACAAAATCAGAATAGGTGTACTTTGTTTCTTCCAAATTATCTACTTGGTGAATTAATGTGAACGAATCAAAATAAGTTGTATCATATTTATCAGTACTTACCTGTTCATTTATATTAATATTAAGACTATATGTTACCGTAACTAAAGGCCAATTGACTGTGAGTTTTGAAGCTGTAGTGGTAGTATGCTGCAGCGTCAATAAAAGAGGCATTTCTTCAATATCGGCTCCTAATGAACTTCCAGACATCCCAGTATAGTAAATACTAGAGGTATAATTTCCCGAAGGTAATCTTGGAGTTTGAGATTCATTATCAGTTACATTCCCTTCATACCTCACCTCTCCTTCACTATCCACTACAATATGCCTGTAGCCGACCAAAACTGGAGCCCATTCAAACTCAACCGTGTCAGTATAATGATAATAACCATCATCTGGAAAGACTAACGAAGGCGCACAACCCTCGTTACAACTGTTTGAAATATCTGATTCAATAATCAAATCATTCCAAGGAGCTAAAGAAAGTGAAAACACTACGTAAAATGAAAATGTAATTACTAAAGCATCTCTAACCCATATTGTACTCCTACTAGACATCTTCACCTCCCTTTAGTGTCCTCTTAGTTAACATAATTCCAAAAATAATAACCACAGATATAGCTCCAACATAAACCAGAACTTGTATAACTGCCAAAAATTCAGCATCAGCAATAATAAACAAACACGCCGTCAAAAGAAAAACTGTTGCTAACCAGACTACTGAATGAACTATGTCATTTCCATTAACAACGGCCCAAGCCGAAGCAAGTATCAAAGACGCAATTAGCCAAAATACAGCTAAAACTAAATCCAAAAATTAAGCCTCCTGAGAAGCATTTTCTTTTGTTAATCCACTAGAACTCGAATTACTTATTGGTTCCATATGTAAACAACTTGCAGGACATACTTTAACACAGGTTGAACAGCCAATGCAGATAGTATAATCGAAATATGGATTTTCTACGTTCCTCTTTTTTCCACTTTTCAATTCCTTAGTCTGAGGTCCTACATCCATGATAATACAATTTGTTGGACAATTGTCTAC
>Ga0233427_10001737_pt1 | contig 22327 bp, 16 predicted proteins | sample SI_118_April2016_5_FD_179885 | JGI IMG/M metagenome (GOLD analysis project Ga0233427, IMG submission 179885) | Seawater microbial communities from Saanich Inlet, British Columbia, Canada - SI_118_April2016_100_MG | ecosystem: Environmental > Aquatic > Marine > Inlet | place: Canada: British...
TTCAGGGTTGGGTTTCTATTTTTATCAACGGGATTTTATTTATCATCAAAATGAGCCTCAGTTTGCTGGTGGGCTCTATTGCTTTGTTGGCAGATGCGATTCATACTTTATCCGATCTCATTTCTTCCGCCGTTGTCATTTGGGGATTTAAAGAATCGGAAAAACCAGCAGACGAAGAGCATCCTTATGGTCATGGACGTGCCGAATATATTGCCACTTTAATTATCGCTATTCTTTTGGCGGTTGCGGGCATTGAATTTATCCAATCATCCATTCATCGATTGATGAACCCAGAAGCGCTTCGGACCGAGTGGTGGATGATTATATTACTTTTCAGTACAATTATACTCAAGGAGTTCACGGCTCAGTATGGAGAATTTCTTTCGGAAAAAATTGCTTCTGGTGCTTTGCATGCGGATGCGTGGCACCATCGGACAGACGCTATTTCTTCTCTTTTAGTTTTGGTCGCCATGATTGCAGGAAAATATGGATACCATCAAGTAGATGGATGGGCTGGATTGGGCGTTGCGCTTTTCATCATTTGGACTGGATTCGAAATTGCCAAAACAGCGATTGATGATTTGCTCGGGAAACCGCCATCAGAAGATGAAATTATGGAAGTTCGGCAAATTGTTGAAAGCGTAGAAGGTGTTTTGGGCGCCCACGATATTGTGATTCATAGTTATGGAAAAGATAAATTTTTGAGCATTCATATCGAAATTAATGGGAATGAAAATCCTGCCACCGCACATGATATTTCCGAAAATGTTGAACACAAAATTCAGGAACAAATAGGCTTCTCGCCCACCGTGCATGTGGACCCCATTTATCCCAACCATCCAAAGGTGAAGCAAGTGAAAAACTATTTAGAGAGACACTGGAGCGACAATGAGTGGCTATCCAATTTCCATGATATTCGAATTGTAGATACGAACGAACATCATATTATTTTGTTTGGACTTAATTTTAAGCAGGGCATTAGTCAAAAAAAGGCCTTAAGCCATTGTAAAAGTATCGAAACAGATTTGCTGACTGTTTTTGATGATTTTGAAATTTCGATTAAAACGTCAGGCCTTTTTCAGTATTAAAACAGCATTTCCCAAATTACTTGTCATGCCTGAAATTTCGTTCACATCATTTAATCAATGAGCTTACCGTTAAAATGTGAAATTATCAGGTATCCATTTGTCCCGTTGATAGATTAAAGCAATTCTCCCGATGAGATAGTTTTTATTTTTCCATCAATGATTAATCTCGCATTCCCCTGAGCATTGATGCCAGAAAATATCCCTGTTTTTACTTCGTCATTTTCTTGAATTGAAATCGTTTTATTCAGATGTCCACACGCAGATTCCCAATCATGCATTACGGATGCAATCTGATTTTCTTTTAACGCTTCTATAACAATTTCCAGTTCATTCAAAATTGAAGCAAGAATCCTTTCTCGTTGAAATGGGATCCCTTTCCTTAAAAATAAGGATGTGCTTTGCGCTGAAATTTCAGGCGGGAAATCATCACGAGATTCGTTCACATTAAGTCCGATACCGATAACAAGTGCTTTAACTTTATTTTTAGAAATACGGGATTCACATAAAATTCCACCGAGTTTTTTTCCTTCAATCAAAATATCATTGGGCCATTTCAATTGGCTTTCAATTTCATATTGCAATAAAGCTTTGTGAATAGCAATTGCGACCGCAATGGAAAATAAGCCTGAATTTTCTGTGGAAATATCTGGATAAATAAGCACAGAAAACGCCAAACCCTTGCCTGGCGCGCTATGCCATTTTTTCCCTTGTCTTCCTCGTCCTTTGCTTTGGAGGCCAGCGATGATGGCGGTTCCATCTTTACCATTTTCATCACAGAGTTCCCATGCATCATTATTTGTGGATTCAGTTTTTGTATAATATTCAATTGTTTTGCCAATATATTTTGTTTTTAGATTGGCTAGAATAAGTTGGGTAAAAATCACAAGTTTATTCTATTTCAAGAATTCGAATTCCTGGGTAATATGAAACAAAGCCACATTGAATACTATCAATCGGTTCATACGCAATACACACAGCCAAAGAATCTATTTGAAACGAATCGGGGACGGATTCTGCCTTAAAGTCTATATCGTTTATTTCTATCAACCATCCACAGCCATCTACGGCGGGAGCTCCTGCCCAAATAATTATTGCATCAATGCAAGCTTTTTCCACGTCATCTTCAGGAGGACAACCAGAGAAAAGAAAAAGAGCAGAGATGAGGGTTAATATATTTTTAATGTTTAAGTTTTTCGTCGTTATGAAAGAAAAAGAAATGTCAACTGAAAATAAGCAAGTCCGAGCCCCAAAAACGTTCCTGCCAAAACTTGTGCCGGCGTGTGTGATTTTAGGATTACACGAGATACTCCCAACAATACCATAGCCAATATCATGAAAACAGGAAATTGAACGCCAAAAAGCCAAAGGGCAACGAGCGGCCCACTAAGCCCAATGGCGTGAATAGAAATTTTCCAATATCTTGAGATAAAAGAAATAATCATCGTATTGAAGGCATAACAAAACATAAGTCCCTGCACAAGTACCGATGCGTCCATATAACGTAAAACAAGAAACCCAATTCCATTAAAAAGGGCACCAATCATCAATGGTTTTACCCGTTGTTCGCGGGCAGATACATCCGCATCACTGACGATCCCTTTCTTTCGTAAATACATCACCATTGCAATTGATAATAAAGTGGAAAAAAGAAGAGCGATAAAAAAGATTAAATGTGGACTTTGAGTGCTGGATTTTTCTGAATAAATCAGCACAGCAAATGTGAACGCTGATATCAACATAGGATGGAAAAGAAGCGAAATAAATGAAGCGAAAGCAATCAAAATAAATTCAACTGGATTGATATTCTCCAAAAACGTCTCGAAATGTGTCTGCAATTTCTCCGAGCGTGCAATCATTTTTCACGCAATCAATAATGGATGGCATCACGTTTTCTTTTGATTGGGCTACGGATTTTAATTGAGAGAGCTTTTGTTTGGCTTGATCATTATTCCGAGAAGATTTCAAAGCGGTAACGGACTGAATTTGTGTTTTGACCTTTTCTGCATCAATCTCTAATAATTCAGGAACAGATTCTTCCGAATCTTCAAATTGATTTACTCCGACAATAATTTGTTTTTTTGCATCGATATCTTTTTGATAGGCATAAGCAGAACGGGTAATTTCATTTTGAATCCATCCTTCTTCGATGGCAGGAATTGTGCCACCTAATTTATCAATTTTTTCAATGATTTCGAAAGCTTCCTTGACCAAATCATCTGTCATGGATTCTACCACATAACTCCCTCCAAATGGATCGGGATGCGCTGGGATACCTGATTCGTGGGCGATGATTTGTTGAGTTCGCAAGGCCAATCGAACTGAATCATCTGTGGGTAAAGCAAGGGCTTCATCTTTGCTATTGGTATGTAGCGATTGCGTTCCACCCAAAACAGCAGAAAGCGCCTGAATGGTGGTTCGCACTACATTATTATCAATTTGGGAAGCGGTTAAAGTAGAGCCTCCTGTCTGCACGTGAAAACGACAACGTAGCGCTTTTTCATTTTTAACGCCAAAACGTTCCTTCATGATTTTCGCCCATATTTTTCTTGCAGCACGAAATTTTGAAATCTCGGTCAAAAAGTCATTATGCGCATTAAAGAAGAAAGAAAGTCGTTGACCAAATTGATTTGGGTCTAATCCTTTTGAAATAGCCGCCTCCACATAAGCGATGGCATTGGCAAAAGTGAAAGCCAATTCTTGTCCAGCGCTTGAGCCCGCTTCTCGAATATGATATCCAGAGATAGAAATGGTGTTCCATTTTGGCGCGTGGTTCGCACAAAACTCAAAGACATCAGTAATGAGTCGCATGGAAGATTCTGGTGGATAAATATATGTTCCTCGCGCTATATATTCCTTCAAAATATCATTTTGAATCGTGCCTCTCAATTTTGTTGATGAGATACCTTTTTTTTCAGCGACTGCAATATAAAGGGCTAATAAAGTTGGGGCGGTCGCATTAATGGTCATAGATGTGGAAACTTGATCCAAAGGAATATTTTGAAATAAGGTTTCTATATTTTGCAGTGAAGAAATTGGAACACCCACTTTCCCCACTTCTCCATCTGCCATGGCATGATCTGAATCGTAGCCAATTTGTGTGGGTAAGTCAAAAGCAACCGACAAACCAGAAACGCCATTTTTCAAGAGATATCGATAACGCTTGTTTGATTCTTCTGCTGTTGTAAATCCTGCATATTGACGCATGGTCCAAAGACGCTGTTGATACATTTCGGTATAAATACCACGGGTAAAAGGAAATTGTCCCGGTTTAATTTTAGGGTTACTCACTTAATACCACGTTCTTTTTTGATGGACTGATAAGCATCATTCACAGCTTTAAATTTATCTTCTGCCAGTTTTTGAAAATCATCCCCCAAGTGAGAGACTTTATCTGGATGATATTTATTTGCCATTTTTCGATAAGCTTTTTTTAGGGCATCATTGCTTGCTTTTTCATCAACTTCTAAAATAATAAATGCAGATTTTGTATTGGCCACAAACATGGCTTTGATAGAGGCAAAATCACTTTCATTGATATTTAAATAATTTGCAATTGAATGTATCACATGAATTTCTTGAGCATCTACATGTCCATCTGCCGCGGATAATCCAAAGAGAATATGAATCAATTCCAAACGACTTGGATGATCCATAGATCGTTGAATTTGTCGACAAACGTCTTTCAGTGGGTACTCTTTATCAAGAATATCTTTAAAAAGTGCCATAAAATTTTGGACTTCATGAGGACGAAATTGGCCTTGCAAAAACTGTTTCACATAATCTAATTCAGATTTTAATAGTTTTCCATCCGCCTTCATCACTTTTGCCAACAAAACCAAAATAGAGACAATAAAATCCCCGGGCTTGGTATAAGCGGGCCCAGAAGTGCCAGTTGAATAAGAAGTTTGATTTTCGGACATACTTGCTATGGCATATCCAATAATGGCTCCAATGGGTCCAAGCGTAACCCAGCCTAAGCCACCATAAAGTAATTTTTTTCCGACTGCCATGTGTTTCCTTTCTTTAATCTTAATGAATGTCCTGAGAATATAAGTGAAAGCTACAAAGCTTTATTATATTCAGATATGAAAAATCAATGGAAAACAAAAACTCTGTTAATGTGGAAAAGGCTAACGCAGAAGTCAAAAAAGTCCTTAGTGAGCCTAAAAGTATCCAAAAATGGGACTGGTGTGGAATCTCTTTTGGTCTTTCTTCCCGAAAAATTGGAATATGCGCAAGTCATGAATCATTTTATAAAATCATTAACAGGGAAAACCATGGTGCATTTTATTTGCGATGAAGATGCAAAGCAACATTACCCTGAAGCATTGCAGGGGAATATCATCTCCTTCTCAGAAAAAGATATAAATAGCTGGGGCGTTATTGGCGTAGGATTATTTAGAGATAAAGTAAGTAATATTAAAATTGATGCATTGGTGGATTTGAATATGGAAGAAAATTTGTTATTCAAAGAATTAAGTTTGGGAATTGATACGCCCTTAAAAATTGGATTCCAAACCCCTTATGCCGACGAATATTATTCTGTTTTGATTAGCCATAAAAAAGGAGAATTTTTAGAAAAAAGTTTTGAAACACTGCGTAAATTTATTGGAATATTATGATTTACATTTTTGAAGATAAGCAGGCTTTAGACTTAGAGCCCATTTCACTCACACGACCCATCTTTGAGGTTCGCTCGGGCCCTGATACCTTTCTTGAACGAATATTAAAAATGATTCATGACGATTATTCTTTAATTGTTCGAGATGAGTTCAAAAAATTAAGTCAAGAACAGCATCCTGAGGCTAAGGTAAATCCCTCAGAATTAGAAGCCGGTCTGTGGATTTTGGGAAGTGCTTATTGGAATAAAGATGCAATCGAATTGATGCAAGGGAAACCGAATACTATTTTCAAATCGAATGGGCGTTTTGTTGGTGCGAATTTATCTAAACAAGAAGCTGAAGATTGGGTGGGAAAAGGCGGTCCTTTAAAAGAAGATTATTTGGGCTTAGATGAAATTGAATTGGAGGTTCCATCCGCTCGATATCTTTGGGAAATATTATCTCAGATTTCCTTATCAATTTCATCATATCTTCCTTTTATACAATTTAATGAAAACCAAGATAAGGTTTATGCCCATCCATCTGTCCATATTCCCAAACAGGTGGTTTTTAATGTGGAAAAAGGTCCTATCATTATTGAAGAAAATGTGGTAATAAAACCATTTTCTTATATCGAGGGTCCCGTTTATTTGGGAAAAAATTCTATAGTACAAGCCCATAGTAATCTTTCAAATTCTATTATTGGCCCTCACTGCAAAGTGGCAGGGGAAGTCCATGGATGTATTTTCCAATCCTTTTCAAATAAAGCCCATGATGGCCATTTAGGGGATGCCTTTATTGGTGAGTGGGTTAATTTGGGCGCGGGCACCACAAATAGTAATTTGAAGAATAACTATACATCTGTCATTATGGACGTTAATGGGAAAAAACATAATACAGGAACATTGTTTATGGGTGCTTTAATTGGAGATCATAGCAAAACAGCTATTGGGACACAACTCAATACGGGGACAGTCATTGGCCCAGCTTGCAATGTGTTAGCCCATTCCTTTCCAGGGAAGAAGATTGCTCCTTTTACTTTTTATCTCAATGGGAAAAAGAGGAAAATGAATTGGGATGATTTTTTGCATACGGCAAAAATAGTGCAATCAAGACGAAATCGAACGATGGCAGAAACTCAAATTTTGATTTTAGAAAAAATTTATTCTGAATTATAAAAACCAATAAAATTATTTTTCACAAGATTTCAGTAAAAAACCTATTGTTGTATGTCAAGTCAGGACATATATTGACCACCGATTTTTATGGAGATTACGAATGCTTGAAGGAATAATTTGCCCCAAATGTGAGGCAAGCTTAGAAGAAGTGGATTTGAAAGATTCACTGGTTTGTGTTAATTGTAAAACTGATTTGAGAGATAGAACTTATCTTGACTTTCTGGAACACTTAATGACAAACGGAATTGTGGAAAACCTTGATTTTTTTGATGCAGAAATCTATAGTGTAGATGTAGAAGATTTAGATCAAACAGAAGAAGAAGAGGGAGATCCTTCTCAGTATGAAAAAAGGAAAGATTTATTCAATATTTATGAGAATGAAGTGATTCACAATAATAAGCAAGACGAAGAAAACACCAAAGATTATACAGAATTTGAGGGCATTGAAGAAGATTGGGAAGATTTCAATGAACGGGAATTCTCAGGAAAAAATAATAATAAAGGATAGTATCATGATAGAAGAGAAAAAGAAAGTTCAACAGATTAATATTGAATTAGATCCTGACGTAAGTTCAGGCGAATATGCCAATTTTGTTGTTGTTACACACTCGCCAGCAGAATTTGTGATGGACTTTACGCGCATTTTACCAGGTGTGCCAAAAGCAAAAGTTCACTCCAGAATTATTATGGCCCCTCAACATGCAAAAGCATTTATGAATGCAATGCAAGATAATATCAGAAAATTTGAATATAAAAATGGTGAAATTAAAATGTCAAATAGAGAAGAAGGTTTTTCTGCATTTGGTGTAAAACCGCCCACAGATAAACTGCCAAATTAACCTATAGAGTCCACTTTAGGATTCATTTGCGTACCAAACCCAAGTTCGTCCGCGTTTTAGTTCTCGCATCTTAATCATCACCCAAAGGCTTAGCACAGTCCAAGCGACAAGATAGCCGTAAAGTGCCCCAAAAATCACATCTCCCGGATAATGAACGCCAACATATATGCGTGAGAAAGAAATGATACCAGCCAAAATAAATAATGAGATTTTAATTCTATCAAAAAAATAGCCAAGAATACTTGCGAGCATAAAGCTATTTGCCGCATGATTGGAAGGAAAACTATATAACCCTCCTTTCCCCACCAAGAGATTAATCTGTTCCGCAATCGCATGAGAAGGACGGATTCGCCCAAACATTGGTTTTAAGATTTGAGCAATAGATGCATCTGTAATGGCAAATCCAACGATAAGAATTGCAAATGTTATTTTTCCTCGATATCCTGTTTTAAACAATAAAACAATCGATAAAATCAAGAGAGGAATAATCCAATGATTCTGATTTGTTATCCATGGCATAATCAAATCAAAGATAAGATTGGATAAATCTTTATTAATCAGGAAAAATAAAGATTTATCGAGAGAAAAAAAACTATCGAAATTCAAGAACAGTAATTTATAATTTTGTTTGGAGCCGCAACACGATTACTCGCCCTAAAGAAGGACCGCCAATAATTTCAATGTGACGATTATTGGCAATATTATTGATGGTCAGATTCCCAGACAAGTGCTCATTAAACGAATATCCTAAATGGAAATCAAAAAGCGTATAAGGCTTAATATCTCCAAAATAAATTCCAGATGACCATTTATACCCATCTACATATCGTCCATTTAATGAGGCGGTAAAAGGCCAGCGTCTTGGATGATATTTTAATTTCATTCCCCCTTTATGTCGAGGAGCATTAATGGGATCTTGCGCATTGGTAATTGGATTTAAAAATTCGGTCATTCCCAAATAGGAGTATGTTAAGTCTAATGTCCATTCCAAATTGAGGATTGCTGTTAAGCTAGCATCAAATCCCCACATATCGACTTCACCATAATTTACATATCCAACGACCACGGGAGGCGTAAATCCTGGAATCGTATCCATGGCTGTTACGCCCTGTAGGTTTTCCCCATCTCGCCATTTATCTAAAGCCGTATTATAATCTTCTTCGTCTATAATATTATTATTGGCTATATCTCCGATGGTATTCATGAGGCTATCCCCATTATAATCCGTTTCCAAAACTGATTTTTTGATGACAAGAGGCGTGATAAATGTAACAGGACTTACAAAACTGCTGTAATGACTTGTGTATAAATCAAGCGTTCCAAAGACGCGAGAACTAAGTCGCCCTTTATATCCTAGTTCCCAAGATTTTACGATCTCCGCTTCTAGCTCTGGAATATCGTTGGCAGTTTGACCAAAATAGCCCTCGATTCGTGGATCAGTTGAAGGATAAAAATAAATACTTTCGCTAGTATCGACGGGTGAATAGCTTCCATCATAAGGTCTATAAAAGTAAGGGCGACCAAACTCATCTCTTGGGAAGGTATAGCCACCGTCAGAGCCGCGAGCATAAACTTTAAACACAGAAACACGCGTAACAAAAATATCTAAAAATAGTGCTTGATTGGTTGGGGTATTAAAAGCGGTTGCCCATGTTAATCGAAAGTTTTGATTGTCTTTTGGACGATAAACGATACCAAATTTTGGCGAGAGCTGAAGACCTTCTTTTTGCTCTGAATTAAATTTCCAGTTAAAAGGACTATATCCTTTTCCATAGCCTTGGTTATTAAACTCAATAAAGTTCGTCAGTCTATCATGAATATCAAATCTTGTGGCTTGGATAAATTCCCATTTTTTATTGAACTTCCAATTGACTTGGTAATAGGCGCCAAGTTCATTGACGGTATAGCGATTATCCTCTGCTGCTTCATCAATGCCTTCATCGATATTTTCGTCGATTTTTCCGTCACCATCATTGTCTTTCCCATCGGCATATACTAAAAATTTCTGCTCACCCATCCATTGCACACCAGGTTCGACCGTTTCGCCTAACTCATACAAACCACTTTCATCAGCATCCACATAGTCGGGAAATCCATTTCCATTCAAATCATCAAAATCGTCACTATCCCCATCATTGTCAAAACCATCCGCAATCGCTCCCAAAGCATTATCATTATAGATGGTGGAACCATCAGATGCAACGCCTACAGAATCTTTTTCATCCCAAGCGGTATAGCTCTCTCCTTTATCATACCACGTATCGTCATTCACATCAAAGAATCTATAAGGAGAACCTGCCTCGCCATTTCCATTATTATCACGATTATCCGAAATCTCTTTATCGGAAAGGATGGTCCCTTTTGTGTCAGGCAATGTGAGAAAATAGTCAATCCCCCACACAAATCGTCTATCTCCATTTTTCCATTCATTTACATGTTGTAATTGGGCACTAAATTTTTTGGAGCGATCATAAATAAGGCTTCCGGTTGCCAAGTTTCTGGTGGGATGTTCTGGGTTTCCAGAATAGCTAGAATTCAAATAGGCTTGCAAAAAGAAATTTTTATATCGCATTTTTGATTGATAATAGCGATACACCCATCCGTCTGCCAAATATCGAGCAATGCCTGTGATATTGATATTTCTTGCCCAAGCAAATCCGTGGGATAAACTCACGGTCAAATCGTTACTTGGCTCCCAATCTAAACGTAAATCATAACGATAGTTTCGAACCTTAAATACAGGATAATCATCAACCCCATCATCGTTGGCATCTTTATAGACTCTAGATAAATCGCCGTAATTCATGACAAAATCTTTTTCATCATCTTCGTCCACACCTACTTCTCCCACACTGGGAAATCCATTTCCATCTAAATCATTATTGACAAAAGTGTCCCACTCATTGTTATTGTTTAGGTCTTCAAATGTTTCTCTATCCCAAACGCCATTTCCTTCGCCAAAATCTCCCGTATTGGGAAGTCCATCTAAACCAAAATCAAGAAAAGTTTTAAGAAAATCTGACCAAATTTCACCTACGTCTGAATCATATTGATTATTGTCATTCAAATCCGTAAACAATTCTGTTGGCGTATCAAAAGCATTTCCTAGGTCGTCCTTATATAATCCCCAGTCGCCATCATCATCTAGGCCATTATTGCCCCAATCATCATTAAAAATGCCATTGTTATTTGTATCAAAGACAATTTGCCCATCGTCATTATATTGATAATCACCAAATCCTAATTTATGCGCAAGATCTAAAATACTCCAGCTTGAATCTGGAGTGGAATAGATAGTCGTATTTGAAACGCCACTTGCATAGCTCTCAAATCGAGACAACCAGGCTGAGCCTAACTCATCTGATTCATCAATAAATCCATCCCCATCATTATCAATACCATCCACCCACGCTTCTGAATTATCATCAACCCCTCGGTCAATTCCTTCATCAATATTGCCATCCCCATTATTGTCAATGCCATCAGCATAAACATATCCAAGCTTATCTTTCGTTACAAACCATAAAATATTTCCATTATCTAAAGTATAACGGTTGAATTCATCACTGGAAGCTGCATCAATCATATCTTGCGTAATCAGTGGAGAGCCATCTTCGCCATAAGCTTCAATATGATCTCCCCAATAATAGCCAACCCAAGATTCATCAGCCCCTTCCACTTGACTAATCATATCGCTTGTAAATATAGGATTCGAAGCATCAGCCAAAGAACCACCTCTATCTAAATTGTCATGAATTTGATTTGCTCTTCCGATAAAAGCAGGGTCGTGTCCCTCGTGTTCATCATCATTGTAATGGGTCCAATCTTGCCCGGACATGGCGACACCAGAAATTTTAAATCCAAAATTTCCGATTTTATGAGCCGTTCTAAAGGTAATTTTTTTAAGTAAATCGGTATCAGTTTGACTCAATAATCCACCTTGGATATTAATCGAGGTTCCCTGGGAACGAAGTGGAGAAGAGGTGACAATATTTAAAACACCACTGTGCGCATTCGGTCCATATAAAGCAGAAGAAGGGCCAAGCACGACTTCAATTTGTTCCACATCTTCAAATGAGACGGGAATCACATTATAAGCGGTTAATCGTAAAGAAGGGACATTTGCCATGCGTCCATCCATTAGGGTAAGTAATCTTGAACTAAAAGAAGAATTAAATCCTCGTGCTGTCATATTGTAGCTATCAATCCCCGATTGGGTAAAATCTATGCCTTTGGTTCCCTTGAGATAATCCCCAAGATTGGTATTACTCTCTCTACGAATTTCTCTTTTGGTAATGACAGAAATAGCAGCAGGCGCATCTTCAACTCTCTCACGCCTTCTAGAAGCGGTTACCACGTATGTTTCCATTTGAATAAATTCTGGGTCTAAATCAAAATTTTGTTGAATCGTTTCATTCTGTGAAAAAGTAATTTGAGCTTCATAGGATTTAAAACCAATATAGGTAACCTTTACTTTATAATCACCAGATGGAATATTGTTAATGGCGAATTGTCCATCTATATCTGTTGCAGCGCCAAGGGTTGTTCCAAGTAAAACAACATTAGCACCTAATAGAGGATCTTTATTTGTTTTATCTCTTACAAACCCAGAAAGGGTGCTATTTTGCGCAAAGAGAAGTTGAGCAAAAACAAAATAAGGGATTATTTTTTTCATGATGGGCCTTATACAAAAATGAGCAGCTTAATGTTAAGCTGCTCATTTTTTCATTGTAGTTAATTAAACGATGTAAAACAACAAGCTTATTTCAATAGGAGCATTTTCCCAGAAAAAGTTCTGTTGTCTGAATTTACTCTGTAAACATACATGCCACTTGGGACAGCATTTCCAAAGTGGTTTTTCCCATTCCAAGTCATGGAATAAGTGCCAGCATTTAAATCGCCATTGTGAAGCGTCATCACTTCTTCTCCCAATAATGAATAAATCGTAACATTCACATGTGAGAATTTTTCTGTAGCAAATTTAATACTAGTTACAGGGTTGAATGGATTTGGATAGTTTCCATATACTTCAAACTTCTGTGCTAATGGAGCATCTGTATCCACATCCAAAGCAGTGCTTGTCCAGAAAGTATTAACCCGTTGTGTTGTATTATCAGGAATACAGCGGTTATCTACTTCAAAGATTAAACGACCATCTTCCATATCATAATCCCAGCCAGAATCATCCACACCACATTCACCAGCACCACCAGGACACATGACTTTTACATATGCAAGCGCCATGGTTGGGCCTTTTCTAAAGATTTCATCACATGCGTCTCCACCGCCAGTACCTAAGCAAGCGACATATTCGTCATACAAAGATGCACCGACTAATCCACCAATAGTAGCAGATGTTGTTGCATCAACATAAACAAAAGCAACAGAATCAGCCGCATTTGAAAGTGCAGTTTGCGCATCAACACCAGCCGCTAACATTCCTGCAAATACTTCAGAGAAAATCATTGAGGCTTCTAAGAAGTTGTAGGTAAAGAAGTAAGCCGTAGGCGCGAGTGCTTCATCACCATTAAAGGGGACACCATCGCCACCAGCTGGATCAAATAGATAGCCATGATTTGCTTCAACAATACCTGCAGGAAGCGTATCGCCTGTCATGGGGTTAATTTCGTACGTATCAGGATTACTTGGATCAATGGTTTGACCTTTTCCACCTAACATTGGAACAGTAAAGTTATCATCTCCAGTCCATCCCAAATCATTCCACATGGTTGTATCATAATAAGCAAGATAAGCATCTGTATTTAGAATCGTTACCGTATCGCCGGGAGCCACAGGGACGCCAGTAAAACCATTAAGTGCTCCAGTAGCATCAACGCCAAGTCCAGAGCCAACGCCATCATGTGCTTCCCAGTAGATTTCAAGTCCAGCGGGTGTAGCATGTGTATCGTCCGTGTAATCAATTGTAATCATACCCCAGTTTTCCATAGTTGTGCCTACACCATAATTAACGCCATGAACACCACCGACTAAATCAGGTGCATTAAATTGCGCAAATACACTTGAGAGTGTAATTCCCCAACCCATAGAATAAGCATTTGGGTTATCGGGATGTGTAAAACCAGTTGTGCCAGTCCAATCCCCAGATTCTTGCACTGCAGGAACAGAAACATAAGTTGAGCAGTTTTCTGCGTCAGTTGTGGGATAGGTACTACCGGCATTAATCGAGAATGTGCCTCCATCGTCTAAATTCACATTCATGGCAACACCAAACATTTGTAAGTAAGTTTCGTTGATTAAAGGAACAAGCGCAACGGCGATGGTATCTCCAGTTTCAAATTCTTTTAAAGCGTGCGTATAGCCCATACCAGCAGCAGCAGCAGCAGAGCTTGGCCAAGAAGCTGTTACGGCATAAGAGCTATTGGCATCGTCGGCACTTACAGAATCACGCACTACATAGGTGTATTCCACAATGGCAGCATTCAGGTCAAAATTTCCTTGAATACTTTGTGCAAACATCAAACCGGATATAAGTATCATCGGCAAGATTTGTTTTATCGTTTTTATCATATGAGAACTCCTTCGTTTTTCTATGATTGATTGGATTATTATTCGGTCTTCCATTAAGAACGAACAGGTAAAGCTATTGCTATATGTATGTAAAAACCAAGACATTTAAACGGGTAAGCTGAAAGTCTATAAAGTCGAAAGTGTTCAGGTTGTGAAATTTGTTTTTGCGTCCACAAGGCTTAGTGGAACAAGAAACCCTTCTTGTTTAGAGTGGAACGAGAATCCTTTCTCGTTTTTTAGCACAATCAGGGATGATTATGCCACATCTACAAAGCAAGGCGTATTTTAATGTGCAGTTTCACCGCTGGTTTAATCATCTCGCTTAAGATTTTTTTTCTTTTTCGGATTGATTTTTCGCACAAGGGTCAGAAGCAAAATCATAATACCAAGAATCACTAAAAGGTTTGCTAAAACGATGGTATTGATTTGAAACATATTTTGCCCAGACTCTTTTTGAGAAATGTTTTAGAATCCTTTACAAAACACCTGTGCGTAAAGAAAAAATAGATACCATTTTTCTGATTAAGGTTGGAACGAAGTGAAAATCCCGAACTTGTTTCGGGGCGGAAAATGAAGCCAATAATGGTTTTATGGTCAAATTTTCCAACGAAAATCAGGGAAATGTTAGAATTTTTAATTTGTGCATCATGTTTTTCAAAGGATTCTCTTAACTTTGACCATTGAATTTATCAATAATTTACATTATTTCAAGAAAGGACATTTCCCATGAAAATTGGCGTATTAATTAAACAGGTTCCTGGCGCTGAATCTGCCTTGCCATTGAATGATGCGAAGACAGGCATCCAAGAGGGTCAAGCTTCATTTTTAATGAACGAAAGTGACAGCTACGCTTTAGAAGAAGCACAACAGCTCATCGAAAAAAATGGTGATGGTGAGGTCGTGGCTATTAGTTTGGGCCCAGATCGGGTGCAAAAAATTATTCGAGAAGCATTGGCAAGAGGAGCAAATCGAGGTATGCATCTTCAGACCGAATCCAACGGCATCACAGATCCACTCACCCTGGCAAAACAATTTGCTAAAGTTTTAGAAAATGAAAGCTTTGATCTCATCTTCTCAGGATTACAATCGGATGACGCAGGTATGGGACAAACGGGCATCATTCTGGGGCAATTACTTAATATGTCCACAGCTTCTTTGGTGGTTGGGACAGAATTATTAGAGGGTTCGCTCAAAGTCAAAAGAGAATTAGAAGCAGGATGGTCTCAGTGGCTGACCCTTACATTACCTGCAAGTGTGAGTATTCAATCCGGCCTTAACCAACCACGTTACCCTTCTCTTAAAGGCATCATGGGCGCAAAAAAGAAGGAATTGAAAGTGATTCCCGAATCTGAATTTTTATTATCAGAGGAAAAGCAATCAGTGCAAAAGATATTTATCCCCGAGTCAGACAAGCAAACCGAAATGATAGAAGGAGAACCAGATGCTATTGTTTCCCGTTTGATGGACGTTTTAAAAAACGAAGTGAAAGTATTATAGGAGAAAATCATGGATATATTAATCGTATTAGAATCAAATAATGGCTCGCTTCATCGTATGAGCAAAGAAGCAATTGTTGGGGCTCAATCTTTTGCCAAAGAACAAAACTTAAGCATCGGTGCCCTTGCTATGGGAAAGGATGCGGACGCTTTAGCACAAGAGGCCTCAGGGTTTGCTTTGGATGAAATTTTGTTGGCAAAGCATGACTTATTGTCTACTTATAGTGCAGATGGATTTTCTGAAGCTGTATCTCAAGTGGTTCAGGCAGAAAAGCCCAAGTTTGTCATGATTGGACACAGCTATCAAACGCGAGATTATTTCCCAAAAGTCTCTGCGAAGTTGAACGCACCATTTCTTCCAGATTTGAATGCGTTTGTCTGGCAAGAAGGGAGCCCTATTTTTATTAAAACAGTTTATAATGGAAAATTATCAGCCGAACTCGTTTCATCTCATTCTGAATGCACGCTTTTGAGTTTTCAAGCGGCGGCCTTTTCTGAAGAAAACATAACCATAGGTTCAGCCAGTATTCGAGAAATAGAAATTCAATTAGACACAAGCCAAATTAGATCCAGCGCAGAAGCGCCATTTCAAGAAGAAGCGGGTGGCTTAGATTTGAGCTCTGCTGGATTGATTGTGAGCGTAGGACGTGGAATAGAAAAGGAAGACAATATTGCTATGGCAAAAGATTTGGCTCAAGCTTTGAGTGGAGAAATCGCTGCTTCCAGACCCGTTGTGGATGCAGGTTGGTTGCCTGTTTCCCATCAAGTGGGAAGTTCGGGACAATCTGTTTCACCCAATCTCTATTTGGCTTTGGGAATTTCCGGCGCTATTCAACATGTGGTTGGAATGAAAGGTTCCAAAAATATCATTGCCATCAACAAAGATGCCGATGCGCCAATTTTTGAAATCGCAGATTATGGTGTTGTGGGGAATGTCTTAGAAATTGTCCCTAAATTAACGGAAGCGATAAACGGATAAAGGGAATTCATTGCAAATGAATAAATTCCTCATCATCTTGTTTTTTCTGTTTTTGGCATGCCCTCCAAGTAATCCATCTGATGATGAACCCACCCACCCAAGAGATTATACATGGACAGTTGATACACTTGCTTACCCCAATGAAATTCAAACGAGTATGGGAAATATTTGGGGAAGTTCAGAGAATGATGTTTATGCTGTGGGGCATTGCACTACAATCAAAGGAACTATGTGGCATTATAATGGAAGCACATGGGAACCTGTCGTCTTGACTAAATCGATAGGTGGGAATATTGCTGGTCATCATAATATTGAGAACGTATTTGGATTCTCAGAAAATGATGTTTGGGCGGTTGGATATTTTTCAGATGCTTTTTTTGATACGAGTATTATGAATTTCAATTGGTTTGATTCAGGACTCGTTATTCATTATGATGGAGTAGAGTGGCAAGAGGTAACAAAACTACCGACAGAACAATTGACTGCAATATGGGGTACATCTTCTAACGATTTGTGGGTAGGGGGTTTTCACGGTGGATTATTTCATTATGATGGAACAACATGGACACAAGATTCTATTCCAATACCAGAGGCCTATGATACAACCTATTTTTCAATGTTCGATGTTATTGTGGGCAGTAGTTTCGATAATATATATGCAAGATATCGAAGAGAGCCAGGTGGAGCTTGGTTTTTACATTATGACGGGACGGAATGGCGAGTTGTTACGCATGATTCAGCGGATCGCCTAAAAAGACTATGGGTTAGTGAATTTGGAACCTTATTTAGCGTAGGGACCTTAGGTGTTTCTCGGTGGATAGATTTTCAACAAGAAATAATTTTTGAAAATGATGATGAATTTTATTTTCACGAAATATTTGGAGTGGATAGCGAAAACATATTTATTTACAGCTATAAAGCGTGGGAACATTATGGAGTAATACATCACTACAATGGAGAAGATCTATTTGAATATCTTACAATAGAGAATGCACCTCCATTTTCAACAGGCATTTGGGCTAATGACACAGAGGTGTTTATAATGGGTCTATATAGGCAGCCATTCCCTTCCAAATCGGTAACTCTTATTTATCACGGGAAATAAATATATGAATAAACTGACTCTATATATCATATTCATTCCAGCTTTCTTGATTAGTCAAAGTGAAATACATTATCCTTTTTGTGATTTGTTACACTCACAATCGAATTGTAGAGCTTATGTAATGGCAAGAGCTTATGGTGGAAGCTATTGTGATGGAAATTTTGAAAATATTGGTTCACCCAATACAATTGGAGGAGCGATGTGGGAAACCACCACTTATAGCAGTTCGTTGGTAGGCACTGATGGGTGGAATATTATTGCATGGGGAGGAGAAAATGCAAGTCAGCATGCTGCATATTTTGACAGAAGAAGTTATAATTATCTTACTCGCCAATGGGTTATATCAGCATATCATATTCCAAACGAAGGAGGTTCCATATCTTTTATATCGGATATTGAGGAAATTATGGGTAAAGGTGAGATTACACATCTGATAAAAAAAGTAGCTGTTTGGGATTTTAAAGTTGAAAATGTGTTTTCAGGAAATACAAATGGTGGTAACGTTAAAATTCAAAGTATGGTTTATTCATCTCCAAAATCAATAGATAACAAGCATTGGGGCTCTTCCTTTTCATTGGAGGCCGTTCATGATAATGGCAATTTCGATGGATTTAAATGGTATTTAGAAAAATGGACTGATGATACTTATGAAAATTTGGGTAGTGAAGAAACGACATCGATAAAACTTACCCCAAGTAACCCTGGCACAAGGCAAGGATTTTTTGCAAACTACAAAAAACTATGGCAAGTCACTTTTGAAAATGAATTTTTTGGCGGTGAAGTCATTATTGAGGGGCAACAAATATCTACACCAGAAACAACTGAAATAAAGGAAGGTCATTCTAAAATAGTAAAAGCGATTAACTATCAAAATATTAATAATATTTGGTATTATTTTGACGAATGGAGAGAGGGCGGTCAAACCATTTCTACAAACATAGAATATGATTTTTTACCAATGAGCAATACAAGCTATACAGCTCATTTTACGGCTTACCCCTCACCCGTTTCTGGGTTTCAATATGATTGTTTTATTGGTGAGTCTATACATTTTATTTGGGATCAGTACCAAAATTCAGATGTTCAATATCAAATATGGCGAAAAGTAAAGAATCAACATACAGGACAAATTACTGAAAGCATCATAGCAACACTCTCTAATTCTATAACCCAATATACGGATGAGGATTACACAAGAAGCCGAACTTATAATAATTATCTCTTAGAATATTGCGTAAGAACCTACTATATCCCAGAACAAACAATAGGTCCTTTAAGTTATCAAGGGATTTTTGGTGGTTACCCAGAGTTTAAAATAGTTACCGAGCTCATACCAAGATCCTATTCAATTTTAAATTACCCAAACCCCTTTAACGCAACAACAACAATTCGTTATTCTTTACCAGAAAAAAGTCATGTAAATATTACGGTTTATGATTTTCTTGGTAGAAAAGTAAAAAATTTAGTAAACGGTAGCTATAGTTCGGGATTAAGGAAAATCATTTGGAATGGGATGGATCAAAGTAATAACCACGTTTCTTCTGGAATGTATTTTTATCAGATTACAGCTAATTCTTTGGTAAGTGATAATATTTTTTCTAAGAAACTAAAAATGATTTTATTAAAATAAATTATGCTTTCTCCTCTAGAAAAAATTCTATTTCTTCTTTTCGTCCTCGCTTCAACGGGGCTTGCTTGGCGTAATTTTGGTAAAATGTTCAGAGCCATTGGTCGAGGAACTCGCCCAATTCAATGGGGAAAAGTCATTCGAAATTGGCCAACGGGGCTTGCGGTTTTCATAGGACAAAAAACCTTATTCAAAACCCGTCCATTTGTGGGAATGATTCACGCCATCGTGGCTTGGGGATTTACCCTATACATGGCGGTGAATCTGGTGGATGTTCTTTATGGCATGATTCCTGGTTTTCACTTTTTACCGAATAATATTATAGGCGATATTTACAGATTTTTTGTAGATATCTTTTCTATTCTTGTCCTTGTGGGCGTAAAATATTTCATTTTTAGACGATTTATTTACAATGATAAGCAACTGACCGTTAATGAGCCTGTTTTATTAAGCGAATCTGCTCGAAAAGGGTTGCGCCAAGATTCTTTGTTTGTGGGTATATTTATTCTTTGCCATGTGGGTTTTCGATTCATTGGTGCTTCATTTGAAGTAGCCCTAAATGGCCACGACTGGAGTCAACCTGCGGCGACAATATTATCTTTCGTATGGGGATGGTTTGACATGGCAGAAGGTGCATTAGTAGTGGGCGAACATCTAAGTTGGTGGCTGGCACTAGGATTAATTTTAGCATTCATTCCCTATTTCCCTTATTCAAAGCACGCCCATTTATTTATGGGACCGCTGAACTTTATGGCACGAGAAAATCGATCTTCTCCAGCAGTTTTGGAAGCCATTGATTTTGAGAACGAAGATTTAGAGCAATATGGCGCTTCCAAATTAGAGCATCTTGCTCAATCGCAAATTTTGGATGGCTATGCCTGTATTATGTGTAACCGCTGTCAAGACGCTTGTCCCGCTTATGTGACAGGAAAGGAATTATCCCCCTCTGCAATCGAAATCAACAAACGATATTTTCTCAATGAAAACTTAGACGCTTTTGCAAATGGACAAGATATTGGTGAACCCATGTCAAAATGGATGCTTACCGAAGAAGCCGCTTGGTCTTGCACCACCTGTGGTTTTTGCGTGGAAGTTTGTCCTGTGGGGAATGAACCCATGGTAGATATTTTGCGGATCCGTCAAGATTTAGTGATGATGGAAAGTCGCTTCCCTGAAGATGCGATGGAAACCTTTAATAAATTAGAAAATTATGGAAATCCCTGGGGATTATCGCCACAAGAAAGAGAAAAGTGGATGGAAGGTTTGGATGTGCCTCTCATGCGAGATAAAAAATCGGCAGACGTATTGTATTGGGCAGGCTGTGCGGGTGCTTATGATAATCGAGGGAAAGATATTTCACGAGCTGTGAGTCAAATTTTAGACAAAGCGGGCGTAGATTATGCTTGCTTAGGAAATGAAGAAACATGCACAGGCGATTCTGCGCGACGGATTGGGAATGAATACCTTTTTCAAATGATGGCTCAACAGAATATTGAAAAATTTGAAGAATATGGAATCAAGAAAATTGTAACCCAATGCCCCCATTGTCTTACGACTTTGAAAGATGATTATGCAGAATTAGGCGCCGAGTTAGAAGTGCTTCATCATTCTCAATATATTGATGCGTTAATTCAAGAGGGAAAAATCTCACCCGAATCTAAGTTGAATGAAGATGTAACCTATCATGATGCGTGTTATTTAGGAAGACACCAAGGGGAATATGATGCACCGCGGAACCTAATCCAATCTGTATTGGGTGAGGGGAAATTGGTGGAAATGGATCGAAACAAAGCCTCAGGGTTTTGCTGTGGCGCCGGTGGTGGAAACATGTGGTACGAAATCAATACAGGCGATCGAATCAATCATGAGCGATTTAAGGAAGCGGCAGATACGAACGCTTCTATCGTTGCGACTGCTTGTAATTTTTGTAATATTATGATGGAAGATGGATTAAAAGTAGGTGGTCATGATGATACGATGAAAGTCAAAGATATTTCCGAATTGGTTTTAGATGGGTTGGAATAAGGTTAAAAATTTCACCAAATCTGAGATGCTTAGCCACTTTCCACTTTACGGACTTTTGACTTATTATGAGTAAACATTTTTATCTCCCCTTTGAAAAAGACGGAAAATTTTCTTACACAAAAAAAGCTATTTCTGCTTTGTCTGAATATGAAAAATATGAGCTATCTTTTCATCCAGAACGGCCAAAATATTTAGATTATCTTTCTCTTTTTTCTGACGCAGAAGTGGTATTCGAAGATGATATTTTTGGGTCCAGACTTATCCAAACCCATCGCGCGAGTTTGGATGGGAATCCCGTCATGCTTATTGGACAACAAAGCGGTCCTTCATCCGATTATAAAATCCTAAAAGAAACACTGAAAGATACGGATGCAGTGCGAGAATGGAATCATGGCATGCCCGTTCCCTATTCTTATGAGCGAGCCGTTAAGGCAATCCATTTGGCAGAGGATGAAAATCGCACAATCATTATTTTTGTGGATACGCCAGGTGCTGACCCGACAGAGCAATCAGAAGCGGACGGCATTGCATGGCGGATTGGCGATACGATTCACGCTTTAGCCGATGCGAAAGTCCCCACTATGGCGGTGATTCTCAATCGGGCTTGTTCAGGAGGCGCCATCGCACTCACAGGATGTGATGTGGTTTTGGCGATGGAATACTCCACCTATTTGGTGATAACACCAGAAGCTTGTTCTTCCATTTTATTCCATACGCGAAGTCGAGCAAACGAAGCGGCGGAAGCCTCTCAAATTACGTCTATTGAAGGCTTGAATCATGGCATTGTGGACGAACTTATCCCTGAGATCAAAGGTCCCGCTCATCGCTTTAAAGATTCTGCTTTGGATTCAGCAAAAAAAA
>Ga0233427_10001738_pt1 | contig 22310 bp, 23 predicted proteins | sample SI_118_April2016_5_FD_179885 | JGI IMG/M metagenome (GOLD analysis project Ga0233427, IMG submission 179885) | Seawater microbial communities from Saanich Inlet, British Columbia, Canada - SI_118_April2016_100_MG | ecosystem: Environmental > Aquatic > Marine > Inlet | place: Canada: British...
GCATTTATCGCTGCGCCCTCCATCGCTACTGCGCCCTCGTGAACCACGTCTTCGCCCGCGAGTTCCTCGCCGTGCTTCGACGACACGCCAACATCAGTGAACCAATCCAGGTGCCAGCCGACAATCATTGCAACGTCGTCATAGCTGATTCTGGCCGTCACCTCATCAGGCAAGCGGGTTGCGATCCATCGAACCGCTGCCTCCACCTCAAGAATGGCCGGGGGCCGCTGCATCTCCAACCGAGCCACAGCCTGTCCGAGCGCGACAAACGCGATCGTCAGCACCACCACCCCACCCAAAACAAAGAACACCCAGGCCATACGACAAGCGTACGACCTGGGTGTCTGAGATTTTCGGTCTGCTAGATGCCGATGCGTTGAGCGAGCTGCTCGCGGTGATACGTCGGATCACCGAACAGGAGCTCGGAACTCTTGGCGCGCTTGAAGTACAAGTGGGCAGGGTGCTCCCAGGTGAAGCCGATGCCACCGTGGATCTGGATGTTCTCCGCTGCAGCATGGAAGTAGGCCTCCGAGCAGTAGCTCTTCGCCAGCGATGCCACCTGGGGCAGTTCGTCGTTCATCTCCGCCGCGCACCAACCGGCGTAGTACGCCGCCGACTTGGCCGACTCGACCTCGAGCAGCATGTCAGCGCACTTGTGCTTGATGGCCTGGAACGAGCCGATCGGACGACCGAATTGGACGCGAACCTTGGCGTACTCAACTGCCATGTCGAGACACATCTGAGCGCCACCGACCTGCTCAGCGGCAAGGGCAACCGCAGCCAGATCGAGGACAGTCTCCATCGTCGCCCACCCACCACCATCGGTGCCGATGAGCGTGGCAGACACGTCGGCGAAATCAAGCTTCGCTTGCTTACGGGTCTGATCCATGGTGGAGAGAGCGGTGCGGGTCAGGCCAGCCGCATCAGCGTCGACGCTGAACAGCGACACGCCGGCATCGGTACGCGCCGCAACCAGAATCAGGTTTGCGGTGTGACCATCGAGCACAAAGCTCTTTGTGCCGGTGAGGGTGTGGCCGTCGCCGCTGGCGGAAGCCTGCATGGTGATGCCGCCCTCGTCCCAGCGACCGCTCTCCTCGGTGAAGGCGAGTGCAGCACGAGTTTCTCCCGCAGCGATGCTGGGGAGGTGTGCAGCTTTGGCTGCATCATCGCCGCTGTGCAGCAGGGCGTTGGCAGCGAGCACACATGAGGAGAAGTAGGGGGCGCACAGCAGGGCGCGGCCCATCTCTTCAAGGATGACTACCTGCTCGATGGAGCCGTAGCCCTGGCCACCGTATTCTTCGGGGATTGCCAGTGCCTGGAGACCCATCTGCTCAGCCATCTGGTTCCAGACGGCTTCGTCATAGCCATGCTCGGTGTCCATCTGCTCGCGGACGGCCGACTCGGCCGACTTGTCCGCAAGGAAGCTCCGGACAAACTCGCGCAGCTGTTCTTGCTCTTCGGAGAATGCAAAGTTCATGACCAAGAACGTAGCGACATGATCGCCACATTCCAAGTTATGATGTGTACTCTAGTGTACACATGCGAGACCTTTTCACATGATGAGTCGTGACGGCCAGCCTCAACTCGGTATTCGAGAGTTACGGGCCGACCTCACCACCCACGTGCGCCGCGCCGGAGCTGGGCAGCGCGTCGTAATTACCGTCGACGGCCAACCCATCGCCCAACTTGGTCCACTCACGCCGACGACCGAGCCGACCCTTGACGACCTCGCAGCTGCCGGCCTTGTCCGTCTCCCCGTTCGAGATGACAAGCCGGCGGCCACTCAATCAACGCCAACTCTCCCTGTGGACCTCGCCCCCGATCGAGTGCTCGCCGAACTTCGTGGCGATATTCCCCGCCGCCGATGAAGATCCTTGCTCTGGACCCGTCTGCGCTGCTGCAGCGATATACCGGAGGCTCTCATCGTCGGCTCATCAACGACGCCATGACCGATGCCGATATCTGGGCCATTTCCGATCTCGCCCGGGCTGAGCTCCTGATGGCACTCCACCGCTCAGCCCCGGATCCATACACGGCAGCAGACCTCGCCGCTGCGGCCCGAGCCGACATTGATGCGATGACGGTGGTACCAGTCGATGAACGCTGCCTAGGCCGAGCAGTCGAGGTCGGAACCCTCTACGGCCTCACCACCATCGATGCAGTGCACCTCGCAGCTCTTGATCGGCTCCCCCGACCAGTCCAATTCGCTACCCTCGATTTCCGCCAAATCCCCGCCGCAGTTGCTCTCGACTTCGAAGTCATCACCCCGGAAGTGGCCTAAAACCGATGCCAGATACTTCCGAAGACAAACCGCTCCCGGCAGACCAACGCCCGTTCGATGACACGCCGATTTCTACGGCAAACCTCCCCGCGCTACCGACCCGAGACCGCAATATCTCTGCTGAAGCGTGGATCGAGGCTCCAGCTGCATTGATGGAGTCCGGCAACGACATCGGTTCACCGCGCATTGCCTACAAGCGTCGGCTCGGTTCATGGTTGCTCTGGCGCGCCGGACCCGCCCGCGGTGCCGACGCTCGCTACACCGCCATCCACGCTGACGATATTTCGCAGGTCTTCACCTTCCGTCTCCTCCCCAATGGCACGGGCTCTGGCATCGGCCCCAGTGGTCGCGAACACGAACGATTGCGAACCTGGAAGGAAGATCTCATTACCACCAATGACCCGAAGTCACACCACACATCAATATCTGGGTCAGATCTTCACCCTGACCATCATGCAGAGCAGGGCTACCTCCGTCATGCCCGAGCAACACTCGAGGCGATGATCGAACGGACGCAGCGAGTGCTCGAGTTCAGCGAGCAACGCGTCCGCGACGAGGACTCCGTCGACGCCAAAATCGCGCAGTCCAAGATGGTCGAGCGACTCCATGCGGTCAATGTTGGCAACGTTGCCCTGTGCTTCGGCCGTATCGATGAAGACCCGATCATCGCCGACGGCGACCAGTGGTACGTGGGCCGCCGCCACATCGAAAACGCTGATGGCAGGGCAGTTATCGTCGACTGGCGGGCTCCGGTGGCGATTCCCTTCTACCGAGCGACTGCCGCCGATGCGTTCGGTCTCTCGCGTCGCCGACGCTTCTCGACCGAAGTTGACGAACTCGTAGCCATCTTCGATGAGCACCTGGACGACCCTGACTCTATGAGCGCGGCGGGAATCCCCGATCCGGTACTCGCAGAGATCGAGCAAGGCCGTAGTGGTGAGATGTCGGACATCGTGGCCACCATCGCTGCAGAGCAGGATGAGATCATCCGCGCCCCACTCAGCGAATGCCTCCTGGTGCAGGGCGGTCCCGGCACCGGCAAGACGGCGGTGGGTCTTCACCGGGCGGCGTTCCTTCTCTTCGAACACCGGGCGGCTCTGGCACAAAGCCATGTTCTCGTGATCGGACCCAACCGGGTCTTCCTTCGCTACGTGTCCAATGTGCTCCCTTCGCTCGGTGAGACAGCGGTGACCCAGGCGACGATCACGTCGCTGCTCAGTTCCCGGGTACGCGTCCGCGGTGAAGACTCAGCCGCTGTTACCGAACTCAAGGGCCGAGCGACAATGACGCAGGTCTTGCGACGCCTAGCGGACGCCCGCATCAAGGTGCCGAACGAGGAGCAAGCCGTACCGATCGGTCTCCGATCTGTGCGGTTCACACCTGCCGTGATCAACGCGGCGATGAAGACTGCCCGCAACAACACTCTCCCACTCAACGACGCAAAAGGGGTCTTCGCTCAAGTCCTCCTGCGTGAGGCACGGCAACAGTTGCTCGACCGAGGCGTTTTTGAAGAAGACCTTGCTCGCATACTTCCCGACCTCCGTAAGAGCAGCGGTTTCAAGAAAATGGTCGACAAGATCTGGCCCAATCTTTCCGGTGCACAACTCGTTCGCTTTCTTCTCGGGAGCCCGACCAACCGAAACAAAGCAATCGATGGTCTGCTCTCGCCTGAAGAAGGCAACCTTCTACAGCGCTCTTCGGCCAAGAAGATCGCGGACGAGCCGTGGACTGCGGCAGACCTACCCCTACTCGACGAGGGCAACGCGATCGCTTCCGGTGGTGGTCGCCGCTACGGCCATGTGGTAATCGACGAGGCCCAAGACCTGTCCGCGATGGCGCTACGCGCCGCCGGGCGTCGAGCCACCAACGCCTCAATGACGATCCTGGGGGACATCGCTCAATCGACCGGCATTGGGGCTCAGGAGTCATGGGATGCTGTCACGACCAGTCTCGGAATCGATGGTTCGTTAGTGCGTCGACGCGAACTCACGGTGGGCTATCGAGTACCCGGCCCGATCCTTGAGTACGCCAACCAACTGCTACCAATCACCGCTCCTGACATCACCCCGTCGACATCTATTCGCAGCCGTGGCATCGGTGCCGAGCATCATCAAGTCGACACAGCAGCCATCGGATCGACCGTGGCCAAACTGGCTGCCGACCTTGGCGGCGAGTGGTCAACCATCGGCGTGATCGCGCCCAGAACCCACATGGATGACGTGCTCCAGGCTCTTGCCGAGGCTGGGCTCGAAGCGGGGGACACGCGCAAAGCATTGGAACTCGACAAACCAATCTCGGTCGTCGACCCACCCACGGCAAAGGGCCTGGAATTCGACGCAACAATCGTCGTTGAGCCCGCCGACTTCGTCGATCTGCCCAACGGACTACGTCTGCTCTATGTGGCACTCACTCGACCCGTGCAGCGTTTACTCATCGTGCGAGTCGGCGAGATGCCATCCCCTCTCTAACCCGAAGTCAACGACGCCAACGTCGAGGTGCATCATTATTCGATGTGATACGTCGCACAAGACAAGAACCTGAGAGTCCGGATGTGGCGCGACCGTTCGCTCCACAAGAAGAAACTAGGATTCCCCCATGCCCGAAACTCCATGGACTGGCGACATCGTCAGCCTCGTTGATGCCTTTCGTTCCGGTGAGCGCCACCCCACCGAAGAACTCGCCGCCACCTTCGCCGCCGTTGACGCCAGCGGTCTCAACGCCGTCTGCCACATTGACACCGACGCCGCTCACGAGACTGCAGCCAGAGCCGACACCAGCCTCCCGTTTGGTGGCGTCCCTCTCGCAGTCAAAGAACTGCTCGCTGTAGCCGGATGGCCGGCAGCAGAAGGATCGCTTCCCCTCGCCAACCGGACGTTCGCCGAGGACTCCGTCTCAGTTCGCCGCCTCAAGGCCGCAGGAGCAGTGGCCGCGGTCCAGACCACGTCGAGCGAGTTTGGCGGCACCAACCAAACGACCACCAAAATTCACGGCGCTACCCGCAACCCTTGGAACCCTGATCGAACACCCGGCGGAAGCAGCGGTGGATCAGCCGCGGGAGTCGCCGGCGGGATCTTTACCCTCGCCACGGCCAGCGATGGAGGCGGATCGATTCGCATCCCCGCTGGTTTCTGTGGCCTCTTCGGCCTGAAGTCCACCTATGGCCGAATCCCCCGAGGTCCAGGCATCATCCTGGGCAACGCCACATCAGTGGAGGGATCAGTCAGCCGCAGTGTCCGAGACTCAGCCCGATTCCTTGATGTCACAAACGGCTTCGATCTCGACGATCCCAAGTCATTGCCCCGCGTCGAGGGCTACGAGAAAAATCTTGAGACACATATCGACGAGATCCGGACCTTGCGAGTAGCAGTCGTCCCCGGACTCGGATGTGCAACCATCGGCCCCGAATCAGAGGAACTGATCCGAGCGGCGGCCGAAGAACTCATCACCGTCACCGGCATGCGGCGCGTCGACATCAACCTGCGACTCCCCAACATCATGGGAGCGTGGGGGCTCACCGGCACAGTCGGCACCCGCAAGAGTCTCGGCGATCTCTGGCCCGATTGCGGTGCGGACATCACGGGCGCAATGCGCGTCGGCATCGAGCGCGCCGAAGCAAATTTTGACCTCAACACCATGGTGAAGGCCGAAACCCGGCGGGTCGAACTCAACACCGCGATGGCAGCCATGTTTGCTGATGCTGACATCGTCCTCGCCGCCACCAACCCGGCCACTGCATTTAACGCCGAGGGGCACCTCCCGAGTACGTTCGAGGGGGTCGAGGCGCGCTCTAGTAACAATGGTGCCCTCACCGCACCGTCCAACATTTTCGGCAATCCCGCCGCCGCACTGCCGGTGGGTCTGGCGAGCGATGGGCTCCCTGTGAGCCTCCAGATCCTGGCGCCGCATTATCGAGAGGACCTGCTCCTCGACCTCGGACGGGCATGGGAACGACATCGTCCATGGCCGTTGCTCGCACCCCTGACGAACTAGACGAGTTCTCCGACAAGGAGCGCCACCGGTTTCGGTAACCTGCCCTATGCGAGCCTTTGCAGCTGACGATCCTGAGCGTTTTGCGAAACGCTACGGGCTCACGGGAACAACCGCCGAGATGGCGACTGAATTTGAGACACTGGGCAGCGACTACCAGGCCAACGGCTACACGACCATGGAGCAGGCCGACCGTCTTCGCAACGAACTCGAGCTCCAACCGGGCAAGGTGTTGGTGGATCTGGGTTCAGGGTGCGGCTGGCCGGGCCTGTACCTGGCGCAGAGCGCAGGATGCGCCGTGATTAGCATCGATCCGGTGGCAGAGGGATGCGCCACAGCAAATCGACGATTGATACGTGATGGTCTTGTTTCGCCCTCAGCTTCGATCCGCGGCGACGCCGAATCGATTCCTATCCGTCCGGCATCGGTCGATGCGGTGACCCATGGCGACCTCTTATGTTGAATTCGCCGTAAGCACTCCGTGTTGAGCGCATGCCGAAGGATCCTCAAGCCAGGAGGACGGATGGCATTCTTCACCATCCAACCAACCCCTGGGCTCACCGGCCGCGACCGACGGCGCGCCAACGCTGCCGGGCCAGGTAGCGGCGCTGTACGGACGAGTTATCAGAGTTTGCTGCGGGCGGCCGGGTTCGAGCAGATCACCGCAATCGACGCGACCGCCGACTACCGGGCAACTCAGCAGCGCTGGATCGACGCTGGGACACGTCATGAAGAACCGTTGCGAGTATCCATGGGTGACGAGATGTACAGCGATCGACTCAGTAGCCGCAGACGAACGCTCGCCGGACTCGACGAGGGCCTCCTGGCACGCTTCCTCTACACAGCACAGCGGCCCGCGACCCAGTCCACGATGACGGCAACGAATTAGCACTACGGCGGTAGGACAAACCTGGCCTGGTCCATAGACTTTCACCTATGTCCGAGGTTCCCCTATTCGAAATCAAGGGTCTGTACGCCAGCACTGTTGAAGGTGGCATCGAGATCCTGAAAGGTGTCGATCTCGCGGTCGGCATCGGTGAAGTCCACGCCCTCATGGGCCCCAACGGCAGTGGTAAGTCCACGCTCGCCAGCGTCCTGCTTGGAAGCCCCGAGTACGAGGTCACCGGTGGGTCAATCCACTTCCGTGGTGAAGACGTCACCGAGTGGCCCGCAGACGTACGTGGCAAGGCAGGCTTGTTCCTGGCGTTTCAGTACCCCCAAGAGATTCCAGGCGTCTCCGTCCTCAACTTCCTGCGCCAGTCGCTCTCCGCTCGCAAAGGCATCGACCTATCAGTCCTTGAGTTGCGTCTTGCCATCATGGAGTGGATGGAACGTTTGGAAATGGACGAGTCGTTCGCTGATCGCTACCTCAACGAGGGTTTCTCCGGCGGCGAGAAGAAGCGCAACGAGATCCTTCAGATGGCCATACTCGAACCCGAGATGGCGATCCTCGACGAGACCGATTCTGGCCTCGACATTGATGCCCTCAGAGTCGTCAGCCGCGGCGTGCAGGAAGTCCGTCGTGACCGTCCTGAGCTTGGTGTCCTCGCTATCACTCACTACCAGCGTCTCCTCGATGAGCTACAGCCCGATCAGGTCCATGTGATTATCGACGGCCGCATCGTTGAGTCCGGCGACGCCGAACTCGCGAAGCAGTTGGAGCGGGATGGCTACGAACGCTTCGGAGTTTCGGCATGACCGACTGGGCCGCGATCAAGGCCGACTTCCCCGTGCTCCGCCAGCAAGTACACGGCGTCCCCCTTGTCTACCTCGATTCGGGCAACACGTCGCAGAAGCCGCAGCAGGTCATCGACGCCATGTCGACCTACTACGAGACCATCAACGCCAACGTGCACCGCGGCTCATACGAAATCGCAGTGAAAGCGACCGATGCGCTCGAAAACGCTCGCAAGCGGGCCGCCGTGTTCATCAACGCTCCGTCCGCCAAAGAGGTCGTCTTCACCAAGAACGCCACCGAGGCTATGAACCTGCTAGCTCGCTCCTGGGGTGGCGCCAACCTCAGCGAAGGCGACGCCGTTGTGATCTCCGAAATGGAGCACCACGCCAACATTGTGCCGTGGCACATGCTCGCTGCCGAAAAGGGAATCGAGCTCCGCTGGATCTCCGTCAACGACGATGGCCATCTTGATCTCAGCAATCTCGATGAACTACTCGACGGCGCCAAGCTTTTATCGATCACAGCCATGAGTAATGTGCTCGGCACCCTCAATCCGATCGAACGCCTTGCGGAAGCCGCTCATGCCCACGGCGCATTGATCGCCGTGGACGGTAGCCAATACGTGCCCCATATCGCCACCGATGTGCAGGCCATGGGCGCCGACTTCCTGATCTTCACCGGTCACAAGATGCTCGGCCCAATGGGTATCGGAGTGCTGTGGACTCGAGAAGAAATCCTCGAAGCCATGCCCCCGTTCCTCGGTGGCGGCGAGATGATCCTCCATGTCACCAAGGAAGGTTTCACTACCAACGACATCCCCTGGAAGTTTGAAGCTGGAACCCCGATGGTCGCCGAGGCCGTGGGGCTTGCTGCGGCGATCGACTACCTCAGCGACATCGGCATGGACGAAGTGCGAAAGCACGAAGTCGAGCTCACCGCCTACGCGATGCGCACTCTCAAGGAGCGTCACGGCGACAAGATCACTATTCATGGCCCGTCGGAGCCCGCTGAGCGCGGCGGCGTGTTGTCGTTCGTCTACGACCAGGTTCACCCCCACGATGTCGCCCAAGTCCTCGACCAAAAGGGTATCTGCGTTCGGGCCGGCCACCATTGCGCCAAGCCATTGCTGCAGACTCTGCAGGTGCCCGCCACAAGCCGAGTATCGCTCTATATCTACAATGACAAATCCGACATCGACCTGCTCGCTGAGACGCTCACCGAGGCGTCCGATATCTTCTCGTTTTAAGGACCAGAACCCCGTATGCCCGGCCTCGAAGACCTCTACCGAGAGATCATCCTCGATCACTACCGCTCGCCTCGGAACCGTGGCGAACTCGAGACACCACCTGCTGTAAAGAGCGAGGGGTTCAACCCGCTCTGTGGCGATGAGATCATCGTCTACATCGATGTGGATGATGATGGCCTCATCACCGACGTCGCCATCGGCGGTCAGGGCTGCTCTATAAGCCAGTCCTCGGCCTCGATGATGTCGGCCGCCGTGAAGGGCGAGACCGTCACCTACGCTCGCCGCTTGATTGGCGCCTTCAAGGGCCTGATGTCCATTCACGAAGGTGAAATCGGTGGCGACGGGAGCGAAGCCGAAATGGGCATTGAACTCAGCATCGACTCTGGCGACACGAAACTCGGCGACCTCGAGGCGCTCAAGGGCGTCGTGAAATTCCCCGTCCGTATCAAATGCGCCACCCTCAGCTGGAACACGCTGGCCCAAGCCCTCGACGAGGCCTCCCCCATTACCTGATCCTGTTTGTCGTCGGCATGTAGGGTCGCCGAGTGATGGATCGCTTCAATCTTGGTACTCACACGAGAACCATCTCGACCACATCTACAGAGGCGCAGCGCTGGTTCGATATCGGCATGAATTGGCTCTACGGTTTCAACCACGAAGAAGCGGTGACGTGCTTCGAGCGAGCGATCGAATACGACCCCGACTGCGTCATGGCCCATTGGGGAGCCGCACTGGGGGCGGGCCCGTTCTACAACTATGGGTGGCGCCAATTCAGCACCGAAGAAGCCAATGAAGCCACCGACTTCGGTCACGGCCACATCCAGAAAGCCCGTGCGCTCGCGCACACCGCCACCGACGTGGAAAACGCTCTGGTCGAAGCTTTGGCGATGCGGTTCCAGCACTCGCACAGCGTCTCCGTCAGCGAGTTCGATCAGTGCGACGACGACTACGCCGATGCCATGCGGGGCGTCTACCAGCGGTTCCCCAACGACCATGATGTGATGGCGTTGTTCGTTGAGGCAGCGATAAGCCGAACGCCGTGGCAACTCTGGGACGTGAAACGAGGAGTCCCCGCCGCCGGCGCCGACACGCTGGAGGCACTCCACGTCCTTGAGCGATCGATAGATCTGAAAGACAAAGCCAACAAACCCCAGCACCCGGCCATCCTGCACCTCCACATCCACACAACCGAGATGTCGACTGAGCCCGAACGCTCGATGCGCCCCGCCGACCTCCTCTCCACCATGTGCCCCGACGCTGGCCATCTGAACCACATGCCGGGCCACACCTACGTGCTCTGCGGCAACTACGAGAAGGCAAAGATCGCCAGCGAGAAGGCGATCGAGGCCGACGATATGTACCTCGACTACGCAGGTCCGTTCAACTTTTACACCTCTGCTCGCTGCCACGACCTTCATCTGATGATGTACACCTGCATGCTGCTCGGTCAGTTCAAGCCAGCATTGGCAGCCGCCGAGAAGATGTGCGCCACCCTTACCGAGGACGTACTGAGCGTGGCGGGAAAGCCTCAGCTCGCAATGACCATGGAAGGTTATTACTCCATGAAGATGCACGTGCTGGTGCGGTTCGGCCGATGGCACGAGATCGTCGACGAACCGATGCCCGACAACCCCGATCTCTATTGCGTGTCAACCGCCATGCACCACTACGCCAAAGGAATTGCCTACGCCACCCTGAAGAACTTCACCGCAGCGGAACGTGAGCGCGAGGCGTTTGGCGTTGCGCTCGCCCGAATTCCTGAGGAGCGCCTGTTCTTCAATAATTCGGCACAGTCGATCCTTGGAGTTGGGGAAATGATGCTCAACGGCGAAGTCGAATACCACAAGGGCAACCACGACGTCGGCTTCGCCAGCCTTCGCCAAGCCGTCGCCCGCGACGACGACCTGGCCTACACCGAGCCCTGGGCATGGATGCATCCGCCTCGCCATGCATTGGCAGCGCTGTTGACCGAGCAGGGCCACTATGACGAGGCCGAATCCCTGTGTCGAGCCGACCTCGGACTCAACGACACGGTGCAGCGGTGTGCTCAGCATCCAGACAATGTGTGGGCGCTCCACGGACTCGTCGAGTGCGTTGGACGGCGCGGCGAGTCGCCAGAACTCACCGGACTGCAGGCGAAGCTCGACGAAGCTCTGGCGAAGACCGATACGGCAATCACATCCTCGTGCATGTGCCGGGGCATGGGGGATGCCTGATGATCGCCAGTCTGATGATGTACCGGCGGCCTGAGCTTGACGCCGCCCACGATCGGTACTGGGCACTCATCCGATCGAATCTGGCCGAGGTGGGAATCGACAGCCCCGACACACTGTCGCAGGACGCCGACGAGTTCTTCGTCTGGAAGCATGCCGACCTGACCTTGAGTCAGACCTGTGGAATGCCGTACCGGCTTTGGCTTTACCGCGAGGTCACGCTCGTCGGCACACCCGACTTTGGGATCGATGGATGCCCACCCGGTTACTACATCAGTCCCCTCGTAGTCCGAGCCGACGACACCCGCTCAACGGTCGATGCGTTCCGTAATGCTCGCTTCGCATACAACCAGACTCACTCGCAGTCTGGGTTCGCCGCTGCCTACAACCACCTCGACCGTCACGGATGGTGGTTCAACGAACTCCTTCACACCGGGCAACATCTCGAGTCGGCTCGCTCGGTTGCTGAGGGGCGAGCTGATATCGCTTCGCTCGACGCCGTGTCGTGGCGACTGATGGAGGCCTACGAGTCGTTCGCTACCGAACTTCGGGTCCTCGAATGGACCAAACCGACGCCAGGGCTTCCGCTCATCACCGCCAAGGGGAACGATGCCGATGCGATCTTCGCTGCCGTTGAGCGAGCGATCCTCGAACTGACGGCCACAGACCGGGCCATTCTCGGCCTTGTTGGGCTCGTGCGGATCCCGGCCGAGGACTATCTCGCTATTCCGAATCCGCCGGAAAGTGCAGGCTCGCCCGCTGCGTGATCATCACAGTAACCTCAGGCCCAACAAGCGCTTCAAGCTCGCCGGCCAAGGACTCCGCCACCGGCTTTTCGCCGACGAACGCGGCTGCTTCTTCAGTGCAGCACCACGCCATGCTGGCATCAGTTCCCCAGTCCGCCCGAGTCCACCGGCGCAGCGTAGCGACGTCTTCACCTGCACCCTCGGCTCGGAGCGGGAGTTGCCAGCACACGGCGGGCTTCCAGTCCATCGGTCGTTCACCGTCCGCTTCTGCCTGCAAGTGCAGTGCGCACCCGGCCCCACCATCGAAGCCGACCCGATTGAGAAATATGCACGCGCCATCGACTAACGCCGTGTGATCTCTTTTGTCATCTCTGAAGATGCCTGACTCGGCCGCAAGTGCGGCAAATTGCCATCGCGAGGGCTCGATAGTGGGGGCAAGAGCAGAGATCAACATCGCCTCCTCCTGGTCGAACAACTCAACACCAACCGAGCAACACCCCTGCTGAAGCTCTTCGGCTGGGTCGTCAAGGATGCCTTGACAGCCCTCTCCCCAAACGCAACGCCATGACGAAGAGAGAAACCCCATATCAACGTTCCATCGCGTGCCCTCGACCGGGTCGACGAACTGTTCGAACTTCTCGGGAGTCATGACTCGATCCTACGGGGTTGGCCCGCTACCCTCCCCGCCATGAGTCTTCCTCCATCTGGCTGGTTCGACGATCCTGAACGCCCCGATACTTATCGATACTGGGACGGGGCCGAATGGACCGAGCACCGCGCACCGAAATCAGCTCCGGCCGGTTACGAAGACAACAGCGGAATCGGAATCGTCAGCTCCGGCTGGGAACAGTTCAAGGCCAACTGGGTGCCGATGCTCGCGATCGGAGCGCTCACCTGTGTCGGCATCATCGTCGGCGGCGCTCTTATTGTCTTCGCGCTGCTGTCTGCGCTCGATCCCGGTGTGCTCGATATCGCTGAGCGGGTCTTCGATCCGGACTTCAACGCCAACACCAATCCTGCTGACCAGGCCTATCTCGACAGCATCAATTTCAACCTCACGACATCGTTCGTGGTGTTGGGGATCGTTGGCGCACTCCTCGCAACACTGTCAATAGTGATGGGTTCAGGTACAAGCACACTGTTTCTCGGCGCGAACCACAGTGGGCAACGGGTAGACCTACGTACGTCTTTCGGGATTGCGGTCCGGCGTCTTCCTCGCTGGATCGGAATCGGTCTGCTCTGGGCAGTGGTGGGATTCATACCGCTGGTTCTGCTTTGGGCACTCGCCATCATGGCGACGCCATTCCTGCTCATTGCGGTAATTCCGGTCACTACCGCAGTCGTGATTTACCTCTTCCCGATCATGACGATCGCCGGCGCCGGCCTCTTACTAGGCCCCGTGGACCGTCCGCCGTTTCGGACTGCACTCGCGCTGGTAAAAGGGCAGTGGCGCACCGTCGCAATGCGAGTGCTGGTCGTGAACCTCATCTTGGCCGCAATCAACATCGGCCTCGCGGCCGTCAATCTGATTCCCCTGATCGGCATTGTCATCAACCTGGTCGGGCAGTTTGTCTACTACAGCCTTCAGACGGCCACCTCAGTAAAGCTCTACGCCTCGGTTGAAGGACCGTTCGCTGACGAGATAACGCCGAGTTCTGGAGCATGAACGCTCTGCCGGACTATGGCGCTACAGCAACGCGTCGACTCGCTCGATCCAGGCCAGATCGTTGGTCGAGATGCCCCCGGCATCGTGATCAGTAATGCGGATCTGCACCGTGCCGTAGACATTGCGCCACTCAGGGTGATGGAAGAGATTCTCACTGATCAAGGCGACACTCGACATGAAACCGAATGCGGCGACGAAGGACCCAAACTCGAACGTGCGCTCGATCCCGTCGCCGTTTCGCGCCCAATCAGGATGCCCCCTGAGGAGTTCATTGATCTGTTCTTCCGTGAGTTGAATGCCGGTCACGGTCGCGATTGTGCCACGGCGCGCGGTGCATGAGGATGCACAGATGCCAAGACCAGCCACTGACAGACGCCGCGCCGGTTCGCCAATGAGACAGTTCGTCCCATTCCAATGAGACAATTCGTCCCATTCGACAGCTTGTGGAATATGGCGATCGATGTCCCCTACTCGTTCCTCGTCCGCGACGGCGCCCACGCCTGGAGTTGTGGGCAGCTCGCCCTCGACCGCAACTCGAACGTGATCAGCTCAGGTGACCTCCCCGCACAAAGCGAGATCGTTGCCAACTATGTCGCAGAAATTCTCGACCGAGCAGACCTCAGCGCAGACTCACTCGTTCGTCTGGTTCTCTTTGTCGATGCCAGCCATCTCAGCGATTCCGACGCCATGTGTGCGGCTTTTTACTCCAAGTTCTCCGCCGAGATCATCCTCGACATCGTGCCAGTACCGCACTTCTACTATGACGGGGTCGTACTCGAAGTCGATGTGTTCTGCGGTGGCGCGGGCCGGTCGTCAACCACAGCCGCAACCGTCTCGCGTCAAACAGACGGCGAGCTGGTGTGGGCGTCGATCAATGCTGCTGCTTCCCACGTTGAGGCTTCCTTCGAGTGTCTGGACAGCGAGCTCGCGACCGCAGGAATCGATCGGTCTCATCTCCTCTCGGCGCACTGGACGGTCCCGCCCGGTGAGGCGTTCAACGTCGCCCACACCGCTGCCGACGGAGGTCTGCTCCCCGATGTCGGAGCGGTCGTCTCGGCCGGAACCGATAGCGCAATGGTCAACGGTCGGTTCGTGTTCACCACCGATCCAGTCACTGCCGAAGCGACAGCTACAATCGAAAATGTGGTCATCACCGCAACTCAATCGGAGAGATTCGGTTGGGTGCAAGCCCGGTCAATCGACGCCGACACCGATCTTGTCGACCAGACTCGTCAGATCATGACAGCGATCGAGTCTCGGCTTGCAGCCCATGACGTCGGCTTCGATGCTGTGGTGAAGGCGACCTCGTTGTACACGGGCGGGAACAGCGCAGCAGAACTGCACGACAATATGTCGGTACGTAACGCGTACTACGAGCGCCCGGGCCCAGCATCTACTGGACTGCCGGTATTCGGCCTCGCCGATGAGCGGAGCCGGATCGTCGTCGATGTGACCTACGCCAAGGGGTCGGCGAATGGGTCGTCGGGTAAACCTCTGGACGCCTTAGCTCCAGTCGCAGGCCGAACCCATCGTTCGTAGCCCGTCTCCTCAAGCTCAGTGGCCAGCTTGGGCCCACCGGATTCCTGGATACGACCATCGGCGAAGACGTGAACCGTGTCCGGGCGAAGCTCGTCGAACAGGCGGGAGTAGTGCGTGATAGCGAGTACCCCAAGGTTGTCTTCTTCGGTGGCCTGCTCGATGCGAGCACTGACTATCCGAAGGGCGTCAACGTCGAGCCCGGAATCGAGCTCGTCGAGGATGGCGAAGGCTGGTCGCAATACGCCGAGCTGCAGGGTCTCATTACGCTTCTTCTCGCCCCCAGACAGATCGACGTTCAGAGGACGCTCGAGGAATTTGGCACCAAACCCGATGCGTTCGGCCTCGGCCTGCATGCGTATCTCAATCTCTTCGGCATCATCACTCGTACGAGCAGATGAGCGCAATAGATCGCGCAATGCCACGCCGGGCACCTCAGTTGGGTATTGCATGGCCAAAAAAAGGCCAGCTTCAGCCCGCTTCCAGGTTGGTAGGGGAAGTAGCTCGATGTCGTCGATACGAACCGATCCCCCGGTGACTTCATATCCGGGACGACCGGCAATCACGTGAGAGAGCGTGGATTTGCCGGAGCCGTTGGGTCCCATGACGGCAGCGACTTCACCGGACTTCACAACCAAGTCGACGCCCTTGAGGATCTCTTGGCCTTCAACAGAGGCACGGAGCCCCTCGATGATGAGTTCGCTCATTGTGATTCCTCTGGGACATCTTCGATAGTGAGATGTACGCGACCGTCGGTAACGGTGACGGCATACACGGGCACGGGGCGAATGGCGGGAAGGCTCAATGGTTCGCCAGATTTCAGGTCGAACAAGGCGCCATGGCGCGAGCACTCGATGGCGCACTCGTCCTCTTCGACGAACCCTTCAGAGAGGGACACATCGGCATGACTACAGGTGTCACCAAGAGCGTAGACATCGTTCTCGATACGAACGAGAGCGATCTCGTGGCCCTGCAGGTCGATCTTGCGAGCGGTACCAGCCTCGATCTCGTCAAGGGCGAAGAGGTCATGAACGGTCATTGGCTCACCTCCTGCTCACGCTGACGAGCAAGCTTGGCCGCCACCGAACGACGCAACCCCTGCACGGCCGACGGAAGGGCGAGTTCGGTGACAACCTCGTCGAGAAAGCCCGCCACGATCAGGCGCTCAGCTTCACCAGTCGGCACCCCGCGGCTCTCGAGGTAAAAGCGTTGGTCGTCGTCGACCGGACTCACTGTTGAGGCATGGCTACACTTGACGTCGTTGTTTTCGATCTCAAGGTTTGGCACAGACTCCGCCCAGGCATCATCGCTTAGCTTGAGATTGCGATTGGTCTGGTAGGCGTTGGTTCCACGGGCACCGGGGCGGACGCGGATCAATCCGGTGTAGATGCTTCGCGCCTTGCCAGCGACCACGCCCTTGTAGAGCAGGTTAGACGTGGTGTCAGGGGCGACATGGTCCTGGTAGGTGCGGAAGTCGAGCGTCTGGCTCTCATCGCCGAAGTACAGGGCCTGCAAATCGCCGTGCGCACCCCGGCCGACGAGGCGGGTATCGGCACGGCTGCGGGCATATGCCCCGCCGAATGCCGCGGTACCAGCGGAGAGCGTGGCATCACGCTCAACGCGGGCGACCTGCGATGCGATCTGCCAGGTGCTGTCGCCAAGTTCTTGAATGTTGAGATAGCCAAGGCGGCCGGCTTGCGCGACGTCGAGCTCCACAACCGGGCAGGCCAGAACGACGTCGCCGTCGTCGCTGCTGTATTGGTCGAGGATGGTGGCTTCGGCGTTCTTGCCGACTCGCACAATTAAGCGGGAGAAGGTCGCTGCGTGGTCACCGGCGGCATGATGAGTGATCACGATCGGACGATCGACCGTGATGCCAGCAGGGACATCGACCAGGACCGGGTGCGGCGTGAAGGCATCGTTGAGTTCGGTGAAATAGTCCCCGGCGTCAGCGGAGACCGAACCTAGAGCGGCCTTACCGTCGGCGTGATCGGTGAGTAGGCCAACGAACACACCCTGATCCGCAAGAGCATCATTCACCTCGATTGACACAACCTTGCCGTTGACGCAGCGCACAGTGGCCGCAGGCTCGATATTGAGCCGGGCCATGGGCGCATCGCCGAAGGCGTCCGAAGGAGAGAAGGCGTCAAGGTCAAGCTTCGCAATCGGGCTGTACCGCCACTCTTCGTCGGCAACCGTGGGAACGGCGCGTTCGCGTAGTCTTTCTGCAGCCGCAACACGTCGATCGACCAGCCAGGACGGTCCGTCGATCTTCCGTGCGGCATCGGGGGAAAATGTCGATGACACGGGGGTTTATCCTATCTGGATAGTGCTAATACCCCACGATGGAGTCGGCCCTACTGACCCTCGCGATACCGGCGGCGCATCCGGTCGCCAAAACTCTCGCCACCGTTCTTCGGTGGCTTCTGCTTTCTCGACTTCTTCGCTGGCTTCTGCGTGCCCGACTTCTGCGATCCTGGCATTGACCGCTTACGCTTGCCTGAGCGTCGCACCCCCCTCTTGTCGCGCTTTCGCCGCTCCTCTTCAAGATCAGCAATAGTCCCCGCTACAGCATCATTGATGATGTCCTCCGCAGCATCGAGGAGCGCAGCGATGGAGTCATCCTCACCGAGACTCTTCGGCTCAGGTGGCGTCTCCGGAGTGACAAGCGTGCCATGAGCCCAGTTCACGTCCGCCATGCGTCGGGTATACGCCTGGCAGTCAGTGGGGCAACGCCATGGGGCCTCAGGAGCGAGGTCGAGATCGCATTTCCGCACCGTGTCGCCGTTGGCATAGGTGCGGGACTCGAAAAACTTGCAGTCCTGGCGCATTGGCATGGCGTCCATTGTGGCGCGTCGTTACCCGAGACCGACGCCGCGCAACAAAGTGACGACGGAAACAGACACCAGCGTCCTGCATCAACTGGAGATGCCAGCGAGTTCTGCCAGTAAAGCGACGACGGATAACCCGTCACCAATCTCGCCGGCTTTAAGGAGATTGCGGATTTCGGCCATCGCCACCCATTCGACTTTGGCGGCTTCATCTGGGTCTGTGGGTTCACCACGGTGGACGGCGCCGGTTGCTCGCACCACATTGAATGTCAGATCAATTGATCCATTCGCTGGGTGCCAAGAAATGAAGGGCTCAGTCGGTCCCGGCTCCCATCCCGTCTCCTCAAGGCATTCTCTCGCTGCGGCTTCCGCGATCGACTCGCCTGGGTCGACTCGTCCAGCCGGAATCTCCCATCCCCACGAATCGGTCACGAACCGGTGACGCCAAATGAGCAGCACGGCTTCGTCAACGACCACCAGTGTGCCCGCCGCTTCATTCGGCATCCGCAGAACATGGTGGTCGAACCGCTTACCCGACGGTGTCTCGACATCGACCATGCACAACGACATCCACTCCGACTCGTAGACCGATCGCTCACCGTGTGAGACCCACTCGCCGTTCTTCATACCATCCAGCATGGCCGATAGCGCTCCGAGAAGTCAGCCCGAAGGTCCGGCGAAGTCGATCAGGACCATCACCCCAATCCAGCGGCCTGTTCGTCAAATGCCAAACGGATTTATCCCATGCGGTCGGTGTCTGCGGCTTCGACTAGCCGGACCACAATGGGTATGCACTAGTCCCACATGCCGAAAACACTAAGTCGATCGAGTTTCTGACGGAGGGAATTCGGTGCGAGCATCGAAGGGTCGGCCGCTACTGTGGCCTGATGGGTTCCATCCAGGTCAGCCATCTCGGGTGGTCTATTCCCGGCGGCAACACGCTGCTCGATGACGTGTCGTTTCGCGTCGGCGACGGCGAACATGTCGCGCTCGTCGGAGCCAACGGCGCAGGCAAGAGCACCGTTATGCGTCTCATCGCAGGAACGATCGGAGCCCGAGAGGGAACCATCTCGATCGACGGGTCACTTGGTGTCATGACACAACTCGTCGGCTCGCTTGAGAAGTCATCAACGATTCGAGACCTCTATCTCTCACTGGCCAGTCCCGCCATCAATACCGCTGCCGAGCGGCTCATCCGGGCTGAGGCCCGGATGGCCTCAGGGGACGATGACGGCATGAAGTACGCCGCCGCCCTCGAGCATTGGGAAAGTGCCGGTGGCTACGACATCGAAGTCCTCTGGCAGGAATGCGCCCACCGAGTGGTCGAGTTGCCGTGGCGTGAGATCGAGAATCGATCGATGGCCACGTTCTCTGGCGGCGAACAGAAACGGCTCGCTCTCGAACTCCTGCTGCGCAGCGACCATGACGTCCTTCTGCTCGACGAACCCGACAACTTCCTCGACGTACCCGGCAAGGAGTGGCTCAGCGAGCGTCTCAACGCATCCCCGAAAACCATCCTCTATGTAAGCCACGATCGGGAACTGTTAGCCGAGACCTCGCAGAAAGTCGTCACTATTGAGGCCAATGGCGCTTGGACTCACGGCGAGTCGTTCACAACCTGGCGTGAGGCCCGGGAACACCGGATCGCCCTCATCAGCGAGGAGCAGCGCCGCTGGGGCGAGGAACGCAAGCGCCTCGTCACGCACATGCGCGAGCAAAAACGCCGCGCCGCTATGAGCGACGCCAACGCCAGTCGCGCCCGTGCAGCAGAGACACGCCTGCGGCATTTTGACGAGGACGGGCCTCCACCCGAAGCCGCTCGCGAGCAGCGAATCGATATGCGACTCGAAGGCGGACGCACTGGCAAGCGCGTCGTGATCATCGAACAACTCGAACTCACCGACCTGACGTTCCCGTTCGATCTTGAAATCTGGTTCGGTGAACGGGTAGCCGTCGTTGGCCGCAACGGCACCGGCAAGTCGCACTTCCTTCGGTTGCTCGGTGGCGCTGACGTCAAACACACTGGCGACTGGCGTCACGGCGCTCGTGTGGTTCCGGGCCTGTTCAACCAAACCCACGACCACCCCGAGTTGATGGGCAAGACACTGCTCGACGTGCTCGCCAAAAGAGAGATACCGCGGGGGTCAGCGATGGCCCGACTTCGGCGTTACGAGCTCAACTTCGCGGCTGAGCAGACCTTCGAAACCTTGTCAGGTGGGCAGCAGGCCCGGTTCCAGATCCTGCTGCTCGAGATCGATGGGGCAAACCTGCTGCTGCTCGACGAACCAACCGACAACCTCGACGTCGCATCAGCCGAGGCACTTGAAGCCGGCCTCGATATTTTCGAGGGCACCGTCATCTGTGTCACCCACGACCGCTGGTTCCTGCGCGGGTTCGACCGGTTTATCGCTTTCACCGAAGACAACGACGTCGAAGAAATCGACGACCCCGCCAAAGCCTGGAGCTGAAAAAGACACGTTGGGGTCTTTCCCCAGCGCGTTTCTTAGCCGACTGAGCCCTCCATTTGAAGTTCGATAAGGCGGGACCATTCAACGGCATATTCCATCGGCAAGGTCTTCGTGATGGGCTCTATGAATCCGTTGACGATCATGCTCATCGCCTGCTCTTCTGTGAGGCCACGGCTCTGAAGGTAGAAGAGTTGGTCGTCTGCCACACGAGACACCGTGGCCTCGTGCCCGATGATGGCATCGCCTGAACCAACCTCCATGTATGGGTAGGTGTCAGAGATCGAATCCTCGTCGAGAATCAATGCGTCACACTGGACGTGGCTCTTGCAACCGTATGCGTCGTCCTCGACACGGACGAGACCGCGGTAAGAGGTCCGGCCGCCGTCCTTGGAGATCGACTTCGACACGATCTTCGACGTGGTCTCCGGTGCAGCGTGGGTCATCTTGGCACCGGTGTCCTGGTGCTGGCCAGCACCGGCATAGGCGACGGAGAGAACCTCGCCGGAAGCCTTCGGGCCGGCGAGCACGATGGCGGGGTATTTCATGGTCAGCTTCGAGCCGATGTTGCCATCGATCCACTCCATGTGACCCTCAGCCTCAACCCATGCCCGCTTGGTGACCAGGTTGTAAACATTGTCAGACCAGTTCTGAATGGTCGTGTACGTGACACGAGCAGACGGCTTGACCACGATCTCGACAACTGCCGAGTGCAGCGAATCGGAGGTGTAGGTCGGCGCCGAGCAACCTTCGATGTAGTGAACTTGGGAGCCTTCATCGGCGATGATCAGGGTACGTTCGAACTGGCCCATGTTCTCTGCGTTGATGCGGAAATAGGCCTGCAACGGCATCTCGACCTGCACGCCCGGCGGTACGTAGATGAAAGATCCACCCGACCAGGCGGAGCTGTTGAGAGACGAGAACTTATTGTCGTTCGGCGGGATTATCTTGCCGAAGTACTGCTTGACGAGCTGTGGGTACTCCTTGAGCGCTGTGTCCATGTCGCAGAAAAGCACACCCTGCTGCTCAAGGTCTTCACGATTGCGGTGGTACACCACTTCGGACTCGTACTGCGCCGTGACGCCTGCCAGATACTTGCGTTCAGCCTCGGGGATACCCAGCTTCTCGTAGGTGTTTTTGATCGACTCTGGAACCTCGTCCCAATCGTCGTTCAGTCCCCCCTTGGGCTTGATGTAGTAGTAGATGTCATTGAAATCGATGCCCGACATATCGCCGCCCCAACTGGGCATGGGACGATTCCCAAAACGCTTGTACGACTTGAGGCGGAAGTCGAGCATCCATTGGGGTTCACCCTTGAGCCATGACATCTCGCGCAGAATGGCTTCATTGATGCCCTTTTTGGGCTTGAAGACGTAGTCCTCTTCATCAGACCAGCCAAGCTGATACTTGCCGAGGTCGAGACCGATGTCGGTGGATGCCATGAGGAACTCCCGAATACATGCTTGGCGCTGTCCGACACAACGTGTCGGCAGTGATTTCTCCTATCCAGATAGTAACAACTCCAAGGGCGCTAACGACGCCGGCCCACGAGTCCAGGCCTCAACTGACAATGACCTCAGCCGACAATGACCTCAGCCAGCGGCATCAACCGTCCGCATCTTCGATGGACGAGACGTCACACTTGACAAAGAGGCCGCCGA
>Ga0233427_10001746_pt1 | contig 22252 bp, 19 predicted proteins | sample SI_118_April2016_5_FD_179885 | JGI IMG/M metagenome (GOLD analysis project Ga0233427, IMG submission 179885) | Seawater microbial communities from Saanich Inlet, British Columbia, Canada - SI_118_April2016_100_MG | ecosystem: Environmental > Aquatic > Marine > Inlet | place: Canada: British...
GCTGAGTACATATCAAATTGAGTTGAGGGTAATAATAAATTCGCCGACACATCTTTATAAAGTGGAACAACTTCTGTTAACTTTTTATCAGCAATTACAACGCCAGCTGCATGGGTTGCTACATTTCTATTTAAACCTTCTAATTTTAATGAAAGATCTGTTAATTTTTTAACTTTTGTGTCTTCATTTACTAGTTTTTGTAATCTTGGTTCACCGGCAATACATTCAGATAAACTTTGAGGTCTTGACGGATCAAAGGGTATCATTTTTGAAATACTATCAACAAATCCATAAGGTAATCCTAAAACTCTTCCAACATCTCTAATAACCATACGCGCTTTTAATTTGCCAAATGTTATTATATGAGCAACACTATCTTTGTATTTTTTTGTTAAATATTCAAAAACAAGATCTCTTTTATCCTCACAAAAATCAATATCAAAATCAGGCATTGAAATTCTGTCAGGATTTAAAAATCTTTCAAAAATTAAATTAAATTTTATTGGGTCAACATCAGTAATTGATAAACACCAAGCAACTAATGAGCCCGCACCAGAACCTCTGCCTGGACCAACTGGTATATCATTATTTTTAGCCCATTTAATATAATCTGAAACTATAAGAAAATAACTAGCATATTTCATTTCAATAATAATGGATAGCTCATGATCTAGTCTGTCCTTATATTCTAAAAAGATTTTATTATTGTCTAAATCATTATTTTTAATTTTAAAAATTTTATCAAATTTAATTTTTAAACCATGAAGAGAATCTTTTCTTAAAATATCATCTGCATTACCCCCTTTTTTTGAACTGATATTTGGTAAAATTGGATTAGAAAATAATGGTCTAAAATTACATCTAAAAGGAAAGTTATAATTGTTTTCTAAAGCTTCAGGTAAATCAGCAAATAGAGTTGACATCTCTGAATTGGTTTTAAAGTAATGTTGATCACTAAATTTTATTCTTGTTTTATCGTTAACATAAGTTTTGTTGCCAATACAAATTAGTGCATCGTGAGCTTCATGCATATCTTTGTTAAGATAAAATACTTCGTTAGTCGCAATTATAGGGATTTCAAGTTCCAGAGATTTATTTAAATTAAACTTTTCAAAACCTATTTCATTTTGATCATTGTGACGTTGTATTTCTAAATAAAATTGATCACTAAATGAAGTTTTGAGCTTAGTGTATAGATCCAGAATTTCACTAAATTTTCCTTTGTCAAATAATTGGCCAAATAATCCAAAAACTGTTCCTGAAAAAATAGCTACACCATGAGTATCTTCTAATAATTCTTCAAAATTTAAGTGTGGTTCTGAAAGTTCATCATTATCAAGAAATGAAAATGAAGATAATTTTATAATTCTTTTATAGCCCTCTTCATTTAATGCAAATAAAGGGAGTAATCCAGTTGTATCACCATATTTAAAATTGATCTGTGTGCCGATAATTGGTTGAGAACCTACTTTTGAAATTTTTTCAGCAAATTCTAAAGCACCACAAAGGTTGGTAGTATCACAAAGACCCAAGGATTTAATCTTATTTAATTTTGAAAAATCTTTTAAGTCATCTATTTTAACCGCACCTTGACAAATAGAATATTGTGAATGAATTTTTAAATGATTAAAATTTTGAAATTGAGACTCAGACATTAATATTTTTTACACTACCATTAATCATCTCTAATAAGCAATCTGCCTTATTAGCAAAAAATCTATTATGGGTTGCAAATATTATAAGTCTACTAGATGATTTAAGATCTTTTAAAATTTGAAATACATCTTTGGCTGTATCCATATCAAGACTGCCTGTTGGTTCATCCGCAAGGATTACTTCAGGATCATTAATTATAGCTCTAGCAATTGATATTCTTTGAGACTCACCGCCCGATAATTGAGATGGATAATGGTCAGCTCTATTTGGTAAGCCTACTAATTTTAACAAATGCTTTGCTTTAGAGATGGCTAAATTTTTATCATTATGTAGAGATAAACTTGCTAAATAAATATTTTCTAATGCCGTAAAATCAGGAAGCAGATTATTTTGTTGATAAATAATTCCAATTTTTTTTGCTCTAAAAATATCATTTTTATCATTTTTATTAAAATCTATCGGTGATTGATTGAAATTAATTGATCCTGATGTTGGTCTATCTATCAGAGAAATTAAATTTAACAGTGTCGATTTTCCTGATCCAGATGGCCCCATTAGAGAATAAATTTTTCCTTTAGAAAAATTAAAAGATAAATTTTTCAATACTCTTAATTTTTTACTAGTATTAAATGTTTTTGAAATATTTTTGATCTCTAAGTAATCATTCATATTTTAAGGCTTTAATAGGATCTAATTTTGCTGCTCTAAATGCAGGAAATATTGATACAATTATTGTTATTGCTATTGAGCAAATTGAAATAATTAAAATTGATGTGGGATTAATTTCCGTTGGCATTTTGCTTAAAAAATAAATTTCCTCAGGGAATAAGCTGATATTAAACACCGAACTTAAAAATTGTCTTAAATTTTCCACATAAAGAGAGAAAGTTACACCCAAAAAAATTCCAAAGATAGTTGCTGATGTACCAATAATAACACCAATTAGAAAAAAAATTTTTACAATAGATTTATTTAATACGCCAATTGATTTTAGAATTGCAATGTCTCTAGTTTTATTTTTAACCAATATGGTTAATCCTGAAATAATATTAAAGGCAGCTACAATAATAATTAAAGATAAAATGATAAACATAACATTTCTTTCAACTTTTAATGCTGAAAATAAAGAGCTATTCATATCAGCCCAACTATAAACAAATTCATCTTTAAAAATCTTTTGAACAATTTCTTTTTGTGGTTCTATGTTGTTCGGGTTTTTTAAATATATTTCCAAGTTTCTATCTTTAAATTCAAAATCAAAAAAATCATCTAACGTATCCAGGTTAATAAGAGCTATGTTGTTATCGAAATCAGCTAAGCCACTATTAAAAATTGAAGTTACAATGAATGTTTTTTGTTTTGGCATACTACCAATTATGGTCTCAACACCTGATGGCGACATTAATGTAATATCATCACCAATTTTAAGGTTTAAACTAAAACTTAATTCATTACCTATTGATATAGAATTTTTATTTAATTGTAATCTATTTCCTTTGAAATTTTTATTTTTAATTATTTCTAAATTTGAAAAATCACTACCCAGATAACCTCTTAAAATAATTCCTTTAGATGTATTATTTTTTAATACAATTGCTTCACCTGAATTACTTAAAATAATTTGTTTAGAAATTAATTTCAAATTATTGTTATTTAGTTTGTCTAGATTAATTGAATTTTCATAAGACTTAACTGTTATATGAGAATTAAATCCTACAATCTTATTAATTAATTCAGTTCTAAAACCATTCATAACAGACATTACAACAATTAAAACTGCAACACCGAGACTTATTCCAATAAATGAAAAAATAGATATAACATTTAAAAAGCCATCATTTTTTCTGGCTTTCAAAAATCTTAAAGTAATTTCTTTTTCTAAAGTAGAAATCAATTCGTAACTTTTTGTTTTGTTATGATTTCAATAATTTTATCTAAAGATAAATTTTGTGTGTCACCACCTGTTTCTTTAAATTCCAAAAGATCTCCATCTGACTTTTTGCCAATAATGATTTGATATGGTGCACCAATTAAATTCATTTTTTTTATTTTCGCTGAAAAATTCTCATCAGTGTCATCAATAATTGTATCAATTTTATGTTTGATTAATTCATTGTTGATGTTGTTAGCTTTTTCTAATGCTGAAGTATCATTTTTATTAATCATGGGTATTAAGGCTATATCATATGGAGCAACAGACAGTGGCCATTTCATGATTTCATTTTTATCATCGTATTTAGCTTCTATAATTGCTCCAACTAATCTTGATACACCAATTCCATATGATCCCATTTTAACAAAATCTTTTTTTCCACCAGGTAAATCAACAGCTGCACTCATTGCTTTTGAGTATTTATCACCAAAATAAAAAATGTGTCCTACTTCGATACCTTTAGTTACCAACCTATTTTCTTCTGTTACAATCTTCTCAAACTCATCCTTATTAAATTTTTCATCTGTTACTGAATAATATTGCTCATATTTTGTTCTTAATTGTTCTAAAGAAGATTTTTCTAATTTTGTGCCTTCACTATTTAAATCAAAAATTCTTTTATCAGTAAAAATTTTACTCTCACCAGTATCAGCAAGAATTATAAATTCATGTGACAAGTTTCCACCTATAGGACCTGTATCAGCTGCCATTGGAATTGCAGTTAAAGATAATCTTTTGAAAGTTCTTAAATAAGACAAGAAAAACTTATTATAAGAATAAAAGGCATCTTCATCTGTTACATCAAAAGAATATGCATCTTTCATATAAAATTCTCTACCTCTCATGATTCCAAATCGTGGTCTTATTTCATCTCTAAATTTCCATTGTATATGATAAAGGAGTTGAGGTAATGATTTATAAGATTTAAATGATGATCTAAAAATTTCAGTAACTTGTTCTTCGTTGGTAGGCCCATAAAGCATCTCTCTATTTTGACGATCTTTAATTCTGAGCATCTCTTCACCATAATCATCGTATCGACCACTTTCTTTCCAAATTTCACTTGATTGAATTGTAGGCATTAAAATCTCTTGAGCTCCAATTTTATTTTGTTCTTGACGAACAATATCTTCAATTTTTTTCATTACTTTAAAACCTAGTGGTAACCAAGAATAGATTCCAGCAGAAGCTTGTTTTATCATGCCAACTCTCAACATTAATTGATGAGATTTAATCTTAGCCTCTGAAGGATTATTTTTTAAAATAGGTATAAATGATTTGGATAAAAGCATCTTAATTAATAATATTTCTTAAATTTAAATATTCAAATTTTATTAATAGATAAATTATTATGAAAATAACAGTTGTAATTCCTGTACAATAAAGGAATTTTTTAAGCATTTTTGGGTTTTCGGGTGATCCGGGGTCCTGACCATCAATTTTAACTGTTTTGGTTCTATTAACATCAATTGGCAATATAGCAAAAAATACAATCCACCATATAATTATGTAGGTTATAGCTAAACCTGTGATGCTCATTAAATTCTTACTAAATTAATATTTGTAAAAGGTTTTTTCCCAGTTTTTTCTTTTGAAAATTTTCTACACGCAATTTTAAGAGCGTCTATTAAATTATGCTCTTGTTGTTTGCTTCCCAATCTAAAAGTTCTTGTAATTCCTTCGATTGCATCTTCTAAGCCATAAACAAATTCCTCTGTATCATCAACTGGTATACCTCTAAAAGTTAATATTGGTCTTTTATGAATGTTTCCTTTTAGAGTGATTAATACAGTTGCTTCAATATATCCATTAGCACTCAAATTCTTTCTATCTTTAATGGATGGAGCATCCTCTACCACACTAATGTTGCCATCAACATAAAGTCTACCACTTGGTGCTTTATCATACACTTCAGGTTTACCAGGGTATAATTTAACAATATCACCATTTTCTACCTGAACAGGATTTGGAACATTCATTTCTCTTGCAAACTTCATGTGCTCAATCATATGTCTATGTTCACCGTGAACAGGTATTGCACACTGTGGTTTTACCCATTCATACATTTCTCTAAGATCATCTCTATTAGGGTGTCCAGAAACATGAACAAATTCATTTTCTTCAGAAATAACTTCTATACCATCTTTAACTAGTTGATTTTGCAAATTATATAATTTTTTTTCATTACCAGGAATTATCTTAGATGAGAATATAACAGTGTCATCTTTTTCAATAAATACATCTGGATGAGTATATTTTGCAATTCTCATTAGTGCTGCCATTGGCTCACCTTGACTACCTGTGCAAAGATAAACTATTTTTTCTCTTGCGATATTCTTAGCCTCTCTTGCATCAATTGGTTCAATAACATCTTTTAAATAACCACATTGTCTAGCTGCTTTAAATATTCTATGCATCGATCTTCCAACTAAAGATATTTGTCGGCCAGTTTTTTCAGCACAATAAAAAGCTGTTTCAAGTCTAGCAACATTAGAAGCAAAAGAAGCTATAATAATTCTTTTTTTAAGACTACTCATTATATTAAGCATACTTTTTCTAACATCTAACTCTGAGCCAGCTTTACCCAAACTAAAAACATTAGTTGAGTCACATATCATTGCAAGAACACCTTCTTTACCTATTTCTTTAAGTCTATTAGAATTTATTTTACCACCAATTAATGGTTCAGGATCAATTTTCCAATCACCAGTATGTAAAATTACACCAGCAGGAGTTTCTATTCTTAAACCGTTTGGTTCTAAAATTGAGTGGGTTAAAGTTATATATTCAATTTTAAATGGATTTAGATCCACAGTACCATTTAGTTGAACTATCTTTAGATATTTTGTTATATCTATATGTTTTTCTTTGAATTTTTCTTTAATTAAAACAGCAGTAAATGGAGTTGCAAATATCTTACATTCTAGTTGAGGCCAAAGATGAGCTATAGCACCAATGTGATCTTCATGGGCATGCGTTAAAACAATTCCCAAAAGGTTTTCTTTTTTATCAACGATAAATCCAGGGTCTGGATAGATTAAATCAATGCCTGGTAATGTGTCATCAGCAAAAGTAACACCTATATCAATCATAATCCATTTGTGCTCACCTGGTTTACCATAAGCAAACAAATTCATGTTCATGCCTATTTCACCAGATCCACCTAGTGGACAAAATAATAATTCATCTTTCATTTATTTAATTAATTTTGAAACCTTGATAAGACCATCAATTGTAATGTCTTTATTGTGATTAACTTTCGTTTTTATTGAGTTTTTAAATAAATCAGAAAACCCTCCAGTAATTATAACTTTAAAAGACTTTCTGGTCTCTTTCTTAATTAAATTAATAATATTGTCAATTAAACCCGCATATCCCCAAAAAAAACCTGATCTAACAGCAGAGATTGTGTCGTTACCTATTACATTCTTAACTTTTTTTAGATCGATTTTTGGGATGAGTGTAGCTTTATCAGAAAGCGTATTAAGCGATAATCTTACACCAGGTGCTATTATACCACCTGAATAAGTATGTTTTATTAAAACATCAAAAGTTGTAGCTGTTCCAAAATCTAAAATAATATAATTATTTTTGTTATTCGTTAAGCTAATTGCATTAGTCAGTCGATCAGAACCAACTTGATTGTAGTTTGCTTTAATTTTTATTAAAGATTTTAAATTTAAATCTTTTACTTCATGACATTTAAGTTTTATTTTTTTTGATAAAAATTTTTTAATCACATTAAAAGATTTTGGCACCACACTACAAAAGAGTATCTTTTTAATATTTTTATAATCAATTTTAGAATTAAAAAATAATTTATCTAGTTTGGTTAGATTTATATCTTTAGTTAAAATAGTTAATTTTTTAATAATTTTATCATTTAATGAAATTAAAAAAAATTTAGTTTCAGTATTGCCTATATCACCAAGTATATACATTTTTTATTTATTAAATTTATTATTTATTTTATACATTTTTGATAAATTTTTTTCAAAAATTAGTTTTAGTTTATTTTCTATATCAGTTTTATTGATAGTTTTATTAGTTAATTCTAAAAGACTAGTTGTTGGGTAATTATTAATTTTTGGACTTTTTCTAACATTTATACCAATACCAATGATTAAAAATTTTTTATTAAAAATAGAAACTATCTCTTGCAATATTCCACTTATCTTTTTGTTGTTAATTAATAAATCGTTTGGTTTTTTAAATGTAATATTTTTTTTATAATAATTTGTTAATAATTTCTTTACTAATAAACAGTTTATTTTTGTTAATTTTGATATTGATAAGTTAATATTATCTAATTCATGAAAAAAACTTACAAACAAATTACCTTTATATGAGATCCATTTTTTTCCATATTGACCTCTTCCCATTGATTGACCATCTGACACTACCATTCCATATTTACAATTTAAATTTTTAATAATTCTAATTGCCGTGTTATTTGTGCTTTTTACTTTTTTGAATCTAAATTTTTTAAATTTCATTAAATAATATTAATTCTTGATACAACCTCAATTAATTGACTTGGAAATATGAAGTATAAAAGAATTAATATTGTAGAAAATGTAAGTGAAAATTTTAACCATGGACTATGATCACTGTCATATCTCTCTTTTTCTTTGTCAAAATAAATTATCTTAATAATTCTTAAGTAATAAAAAGCAGCAATAACTGTTGATAGCAAACCTACAATTGCCAAGAAATACATTGATTGTTCAATTACAGTTTTAAAAATATAAAACTTTGCAAAAAATCCAGCCAAAGGAGGTATCCCAGCTAATGAAAACAGTATAACTAGCAGTGATAAAGATAATAAAGGATGATTTTTTGATAAGCCTGATAGATCATCAATATCTTCATAATATTGATTATTTCTTTTCAACATTAACAAGCATGAAAAAAGTGCCAAGTTCATTATCACATAAATAGATATATAGATTATAGAACTTTGAATACCTTCATTAGAACCAGTAGCCAATCCAGCTAAGGTGTAACCAATGTGCCCTATCGAACTATAGGCAATAAGTCTTTTAATATTTGTTTGTCCAATGGCTGCTATAGCACCAAACAGCATAGAAGCAATTGATAAAAAAATAATAATCATTTGCCATTGATCAATTAAGTTTAAAAAAGGGACATATAAAAATCTTATGAATACAGTTAATGCTGCAATTTTAGGAACCATTGTAAAAAATAAAGTAACAGATGTTGGTGAACCTTCGTAAACATCAGGTGCCCACATATGGAATGGCACAGCAGAAATTTTAAATGCCAGTCCTACTAAAATAAATACAATCCCAAAAGTTAAAACATATTTGTTTGAATTAAGTTGGCTTGCTATTATATCAAAATTTGTAGAACCAGAAAATCCATATATCAACGAACAACCATACAAAAGTAATCCTGAAGACAAGGCACTTAGAACAAAATATTTTAAACCAGCTTCTGATGATTTTAACTGATCTCTATTAAAAGTTGCTAAAACATATAAAGCTAATGATTGAAGTTCTAAACCCATATAAAATACCATTAAATCATTCGAACTAATCATTACCATCATACCTAAAACTGAACATAAGATTAAAATTGGGTATTCAATTTTAAAAATCTTAAATGTTTTTAGATAACTTGACGAAATTGCCAAAACTAAAAAAGCTCCTATAAGTGTAATAATTTTCATTAATGAAGACATGTGATCAATTACAACACTTTCATTAAATAAAGTTATTCGGGTAACACTATAAGTTTCGTTCAATGTAATTATTGCAGTAATAAAAAAAACTAATAAAGAGATATTAAATATCAATCTAGAGCTATCTTTTTTAAAAACACCCAAAACTAATAAAAACATAATTGATAAAGAAATAAAAATTTCAGGTAGAACTAAATTCAAATTATTCATATTATTTATTTATAAGATTATTATTGTACATATTAATTAAATCACTTACCGAAACTTCAATTGTATTAATTAATGGGTCTGGATAAAATCCAAAAAACAATGTTGGTATTGCTAAACAGCTCAATATAAAATATTCCGATTTATTTAAATCAACCATTTTTGTTAAATCTTTATTAACCAATTTTCCAAAAACAACCCGTTTATATAACCAAAGCATGTATGCAGCTCCAAGAATTACACCTAGACTTGCAATAACAGCTACTAAAAAATTATCCTTAAAAACACCCATTAAAATTAAAAATTCACCTATAAAACCACTGGTACCAGGTAAACCAAGTGCTGCTAAGGTAAATAACATAAACAAAATAGAGTATTTTGGTATTATGGTTACTATTCCGCCATAAGAACTAATAAGTCTTGAATGCATTCGATCATATACCACACCTACACACAAAAATAACGCTGCTGAGACTAAACCATGACTTATCATTTGAATAATACTTCCTTCAATACCTTGCTGTTGAATTGTAAAAATTCCTAAAGTTACGAAACCCATATGAGCAACAGATGAATATGCAATTAGTTTCTTCATATCCTCTTGCATTAATGCAATTAAAGATGTGAATACAATTGCAATTACACTTAAACTGTAAATCAAAGGTGTAAATACTTCGGATGCAACAGGAAAAAGTCCCAATGAAAATCTTATAAACCCATATCCAGCCATCTTAAGTAATATTGCAGCAAGCAAAACTGAACCAGCCGTAGGTGCTTCAACGTGTGCATCAGGTAACCACGTATGAACAGGCCACATCGGTGTTTTAACAGCAAATGAACTAAAAAATGCTAGCCATAAAAGATTTTGATATTTTTCATCAATACCAAGTTCATAAAGTTTTATGACATCTGTTGTTCCTGAAATCCAATATATAGAGATAATAGCAACCAACATTAAAACAGAACCCAGCAATGTGTATAAAAAAAACTTGAATGCCGAGTAAACTCTTTTAGGTCCACCCCAGATTCCAATGATTAAAAACATAGGTATTAAACCAGCTTCAAAGAATAAATAAAATACAACTAAATCAAGTGCACAAAAAACTCCTATCATGAAACTTTCCATGATTAATATAGCTATTAAAAAATCTCTTAATCTTGTTTTTACAGTGTTGTTTACTGAAATAATACATAGTGGTGTTATAAATGTAGTTAAAATTATAAATAAAATTGAAATTCCATCAACACCAACTTTGTAATTGATAAAACCATCAATCCATTCTCTGTCCTCAATAAATTGAAAGCTTGATGTAGATTGATCAAAAGTAATCCATAAATAGATTGAGATTAAAAAATTAACTGCTGCTGTAAATAAAGAAACATATTTTGCTGTTAAATTATTTCCATCCTTATCTTTTGTAAAAAACAAAAACAAAGCACCTATTACAGGTAATAAAATCAAAGATGAAAGAATTGGAAAGTTCATTATTTAATAATTAGAAAAGTTAATAAAGCAGAAAAGCCTAATAGCATAATAAAGGCGTACTGATATATAAAACCGCTTTGAAATTTGTTTGCTTTAATTGAGCATTTTTTAATAAATGATGAAATTCCATCAGGACCAAAGCCATCAATTAATTTAACATCACAAAATTTCCATAAAAATAACCCTATTTTTTTAGACGGTCTGATAAAAATAACTTCATAAAGTTCATCAAAATACCATTTATTAATTAAAAAATTATATAGAGGCTTATTATTATTGGCTATTTGATTGGATAATTCTTTATTTTTAACAAATAAATAATAAGCAATAGGTATAGACAAAAGCACAAGACAAGGTGTTAAAAGTAAAAACCACATTGGTGGATGTTCAGAACTTAAAGGTTCTAAAAACTTAATTGAATTAGCCCAAAAATGATTATCACCACCATGACCTACGAATAGGTCTTTAAACAAATAACCTGCAAAAATTGCACCTATAGCTAAAATAACCAAAGGTAGCAACATTACTAAAGGTGACTCATGTGTTTCCTTAATATCAATATCTTTATTATTATATTTACCATGAAAAGTTTTAAAAATTAATCTCCATGAATATATGGAAGTTAGAAATGCTGTAAAAATTCCAATTCCGGCTGCATAATAGCCTGTGGTATTTCCCTTTAAATAAGCAAACTCAATAATTGCATCTTTAGAATAAAATCCTGATAGAAAAGGAAATCCAGTAAGTGCAAGTGTTCCAATTATCATCAATGCATATGTATAGGGTAATTTCTTCCAGACACCACCCATGTTATTGATATTTTGTTCATCTTTAAAAGCATGGATTACTGAACCAGATCCTAAAAATAATAAAGCTTTAAAGAAAGCATGAGTAAACAAATGAAACATAGCTACATTATAAGCACCTACACCTGCTGCGAAAAACATATAACCAAGTTGACTACAAGTAGAATAAGCAATGATTTTTTTAATATCTGTTTGAACCAAAGCTACTGTTGCCGCAAAAAAAGCTGTCGTCATCCCAACAATAGTAATTAGATTTAATATAAATGGTGAGTATTCATAGATGGGTGAACACCTAACAACCAAAAAAACTCCAGCTGTTACCATTGTTGCTGCATGAATTAATGCAGATACTGGGGTTGGTCCTTCCATTGCATCAGGTAACCAAGTATGCAATAAAATTTGTGCAGATTTACCCATTGCACCAATAAACAAAAGCAAACATATCAAATCTATTGCTTTAATTTCAAAGCCTAAAAATAATAAATTTTTATCTATTACTGTTGGAACTTGCTGAAAAACTTCAGAATAATTTACTGTACCAAATAAATAAAAAATTAAAAATATTCCTAATGCAAACCCAAAGTCACCTACTCTATTTACAACAAACGCTTTTATTGCAGCAGCGTTAGCACTTTCTTTTTTAAACCAAAAACCTATTAAAAAATATGAGCACAAACCTACACCTTCCCAACCAAAAAATAGTTGCATGAAATTATCTGATGTCACAAGCATTAACATTGCAAAAGTAAATAATGACAAATATGCCATGAACCTAGGTTTATGTGGGTCATGAGACATATAACCAATAGAATAAATATGAACTAATGATGAAACGGACGTAACAACTACCAGCATCACAGCAGATAAAGGATCTATCAACATCGACCAATTAACATCCAGTGAGCCTGAATTAATCCAAGTAGCTATAACAATATTTTCCTCATATTGGTTTACAATTACCTGGTAAAGTACAAAAATAGATAAAAAAGCAGAGATACTAACAAAAACACTAGTTAAAATTTCAGAATTTCTGTCACCAATATATTTACCAAAAAAACCAGAAATAATTGATGCTATTAGTGGAAGAATTAAAATTGAGATTTCCATATTTAACCTTTCAATTTATCTATTTCTTCAACTCGAATAGTTCCAGAGTTTCGATAATAAACGACTATAATTGCTAAACCAATAGCAGCTTCTGCGGCCGCAACTGTTAAAATAAATAGAGTAAAAACTTGTCCAGCTAAATCATCTAGGAAAATTGAAAACGCAACTAAGTTTATATTAACTGAAAGCAATATTAATTCTATACTCATTAATATTACAATAATATTTTTTCTATTAAGAAATATACCTATAATTCCAATTGAAAAAATTACTGCACCTAAGGTTAAATAATGTCCCAATCCAATTTCAGTCATCAATTTTAACCCCTTTATTGGTTTCAACATCTAAAACTTGAACGCCTTCAGATCTTTCTCTAGAAATTTGTTTTATATAACTTTGTTTCTTAACACCCGTTCTTTGTCTAAATGTTAAAACGATAGCTCCAATCATTGCTACTAATAAAATCATACCACTTAATTGAAACACATGAATATAATCAGTGTACAAAACTTGTCCCAATGAATGAGTGTTACTTACACTAAAATTATTAACCACATTATTTAGATCAAATAAATCAGGTTTATATTTCCATCCACCAATAACAATTATTAATTCAAAAAATATAATTGTACTTATAATTAAGCCTACAGGTATATGACCTGAACTTTCTTCTGAAGCAAACCATTGATTTTTTTGTTGCGCAACATTTAACATCATGACAACAAATAAAAATAATACAGCTACTGCACCAACATAAACAATTAACATTATCATGCCTAAAAATTCAGCACCAATCATAATAAAAAGGCAAGATATACTAATAAAATCTAAGATTAGAAAAAAAACAGAATGAACTGTATTTTTAGAAACCGTAACCATTATTGCAGAAATGACAGCAATAATTGAGAATGTATAAAAAAAAATTGAATGGGCAATCATTGATCTATCTGTATGGATTATCAGCTTTAATATTTGCTGCTAAGACATTCTCCCATCTATCACCATTATCTAATAGTTTTTCTTTTGTATAATAGAGTTCTTCTCTAGTTTCTGTTGAAAATTCAAAATTTGGACCTTGAACAATCGCATCTACAGGGCAAGACTCTTCACATAATCCACAATAAATACATTTCATCATATCAATATCGTATCTGGTAGTTTTTCTACTTCCGTCTTCTCGTTGAGATGACTCGATAGTAATTGCTTGTGCAGGACAAACAGCTTCACATAGTTTACAAGCAATACATCTTTCTTCTCCATCAGGATATCTTCTTAATGCATGCTCGCCTCTAAATCGTGGACTAATTTTCCCTTTTTCAAAAGGATAATTAATAGTTTTTTTTGATTTAAAAACCTCTTTTATGGCAATAAACAAGCCACCAACAAAATCTGCCATAAATATAGTTTTTAAAAATCTAGAAATTTTCATAATTAATTTATAGGTAGAAGGTTAAAATAAAATAGATAACTAGCTGTTAAAACCACCCAAGTTAATGATAATGGAAGAAAAACTTTCCAACCTAGTCTCATTAGCTGATCATATCGGTATCTTGGAACTATAGCCTTAACTAGAGCAAATAATATAAATAATAACAATATCTTTAATATCAGCCAAATTGCACCAGGAACAAAAGTAAACGGGTACATATCTATAGGTGACAACCATCCACCTAAAAATAATATAGATCCCATCGCACACATTAAAAGAATATTTGCATACTCACCCAACCAAAACATTGCATACATCATGCCTGAGTATTCTGTTTGATACCCTGCTACAAGCTCCGCCTCAGCTTCTGGTAAATCAAATGGAGGTCTGTTAGTTTCAGCCAAAGCAGAAATAAAAAAAATAACAAACATTGGAAACAATGGAATAACAAACCACAAATTTTTTTGAGCAATAACAATATCGTTTAGATTAAGTGATCCAACACACAACAAAACATTAATAATTATTACACCTATCGAGACCTCATAAGATACCATTTGAGCTGCAGATCTAATTGCTCCTAAAAAAGGGTACTTTGAATTTGATGCCCAACCACCCATAATAATTCCATAAACACCAAGAGAAGAAACAGCAAATAAATAAAGTACACCAACATTGATATCAGCTAATACTTGAGTGGCACTAAACGGAATAACTGCCCAAGCAATTAATGCTAGTGTCATTGTAACTATAGGAGCCAAGATAAAAATTACTTTATTAGAACTTGATGGAATAATAATTTCTTTAAATATATATTTTAAAGCATCTGCAAGTGATTGTAATAAACCAAAAGGCCCAACTACATTTGGACCTTGTCTTTTTTGCACAAAAGCCCAAACTCTTCTATCTAGCCAAACTATCATTGCAACAGAGACAAGAACAGGAACTAATAAAAATAGTATTTTATAAACTTCCTGAAAAACAATACTTAAATATTCCATTTTAACCCTCAGTGCCTGTAGATTTTAAGTTGATTTTTGCATTATTGCATTCAATCATAGTTTTTGAAGATCTAGCAACAACATTAGAAAAATAATAATCTTTAAAGAAAATTTTTAAATTTTCATTTTTAAAATTTTGTTTTTCAGAAATATTAGTTAGTTCACTTTCATTACTTTGTTTTTCTTTTTGTAAATTCAAGTAATTAAACATGCTGCTTTCCAATTCATCTTTATCGTTAAATAACTTTCGATTGTTCATAAATTCTGCAAGTTCATTAATTATTTGCCAATCTTCTTTAGCATCACCTGGAGGATAAGATGCTTTGTTAGATTTTTGTATTTTGCCCTCTAAATTTGTAAAATATCCATCTTGTTCTGTATAAGCAGAACCAGGCAATATAATATCTGCTATTTCTGCACCTTTATCACCGTGACTACCTTGATAGATAATGAATTCGTCTTTTTTGTTAAAATCTAAATTGTCTTGTCCTAACAAATAAACAATATCAAATTTATGGTTTTTAAGGTTATCTATTAAATCGTTTTCTTTTTTTATTATTCCAAGATCAAAATTTCCAACTGTTGAAGCGTCAGTTGATAGGATATTTAATGAATTCCATGTCTCAGAAATTTTATTATTTTTAACAAGAAATTGTTTAATTGCATTAAATAAATAATTAGATGAATTAGAATTTAATAACGACTCTCCAAGAATTATTAATGGTTTTTTAGCATTTATAATTTCTTTTGAGGTTTCATTATTTCCACCAAATATATCTTTAACTGTTTGGGTTTGACCATCTAAACTTTGGTATGGATAAGTTAAATCACCCATGTCATTTAATGAAATAATTTTAGTATTATTATTTAGATGAGCTTTTCTAATTCTAGCATTTAGTATTGTTGCTTCATATCTAGGGTTAGCACCAATTAAAAATATTAAATCTGCTTCTTCGATCCCATTGATGCTTGAATTAAATAAATAATTTTCTCTTTTATTAATACTTACAAATCTATTATCAGATCTAGACTCATAATTTTTAATATCCAATGTTCGATCAAAAAACTCTTTAAAAATGTATCCACTTTCCATATTTGTTAAATCACCAACAAATCCACAAATTTTATCCTTGTTTGTATTTTCAAATTTTGATTTAAGAATTTTATAAACTTCATCCCAAGAGGCTTTTTCAAACTTTTCATTATACTTTATAAATGGTGAGTCTAATCTTTGATTTAATAATCCATCACAAGCGTATCTTGTTTTATCAGAGATCCACTCTTCATTAATATCTTCATTTATAATTGGAAGAACTCTTTTTACTTCCCAATCATATGTATCAACTCTAATATTAGATCCAACGGCATCCATTACATCAACAGTTTCAGTTTTTTTTAACTCCCATGGTCTAGCTTCAAAAACATATGGCTTTGATGTTAAGGCTCCAACAGGACATAAATCCACTACATTTGCTGACAATTCTGATTGCATTGACTGTTCCAAATAAGTGGTGATTTGCATATCTTCACCTCTACCTATTGCACCAATTTCTGGTACACCAGCAACTTCAGTAGCAAATCGCACACATCTAGTACAGTGAATACATCTTGTCATTTGTGTTTTAATTAAAGGTCCCATATTTTTTTCTGAGACAGATCTTTTATTTTCTTTAAATCTCGATTTATCGACACCATAAAACATGGATTGATCTTGAAGATCACACTCACCACCTTGATCACAAACTGGACAATCCAAAGGGTGATTAACAAGTAAAAATTCCATTACTCCTTTTCTAGCTTTTTCAACTAGAGGAGTATTTGTTTTTATGTTCATACCTTCTGCGGCTGGCATAGCACATGATGCTACTGGTTTTGGAGATTTTTCCATTTCAACTAAACACATTCGACAATTTCCTGCTATCGACAATTTTTCATGATAACAAAATCTTGGGATTTCAACTCCAGCCTTTTCACATGCTTGAAGAACTGTTAATCCTTCTGCAACTTCTACTTCGATTTCATTAACTTTTAGTTTAAGCATTTTTTTTATCCAATAAGTGTTGATCCACTAAATAAGGAATATTATTTTTTTTCTCTACTATTAGATCTAAATTGTTTCTCTCTTCAATTTCTTTTTTAAAATGTCTCAATAAACCTTGTACTGGCCAAGAAGATCCTTCACCAAATGCACATATAGTATGACCTGCAATCTGATTGGTTACATCACCTAACATCTCAATTTCATCCTTTGATGCCTTTCCTTCGGCCATTCTTTCAAGCATTCTCCACATCCATCCAGAACCTTCTCTACAAGGTGTGCATTGACCACAACTTTCATGTTTATAAAATCTTGCTATTCTTGCCATGCATTTAATTATGTCCTGATCTTTATTAATAACAACAATTCCCGCAGTTCCTAAACCACTTTTTTCAGCCATTAATGAATCAAAATCCATTGTTAATGTTTCACACTTTTTTTTTGGAATTAATGGCATTGATGAACCGCCAGGAATTACAGCTTGTAAGTTGTCCCATCCACCAATAACTCCGCCTGCGTGAACCTCAATTAACTCTTTTAGGGGAATGCTCATTTCTTCCTCAACATTACATGGATTATTTACATTACCTGAGATACAAAAAATTTTAGTACCTGTATTTTTTTCTCTACCTAAAGAGGCAAACCATTCTCCACCTCTTCTTAAAACAGTGGGCACTACTGCTATTGTTTCTACATTATTAATTATTGTTGGACACCCATAAAGACCAATTAGTGCAGGAAAAGGAGGTTTTAATCTTGGTTGACCTTTTTTTCCTTCTATACTTTCTAGTAAAGCAGTTTCTTCGCCACAAATGTAAGCACCTGCTCCATAATGAATATAAATATCTAAATCCCAACCAGTTCCAGCTGCATTTTTACCTATCAATTTTTTTTCATAAGCTTCATTAATTGCAGCTTGAAGTTTTTCACCATCAATAAAATATTCTCCTCTAATATAGATATAACAAACATGTGCTTGAACTGCATAAGCTGCTATCAAACATCCTTCTATTAATTTATGAGGTTCAAACCTTAGTATATCTCTATCTTTACATGTACCTGGTTCAGATTCATCACCATTAATAACTAAGTAATGTGGTCTAGACCCAACCTCTTTAGGGGCAAAAGACCATTTCAATCCTGTTGGAAATCCTGCTCCACCTCTTCCTCTTAATTGAGAAGTTTTAACCTCATTAATTATCCAATCTCTTCCTTTGTCTATCAAATCTTTTGTACCAACCCAATCACCTCTTTTTTGAGATGAAGCAATATCTGGACCTTGATCATTATATAAATTTTGAAATATTCTATCTTTATCTTTAAGCATTCTTTAAATCCATAAGTGTTTTTCTATTATTTTCAGGTTCATTATTCACACGTCCCTTATATGATCCGGCCTTAGGTGTTTCACCTTTTAAAATTTTATCTAAAATTTCTAATGTTTTTTCTTTATCAAGATCTTCATAGTAATCATCGTTAATTTGCATCATTGGTGCATTAACACATGCACCTAAGCATTCTACTTCCATCCATGAACAACTTTTATCATTTGATAATTCAGTTTCATTTTCAGAAATTTTTTCTTTACAGGCTTCAACCAATTGATTGGCACCTCTAATCATGCACGGTGTTGTTGTGCATACTTGAATAAAATATTTTCCAACTGGAGATAGATTGTACATTGTATAAAAAGTAGCTACTTCGTAGACCTTGATATAGGGCATATCTAAAAACTTAGCGATACATTTCATTGCTGCTAGGGGTATCCAGTTATTATTTTGTTTTTGAGCTATATAAAGTAAAGCCATTACAGCACTCTGCTGTTTACCACTAGGATATTTTGATACGATGGTATTTGCAGCTTCCAGTGATGAAGCATTAAACTCAAAAGTTTGAGGTTGATCTTTAGCAGGTCTTCTCAAGCTCATCTATCTACCTCTCCAAAAACTATGTCTAGAGAGCCTAATACTGCTGGAACATCGGCTAACATGTGTCCTTTTATTAAATAATCCATTGATTGTAGATGTAAAAATCCTGGTGCTCTAATTTTGCATTTATAGGGTTTATTTGAACCGTCAGAAATTAGATAAACTCCAAACTCACCTTTTGGCGCTTCTACAGCTGTGTAAATTTCATCTTTAGGAACTCTATAACCTTCGGTGAAAAGCTTAAAATGATGAATTAAAGCTTCCATAGATTGTTTGATATCTTTTTTTGGTGGTGGACTTATTTTTCCATCTAAAGATTTAATTGGTCCTTTTTCCATTCTCGAAAGACATTGTTTAATAATTGAAACACTCTCTTTCATTTCTTCAATTCTACATAAATATCGATCATAACAATCTCCATTTTTACCAACTGGTATTTTAAAATCTAATTGATCATAACAATCATAGGGCTGAGATTTTCTTAAATCCCAAGGTATCCCTGATCCTCTAATCATAACTCCTGAAAATGAATAATCTAAAGCATCTTCTTTAGTAACTATTCCTATATCAACATTTCTTTGTTTAAAAATTCTATTATCAGTTAATAAACTTTCCAAATCATCAATAATTTTTGGGAAAGTTTCACAAAATTTTGCAATATCAGATTCTAAACCATGAGGCAGATCTTGATGAACACCTCCAGCTCTAAAATAATTTGCATGAAGTCTTGATCCTGAAGCTCTTTCATAAAAGGTCATTAAAGTTTCTCTTTCTTCAAAGCCCCATAAAGATGGCGTTAATGCACCAACATCAAGTGCCTGAGTAGTAACATTTAAAATATGACTTAAAATTCTTCCTATTTCACAAAACATAACTCTAATAAATTGAGCTCTTATAGGTACATCAATTTCTAAAATTTTTTCTATAGCAAGTGCAAAAGCATGTTCTTGATTCATAGGCGCAACATAATCCAATCGATCAAAGTAAGGAACTGCCTGCATGTAAGTTTTGTTTTCAATTAATTTTTCAGTTCCACGGTGCAACAAACCTATGTGTGGATCAGCTTTTTCAACCACTTCTCCATCAAGTTCCAAAATTAATCTTAAAACACCATGAGCTGCTGGGTGTTGTGGTCCAAAATTTAGATTAAGATTCTTAATTTTTTTTGTCATTTTTTTCTATTTTTTCTTTAATGTACTTTGTGCCTTCCCAAGGACTTTCGAAATCAAAATTTCTATAATTTTGCTCTAATTTGACTGGTTCATTAATAACTTTTTTTTGATCTTCGCTATATCTAACCTCTGTATGTCCAGTTAAAGGAAAATCTTTTCTTAAAGGATGACCTTCAAAACCATAATCTGTTAATATTCTTCTTAAGTCTGGATGATCTTTGAAAGATACGCCATACATATCAAAAACTTCTCTTTCCATCCAGTTTGCTGCGGGAAAAATGCTTGTTAAAGATGAAATAACTTCATTTTCATTAATCAAATAGCTTAAGATAATTCTTTGATTAAATTCATGACTTAAAAATAAATAAACCATTTTAAATCTCTGTGGATTTTCTGGATAATCAACAGCTGTTATATCTATGAGTTGTCTAAATTTAGTGTCTTGATTAGTTTTAATAAAAAGAGTTACATCGATTAAATCATCTTTATCTATATCAATATATAATTGATCATGTTTAATTTCAGTATTATTAATTTTAGTTGTTAACTCTGAATTAATTTTTTTTTCTAAATCGTCTAAATTATTCATAATTATCTGGCGAAAGAGCCTTTGTTTCTAATTTTCTTTTGAAGCTGAAGTATTCCATACAACAAAGCTTCTGCTGAAGGTGGACAACCAGGTACATAAATATCTACCGGAACAATTCGATCACAACCTCTAACAACAGAATATGAATAATGATAATAACCTCCACCATTTGCGCAGCTACCCATTGATATTACATATCTTGGTTCAGGCATTTGATCATAAACTTTTCTAAGAGCTGGTGCCATTTTATTTGTTAATGTTCCAGCTACAATCATAACATCTGATTGTCTTGGAGAACCTCTTGGTGCTGCACCAAATCTTTCTAGATCATATCTTGGCATAGCTGTTTGCATCATTTCTACTGCACAACAAGCAAGACCAAAAGTCATCCAGTGTAATGATCCAGATCTAGACCAATTAATTAAATTATCTAATGAAGTTGTTATAAATCCATTTTTACTAAAATCTTCAGCAAGTTGTTTAAATTCTTCTGGAACTGTATCAGTTTTATTATTCATTTTAATTAAATCTTTATTCCCAGTCTAGAGCACCTTTTTTCCATTCATATATAAAACCAATAGTAAGTATGAATAAAAAAATCATCATTGAAGAAAATCCTAACAAACCAATATTTCCAAGTGAAATCGCCCAAGGAAATAAAAACGCAATTTCTAAGTCAAATATAATAAATAGGATAGCAACTAAATAAAATCTTACATCAAATTCCATTCTAGAGTCTTCAAATGGTTCAAATCCACACTCATAAGCTGATAATTTTTCTGGGTCTGGTTTTTTTGGAGAAAGAATAAAATTAACGATTACAAAGGCACAACTAAGACCTAAAGCTATGATCAAAAATAGAATAATCGGCAAGTAATCTTTTAAAAATTCAGATAACATTGAAGTCTATATAGCAGTTTTTAAACGATGTTGAAGGGCTCATACGTCACATTTTAATTGATATTAACATAAAAAATTAAGAAAAAGTGGCGGGAGTGAAGGGACTCGAACCCTCGACCTATCGCGTGACAGGCGATCGCTCTAACCAACTGAGCTACACCCCCACTTATGTTATTTTGGTGGGTAGTAAAGGACTCGAACCTTTGACCCCCTCGGTGTAAACGAGATGCTCTACCAACTGAGCTAACCACCCACAAAATATGGCTACTTATTACATCAACAGTTTAATAAAGTAA
>Ga0233427_10001747_pt1 | contig 22236 bp, 23 predicted proteins | sample SI_118_April2016_5_FD_179885 | JGI IMG/M metagenome (GOLD analysis project Ga0233427, IMG submission 179885) | Seawater microbial communities from Saanich Inlet, British Columbia, Canada - SI_118_April2016_100_MG | ecosystem: Environmental > Aquatic > Marine > Inlet | place: Canada: British...
GAGACTCAAAGGCCGTTACATATGAACTATCAAAAAGAATATGCTTATCAGCTTGAAACCATTCCTGGCATGCAAGACATGCTTAATAAATTTAAATAATGATTTCAAATCTCAAAGATATTCTTTTGCCAGCCAGTAACCAAGGTTACGCAGTCGCATGCTTTAATGTTTTTGGTTTTGAGGACTCAAAGGCAGTTATAGATGCTGCTGAAGCTAGAAATGCATCTGTCATTCTTTCAATCAATCTGGATATGCGTCAGTTTATGACTATGGAGCAAATTATTGGAATGCTAAGACCTATGGCGGAGAGCTCAAAAGCGCCCGTTTGTATTCACCTTGATCATACGTATGAAGTTGAGGTGGTGAAGCAAGCAATAGATACCGGTTTTACCTCCGTAATGTTTGATGGTTCTCAATTGCCAATTGCTGAAAATATCGCTCATATACGTGATGTGGTTTCTTATGCCTATCTAAAAGGTGTATCGGTTGAGGCTGAGGTAGGTTCTGTTCCATATGCATCAGGAAGAGATCATATCAAGTCAGCATTAACTGAGGTTTCAGATGCTTTAGCTATGGAGCATCAAGGCTGTCCTGATGCACTGGCAATTTCAATTGGCAATGTCCATCGCCTAGAGAGCGGATCTGTAGAAATTGATATGAAGCGTTTTAATGAACTTGAAAAGGCACTAAGCATTCCCTTAGTTATTCATGGTACAAGTGGTCTAGAAGATAAAGATATTAAAATGTTGTCAAAGCGCCACGTCACAAAATTTAATGTTGGAACAATTTTGAGAAAGAGTTTTGGAAGTTCATTAAGAGCTACACTGAACTCTAATCCAGAGCTATTTGATAGAATCACAATCATGCAACAAGTGATTCCTGATTTAAAAGATACAGCAACAAAGGTTATTGATCTGCTTGGCCAATAAAACCAAGATTAATACTCTTTTACTTAGATATTGCTTTTGAAAGGCTTCTAATGACTTCTTCTGTCTCTTCCCAATCAATGCATCCATCCGTGACTGATACGCCATATTGCATGTCATCTTTATTATCTAAAATTTTTTGTTTACCAGAGAACAAGTTGCTCTCAAGCATTAAACCAAAAATTGATTTATTGCCTAAAAGTATTTGGCTTTTAATGTCTTCAATAACTTTACCTTGATTTCTATAATCTTGATTAGAGTTATCATGAGAGCAGTCAATCATGATTCTTTCAGCTAAATCGTTTTCTTTGAGAAGTTTTTCACAATTTTTGACAGCTTCTTCATCATAATTAGGCTTGGCTCCGCCTCTAAGGATTATGTGAGACGATTTGTTCCCTTTTGCCTTGAATGTAGAAATCTGTCCCTTGTCATTAATCCCTAGAAAGCTTTGCTTCGAAGAGCAGGCTTTAATGGCATTAATAGCCATAGTTAAATTTCCATCGGTTCCATTTTTAAAGCCAACTGGCATCGAAAGTCCGCTTGACATTTCACGATGCGTCTGCGATTCAGTAGTTCTTGCGCCAATTGCACACCAAGAAATTAGATCAGCCAAATACTGAGGTGTAATTGGATTAAGCGCCTCAGTACCGGTCGGAATTCCTTCTTCTGCAAGCCATACTAGGAGTTCACGCCCCTGACGAAGGCCCTTTTCAACATCAAGCGAGTTGTCCATATCTGGGTCGCTAATTAAGCCTTTCCAGCCAACAGTCGTTCTCGGTTTCTCAAAATAAACCCTCATAATAATATAGATTGATTTTTCCACTTCTTTTTGAAGTGATTTTAATTTTAAGGCGTACTCTTTGGCCGCTTTGATGTCGTGAATTGAGCATGGCCCAACAATGACGATTAATCTTCCGTCATTTCCTAAAAAAATGTCTTCAACTGTTTTTCGACTCGATAAAATGTTCTCTTTACCTTGCTCACTGACTGAGATTATTTTTTTCAGATCGATAGGTGACGTGATAACGCTTTCGCTTTCAATATTTTTGTTGTGAATTTGACTAGTCATGTAAATCTATTTTATTATTGTGAGCGACGATTTAAACATAAATCTTAAGTTTTTTTTATAAAGTTTGTAGCTTGTATGGAGTCATTGATTAAAAAATCGCTGATATTTTTTCTAGTTTTCCTTGTCGGTTGTAGCTCTACAACGTTTGTTTATAACCGAATTGATTTTTTATTGCCTTGGTATCTCGAGAGTTATGTAGACCTTAATCGAGAGCAAAAACAAGATTTAAAGCAGCTATTGATTCCATTTTTTAAATGGCATAGGGAGGAAGAGTTGCCTAATTATTTAGCCATAATAGAGGATTTAGAGTTGGCGCTCGATGCTTCAGTTGAGTTTGAAACTATTGCTGGAATAACCTATGATGTAGAAGAATCTTGGTTCAGGCTTGAAGATAGGATGCTTTTATGGGCCATACCGATGACTCGAGAGCTCTCCAGTAAACAATTAGACGGTTTCATTCAATCCATGCAAACTAAAACAGAGCAGAGTGAGAAGGAATACCTAAACCGCAATTTGCAAACCTATCAAAATGACAACTATAAGCGACTTAGAAAAAACTTAAGACGTTTCATGGGAGGCCTGAATAAAGAACAACTTGGCCTAGTAAGTGCTGCAAGCAAAGAAATGATTAGAGTTGATGGTCAATGGATTGCTAATCGAAAAGCTCTTATTGAGAAACTAAAGGGCATACTTGAGAGAGAGGATGGCTGGGAGTTGGCTCTTGAAAATATTTCTCACAGAGATGATTTAGTAGCTCAGAATTATCGTAAAACATATGCGCACAACATTTCAGTAAACCAAAACCTTCTTGTTGAGATTTTAAATTCACGGACTGATAAACAAGATCTAAAGCTTCGCACGCAACTCTTGAAGTATAAAACTGATATCAATAATTTGATTAATCAAAAATAATAACTACCAGCGCCTTTTCATTCTTCCTCTAAAGATATCTGAGCTCCAATTTAAAAGGAGTCCAATAAAAGCAGCGCCAGAGATCCAAAGGTAGGGAAGCCCTCCATCAGAATCAAATATGATTGCTCTGTAAGCCTTTCCGATTGAGTCAAAGGGAATCCAGGTTCCGATGAGCTCAAGCCAATCTGGGGCAGCAGTCAAAGGAATCATCGTTCCACTCAGCACAGATTGATAGAAAACAGTGGGAAGTATTACGACCATGGCAGAAAGCCCAATAACTGTATAAGTACCAATAAAAAGCCAACACAAACACACACTAACCAGCCATGGCGCTAGCCATAACATAAAGAATGAGCCCCATTGTTGAGTTGAGGTTGTCACAACGATAGCCAAAATAAAGCTGGAAGCGCCCATCGTCATGACTGGAACAACGGTTCTTACGTAGGCTCTATTGAGCAGTGTTATTTGATTTGTCGAAAGAAAAAGCAGAACTGATCCAACCATAGCTGTTAGCCAGGTCACAAAATTCATCACAAAGGGTGACGGCATTGAGGCAAGACTATTCGCTTTATATAGCGCTTCATTTTCAATCGTGATCGGCATTTGATTGTTGGGAGGCTTATTTTCTATTTTTGCTAAGCGAAGGTTTGATATAAAAGTCGAGAGTCCCATCTGGAACATTGATGGGAGCTGCTTTGCAATCTGAGTCTCAGATACAGTTAAATGTTCAGTGCTTATCACTTTGATATTTATGCTACGATCACTCAAGGCTAGTTCCGAAAAATTCTCTGGAAAGATAATGACTGATGAAATCCTGCCATCAGAGAGAGCCTCTTTTGCGGCATCACTAGTCCTAAATAATGCCACCCTGAAGGGTAATGATCTTGAGATGGTTTTAATAGCTTGTGTTGAAATTAAAGGGAGCTCCAAGCTTGCATCTAAATTCACAATACCTAGTTTGAAGTTTGATGAAATTTTTTCGGGATCGTTTGGTGCTGTCAGATTAAATAAAGAAAAAATTAAAGCAATTAGGATTGGGACAACAACTGCTGCCCTAAATAATTTGCTTCGACGAAAATCATTCAGTGAGGAGGGCATTAAACTAAACCAAAATAAAATAAACAATACATAAAACCGCCTATTTAGTCAAACTCTAATTGTTGTCGTTGAGAATCATTTCAGCTGCTTTCTCTGCAATCATCATTGTCGGTGCGTTTGTATTGCCAGAGACGAGTTCAGGCATAATTGAGGCATCCACCACCCTTAAATTATCGACACCATGAACCCTTAGTCGATCATCGACAACACTCTCATTGTCATGTCCCATCTTGCAGGTTCCAACTGGATGATAAATGCTTTGGGAGTGGTTTCTTGCTACCTCTAACAAATCCTCATCACTATCATAAGTAGAACCAGGCACAAACTCATCAAGGATGTGGTCTTGTATTACATTGGCTTTGGCAATTTTCCTGGCAACCTTAATCGAATCAATTGCAATTTGTCTATCAGACTCAGTTGCAAGATAGTTTGGAGTTATTTTGGGCAAGTCTTGTGGGCCTGCGGATTTGATTAGTACCTCACCTCTGCTCTCTGGCCTAAGATTACAGATCGACATGGTAAAGGCTGAAAATGGATGCACACCATCACCAGGCTTGTCAGCACTTAATGGCTGCATATGAAATTGAATATTAGGTCTTGACCCATCGAGCGATGTGTTGGTAAAAGCAAATACTTGGCTAGCACTGAGCGTTAATGGGCCAGTCCTAAAAAGCATATACTGCAGGCCAATCAATCCTTTCTTCCACCATGTGTTGAGTTCGTCGTTTAAGGTCCTTGTATTTGTTTTGTAAACCATTCTAACCTGGAGATGGTCCTGCAAATTTTTCCCAACCGAGGGATTATTATGAACCATTTTAATGCCTAGTCCGCTTAAGTGTTTCTCATCTCCAATACCTGAAAGCTGTAAAATTTGTGGCGAACTAATTGCTCCGGCCGAGAGAACAACCTCTTTTTTGGCATATATAGTTTGGTTAGGTTTCCCCTTGCCTTGCAGACACTCAACACCGGTAGCTTTCGTCCCCTCAAAGACTACTTTGCTTATTTGAGTATTAGTGATAATCCTTAAATTTGTTCTTGCTCTAATTTTTCTATTCAGAAATGAACGGTATGAGCTTCGTCTAAAGCCTTTATGTGTAGTCTGTTGAAAATACCCAACCCCCTCTTGCTTCTCACCGTTGCAATCTGCATTGAAAGGTATCCCAATTTCCTCAGCCGCTTTGATAAACAGATCAGCAATTTTCCTTCTGAGTCTTAGGTTGGAGACTTTGAGTTCACCATCAACGCCGTGATATTCATTCTCACCGTTCTCTTGGCACTCAAACTTTTTAAAATAAGGCAGTACATCTTTATAAGACCACCCTTTATTCCCAAGCTGTTCCCAGTTATCATAGTCGTACCTATCTCCACGAATATAGAGAAGACCATTCAGTGCACTGGAGCCTCCAAGAACTTTTCCTCTTGGCCAGTCAATCCTTCTATCGTTTAGTCCTTTATCTTTTTCAAGTTGGTACATCCAATCGAATTTGGGATTGTTCATGGTTTTAAAGTATCCAACCGGAACATGTAACCAGATATTATCATCTTTGCGGCCAGCTTCAATTAATAAAACCTTATTGTCAGAATTTAATGAGAGCCTATTAGCGAGAAGACATCCGGCTGAGCCTGCACCAACAATAATGTAATCATATTCCTCAAGTGTTTTCATTTATGTCATTTTTTAACGATTAAGCAGCAAAACATGAATTATTTTTTCTAAATGTGAATAAAAAAAATTAGAGTTCCAATTATAGGTAAAACTAGGTCTCATCTAGTTGTGATTAAATAAATATTTATAAATTTTTTTCATAAATAGATTGAAACATATATATCAATTGATGTATACTGGTTGGAGTTAAATTCATAAGTTGTTGATTTAATAATTAAATACACTTTATTTATTTAGAGTTTTAGTTTTTGTATCTTCATTGTGTTTTTTTCTTTTCATGTTTAAAAATTAGGAGATTTTTTATGTTTAAAAAAATAGTAAGTTTATTGACAGTTGCTGTCATTGCGTTTAGTTCAAGCGCTATGGCTGGTAACGTCAACCTTAAAGTACAGTCTGTATTAAACTCTACAGGTAGTGAAGTTGGCTACGTTAGAGATTTTGCGGAAGATGTCGCTGCATTGACAGATGGCAGAGTAACAATTGAAGTTCTTCCGGGTGGTTCTGTTGTTCCTAACTCTGATCTTATTGACGCAGTTGATGCAGGATTAATTGATGGTGGATTTGCATGGACTCACTACTGGTCTGGTAAGCACCCTGCAGCAATGCTGTTTGGTTCTCCAATTGCTGGAGCAGGCCTCGGTATTGATAATATTGCATGGCTCTCATGGTTCCATAGTGCGGGCGGTAAAGAGCTCTACGATCGTTTGTGGGATGAAATGGACTTGAACGTTCATGGTTTGATCCTTCAACCAGTTGGTCCAGAAGCTTTAGGCTGGTTCAAAGAGCCAATCAACAGTATGGATGACTTCCGTAAACTTAGATTCCGTGCACCTCCAGGAATCCCAGGTCAAACCTATAAGGATATTGGTGTCGCAGCTGTAGCTATGGGTGGCGGTGATATTCTTCCAGCACTTGAGAAAGGCGTAATTGACGCAGCAGAGTGGTGCTGCCCAGAGCCAGACAGAGACTTTGGTTTCCAGAAAGTTCTTAAGTACTACTACTTGCAAGGACTTCACCAGAACGTTGTGAATGCTGATATGTATATCAACGGTGACAGATGGAATGAAATTTCTCCACGTGACCAACGTGCTATTCATGTTGCTGCAAGAGCGTCAAGACTTGACTCAATGTCAAACCGTATCTATGCAAACGGTATTGCAATGGCAGACTTGCTAGCGCAAGGTGTTCAGCTAATGGATACGCCTGATGACTACTTCGTAGAGTTTATGGCTGCTGCAAATGCAACACTACAAAAGAATGCTGATGAAAATGCATTCTTTGCTGAAGTCTGGGCATCACAGAGAGATTTTGCTGAAAAAGCAGTACCTTTCTGGTCAGGAGCTCAAGCATCTAACGCTAAGTTAGGTCTTGCGTTTGCTGAGACTTTGAAGTAAAGATTCATCTGTAAGACTTGTAAACTGAGTTGCCAATAGTGAAAACTGTTGGCAACTTTTTTTTATCAAAATATGTTTTTTCTAACTTCAGGTTCTCCTTTACCCTGAAGTTAGAAAAGCCATATTAATAAAAAGGGTTTAATTTAATGAATCCTAAAATTTGTTACAATAGCTAGAGTGCTTTTTATAGATTATAACTAGGTGTATTTATGTCAGAAGAAGAAGATATTGGTCAATTAGACATTACAGATGAAATGATTGCTGAAGGCAGATCATACACAGGTGTTATGCCTGATGATATGCCTAAAATAATGGCAAAAATAATTCTGAGTATCGACCTCTTTAGTCTTAGAGTTGGCCAGATAGCGTGCTGGCTGACCGTTCCGGTATTTACCGCAATGTTTATTGAGGTTGTTGGAAGGCACTTCTTTGGCTCTCCGACAATGTGGGCATACGATATTAGTAGGATGGGAGCTGGTGCAATGTTTATGCTAGGCGCTGGGTACGCTTTATCCAAAGGCGTTCATATACGAGCTGACTTTATGTATCGCGATTGGTCGGTTAGAACCCAAGCAATCATTGACCTAACTTTGTATTTATTATTTTATTTTCCTGGAATTATAGGTGCATCATGGGCGTGCTATAAATATGCCTATAAATCTTGGTCAATTATGGAAAGAGGTATGGACACTGCATGGATGCCGTATATGTATCCAATCAAGTTTGCTCTCTTTATAGGATTTATTTTTCTAATAATTCAAGGCATTTCAGAGACACTGAAGTGCGTGTATGCAGTCAAAAATAGGAGATGGCCATGAGTCCAGAAGTACTAGGCATTGTCCTAATTTTAACAATGTTGTTTGCCATATTTGTTGGCTTTCCAATCTCATTTACGCTCATTTTCCTAGGAGTCTTCTTTGGCTACATAGGTTTCGGAGACCTTGTTTTTTATTTAATGACCTTCCAGTTTTCTGGGAGTATGCTTGAGCAAACGCTCGCAGCAATTCCATTGTTTACCTTTATGGGTATCCTCATGGAGAAGGCCAACCTTATGGAGAGGCTGTTTACATCTGTTCAGATGGCTCTCGCCAGAACCAAAGGGTCTTTATTTGTTGCTGTTCTTTTTGTTGCAACAATTTTTGGAGCTGCAACGGGTATTGTAGGTGCATCAGTTACCATTCTGGGAATTATGTCTGCGAAGACCATGAACAGGTCGGGCTATGATGTTCGGTTAGCAGCGGGAACGATAACTGCTGGTGGTACTCTTGGTATATTAATTCCACCTAGTATCATGCTCGTTGTTATGGGTCCTATTCTGAATGTTCCGGTAACAGATTTATTTGCAGCAGCGATAATGCCTGGTCTTATGCTGGCTGTTCTTTATACCGGCTATACCCTTATTAGATGTCATTTGAATCCTAATTTGGGTCCGGTCGTTCCAGAGGACTTGATTCCAGATTCTATGAGTGAGGTCTGGAAAGAATTCTTTAAGGGGTTGGTTCCACCAGTACTTTTAGTGGGCTCGTCTCTCGGAAGTATATTGGCAGGCTTGGCAACACCAACCGAGGGTGCTGCGATGGGTGCTGTAGGTTCAATACTACTTACTCTGGCCTATCGTAAACTTACTTTTGAATCCTTCAAGAGTGCGCTTCTCAAGACGTTAGAGATCACAACTTTAATTATGGTGTTAGTTTGCGCATCCAACTTCTTTGGATCAGTATTTTCAAGATTGGGAACACCAACAATGATTACTGAATATCTGATGCTACTGGATCTTCCGCCACTAGCAATTCTACTCATCATTATGGCCTTCATATTTTTATTGGCTTGGCCATTAGAGTGGGTTCCAATTGTGCTTATCATTATCCCAATTGTCTTGCCCCTCATTGAGCAGCTAGGATTTAACCTGACATGGTTTGGAATACTTGTTGCTGTTAACCTGCAGACGGCTTGGCTTTCGCCACCGGTCGCCTTATCTGCCTACTTCCTCAAAGGGGTGGTTCCAGAATGGGATTTAGCAGACATCTATAAAGGAATGATACAATTTATGGGTATTCAGGTTGTTGGACTAGCACTAATAATTATGTTCCCACAGATTGTACTCTGGCTGCCGACTTACCTTTATGGCTAACTTTTCGGTTTAGATTGATTCACCAAAGGTGCTGTTTTGAGAGTGAATATAGTCAATATCAGACGTATGAACGTATGAGGTTCTTAGCTCAATAGTTTCATTATTGTAGGTCTGGCCAACTCGATTAATTTTTAGAATTGGCGCATTGAGAGGGATATTTAAAAGACTCGATATTTTTTCATCAGCTGATATTGCTTTTAGTTTTTCAGAGCAATTGGTAATAAAGATGTTGTATTTGTTTTGATAAAGGTTGTAAATTGTATTCGAACGGTTTTTAAAGATCTCTTCACTGAGTCCCGGAAATTTCTGTTGCGAAATTACAATCTTGTCCACAATGTAAAACTTTTTGTTGAGTCCAAGTTTATTGTATATCTTGAATACTGGGGCTCCAGTCGAAATATTTAGTTCTTCTGCCTCGGGTTTTGTGGCCTTTCTAGAATCAAAAGAAATGAATTCAACATTGGGGCTTTGTTTCTCATCGCTACCGTTTAAAGCAAAGTGAAAATATTCAAAAAGAAAGCTGCTACTGTCGTGCTGAAACACAAAAGTTCCTAAGCCTTGCTTGCGAATTAGAAAACCTTCTTTTTCTAGAACTCCTACAGCTTTTCTGACTGTGCCAATGGACACCTGAAAGAGTTCTACGAGCGTCTTTTCATTTGGTATGAGTTGACCAGGTCTGAGCTCATCCCTGCAAAGGCAATTAAATAACTCGTTGCGAATTTGAAGCCAAAGCGGAGTTTTACTGTCTCTATCAATATCAAATTTGAGATCAGTAATGCTCATAAAATTATTAAAATTGGTTTAAAAAGAGGGCTTTAAAATAACCTTAGCCGACGCCATTGTACCATTATGTAAGCTTTGAAATGCTAAATTAGTCTCTGATAAAGGCATCTCTTCAACCCAAGATAAATCACCAAAGTCACCGTTTTCAATTGACTTCAAAGCAGACCTAAAATCTTCCATGTTGTAAGTGTAACATCCCACAAGTTTTATTTCTTGGAGGGTTATTTTTCGTATATCAATATTGCTACTCCAACTAAGCAGTCCAACATTAACAACTGCGCCTCCAGCTCTGACGGAAGAAATGGATAGTGCATTCGTTTTTTCACTCCCTACACAATCAATCACGACATCATATGTATCTTCCTTGACTGAGTGAGTAATTGGGTTAACTGGGTTAACGCCAACATGTTCTTTTACGCATGAATGACGCGCCTCATTCGTTTCAAGGACAGTCATCTTTACCCCATGAGACTTCAACAAGAGTGCAGCCAACAGACCAATAGCTCCAGCGCCTATAACAAGCACATTACACTCACTGATCGGTTTAAAGGAGCTCTCAATAGCAAGATTAACAGCGTGCACTACGGTAGCTGCAGGCTCAGTGAGAGCTACATGGTTTGAGTTCATGGTACTGGGCGCATGAACGAGGCATTGATTGGGTATCGTCATGTATTGAGCAAAAGCACCTTGCCTGCTCATCCCTATCATATCTCTATCGCTACATAAGTTATCTCGACCCTGGAGGCAGTATTCACATTTTCCGCAAGTAATAAGTGGATTGCCTGTTACCTTTTGTCCTTTATTAGCTCCCTCAACGATCTCACCGCAAAACTCATGCCCCAAAATTAATCCTGGATTTCTTCTTGGATCCTTTCCATGAAATGCGTGCATATCAGAGCCACAAATACCAACAGACTCAATACGCAAAAGAACATCATCATCACGATCAATTTGGGTTGAGTGATAATCATTTATAAAAGTCATTTCGTTGGGTGCGGTATATACCACTGCTTCCATTTTATCAATCATGCTGCTGAAAATCCTCCATCAAGAAATATAGTTTGACCTGTGACATAAGAGTTAGCGTCGCTACATAAAAAGACGCTAATTCCAAATATATCCTTTTCTTCGCCGTTACGACCCATCATCGTTTTGTCAGCTAAAGTTTTTAGTTTGCCTGGATCCTGGAATAATGATTCCGTTAAGTTAGTTCTAAAAAATCCAGGCGCTATAGCATTCACTAGCACACCATCTTTAGAGTAAGCTTGCGCCAAAGCTCGCGTCAATTGCATAATTCCACCCTTACTTGCACCATATGGAATGCTGTTATCAAAAGCCCTCAGCGATTGAAGTGAGGCAATATTAATAATTCTACCCCAGTTATTTTCTCTCATTGAATCTGCAACAAGTTGACTTAAATAGAAGGGCGCTGTTAGGTTAATATCAATTGTTTTTTGCCATTCATCAAGCGTTAGGTCTTCAGCCGAATTCCTCAGATTGATTCCTGCAGCGTTGACTAAAATGTCAATTCGGTTGGATTCTTGATGGATTAGGGAGACAATGTTTTCAAGGGCTTCACTGGAAGTGACATCCAATTGAATGAATCGTCCCTCTGTTCCCTGATCTTTTAACTCTCTGAGGGTTTCATCTGCATTGTCTCGGCTACTCGCAATCCAGACAAATGCGCCTGCTTTTGCAAGCGCAAGTGCCATCATTTTTCCTAACCCGCTAGTACCACCAGTTATCAGAGCAACTTTATTCTCAAGAGAAAAGTCTGATAAGCTCATGCTTTACTCTAATACAGGAGCGCCAAGATCAAAAGTCTCTTCAGGAAAATATTTGCTCAGTCTGACATCAGAGGCCCTTGCGTGACCCTCCATTCCTTCCAGTCTTGAAATTCTAGAAGATGCCTGAGCAACTTGACGTGTTGATTCACGATCCATACGTTGCCAAGTTAATACTTTCAAGAATTTATGTGCTGAAAGTCCGCCTGAGTATCGACCTGCTGCCTTTGTTGGCAGAATGTGGTTAGGACCTGAAGCTTTATCTCCAAAGGTAACTGTTGTCTCTTCACCTAAAAATAAAGAGCCATAGCATGTCAGGTTTTCAAGCCACCAATCAAGGTCTTTACATTGAACCTCAAGATGTTCTGCCGCATACTCATCAGAAATTTTTACAACTTCTTCTTTTGAATCGCAAAGAATAACCTCTCCATAATCTCTCCAAGCACAGAACGCAGCGTCTTGTGCTGTTGGCGGAAGTTTTTCAATGTACTCTGGTATAAGATTCATTACTTTTTCTGCTAAGACTTCAGAGGTTGTGAAAAGCCAGCCAGGAGACTCATGACCGTGCTCCATTTGACCAACCAAATCAATAGCAACAACGTCTGCGTCGGCATCTTCATCTGCAATGACTGCAACTTCTGATGGTCCTGCAAAAACATCAATTCCAACTTCACCAAATAAAGTTCTTTTGGCTTCTGCTACAAACTTGTTTCCAGGTCCAACAATAATGTCCGCTTTCTTGCCAGTAAACAAACCATAGGCCATACTTGCAATCGCCTGAACTCCACCAAGAGTCATCACATGATCTGCTCCAGCAGTCTTCATTGCATAGAGTACATAAGGATGAATACTCTTGCCTTTGTATGGCGTAGAGCAAGCAATAATGCATGGAACACCAGCAGCTTTTGCCGTGGCAATACTCATATATGCAGAGGCAATATGAGCATACCTTCCAGTTGGAACATAGCAGCCTGCTACGTTTACTGGAAGCAATCTTTGTCCAGCTTCAACGCCATTATTTTTTGTGTGGAACTCTTCGATTGAGTCACGCTGAGCTTTTGCAAAGGTATAAACCTGCTGACATGCAAAATCAATGTCATCCTTGACGTCTTGAGGAACATCAGCTGTAATTTCATCAATTTCAGCAGCAGATAACAAAATGTCTCCAGTCCAAGAATCTAATTTTTCAGCATAATCCCTGACAGCTTGCTCACCATTTTTATCAATGTTGGCGAGCATGTCATGGACAACCTTTTGTGCTTCTAGCACATTTGATTCTGCCGACTTATCGGCTTTTTTTAAGTATTTCATATAATTTATTGATCCAATTAAATAATTTATGCGCTTTCGTAAAGGCGCGTTAATACAAACTCCTGATGACCCAGTATCTCTGCTGCAGTCATTCTTCCATTTGAGGTATGTATCAGAGACTCAAGAAGCATATCACCAGCTTGATCCATGTTGATATCACGCTTTAGCAAAGCAGTTACATCAACATCGACATGCTCTGACATTGTTCTTACTGTTCTTGGGTTTGCACAAATTTTAATAACAGGCAAGATTGGGTTACCAATAATGTTTCCTTGACCCGTAGGAAATAAATGAGCGACATAACCAGAGGCTGCACATAGGGTAACCATCTCTGCAGCAGCAGAAGAAGAGTCCATAAACCACAAGCCTTTACTGGTAGGCATTTCAGCCTTATCCAAGACGCCATCAACGACACATTTTTTACCAATTTTTTGAATATTTCCAAGCGCCTTCTCTTCAATCGTTGTTAGGCCCCCTTCAATATTCCCTTTAGTCGGCTGTGAGTCTGACAAGTCATCAGTTTTAAAGCGTTCAATCATGTCTTGATAGCGATTAAACATAAACATAAATTGATCAGCAACAGCATCATTTGCACATCTTGCTTTAACAAGATGTTCACCACCTGTAATCTCAGATGTTTCACCAAAAAGTAGGGTGCTTTGTTTTTCATAAAGCTTATCAAATGCATTTCCAACTGTTGGGTTTGCTCCAAATCCTGAAGTTGTATCTGATTCACCGCATTTAGTTGATACCCAGATTTCACTGATATCGCACGGCTCTCTTTGAAGCCCTGAAGCGTAATGAACCATGTCATAAGCCGCTTTAGAGGCGTCAGCAATTGTTTGAATATCACCCTTCTTTTCAATAGAGAAGCCTTGAACTGGTTTACCAGTTGCAGCAATGCCATCAACAATTTTTTGAGTCCAGCCTGGCTCAATTCCTATGACAACAACTGCAGCAACATTTGGGTTGGCACCTGTCCCAATCATGGTTCTAAAATGGAGGTCTAAATCCTCACCAAATTGCAGCCTACCGTATGGGTGAGGCAGTGCAATCGTCCCTTTAATATTATTACTAACAGCTTCACAAGCAGCATTTGAAATATCGTCAACAGGAAGGATTACAACGTAGTTGCGAATTCCAACTCTATTATTGTCACGTCTATAGCCGTAGATTTTTTGATCTAAATTTATCATTACCACCTCTTTGTTTTAACGTTATGAACATGTAGATGGTCACCAACAGCAATTTTTGAAATTGTTCTGCCAATATCTACACCATATTTGATGACGGTGTCATCTTCATTAAGGTCTTTAATTGCAAGCTTATGACCAATAGGAATATCTTGATTAATCTTGATGTCTATTAAAACATCCTGATCCATTATCCATCCCGTTAGAGTGTCATTTGCTTTGAGACCTTCAACTGTAACAACGCCGACTGAATCGTCTTCGTCATGAACTATAAATTGAATCATGCCTTCTCCTATCTCGATAATTAAAAAAATCCGTGATTAAATTTTGACTTAAAATTTAATGAGAAGTATATTATATCATATATATGAATTTTTTTCTAATGAGATAGTGAAAAAAATTATAAATTATCGATATAAAATTTAGTTTTATCTCGATATATATAGGCATGATATTTAATATAATAGAATTACATAATAAATTTATGAATAGAGGTTATCAATGAATAAATTTTTCTTGGCTATTTTGTTAAGCTGTATTCCTTTTTCAGTTTTCTCAGAAGTCGGGGACCTCTATTACTGTGAGATGACTCAGGCAGTTGAAATAAAAGAAGGGAAGCTTATAAATTATATCCCCCAAAAATTTAAATTTAGAATTATAAAAAGTGATTTAATAGAGTTTGGACAAGAAGCCAATTACTTCAGCGGTCTTGAACTCAAAGTACTTGAATTTTCACCTAATGGGGAGCAATTTTATGGAGAAAATTTTGAATATTCGCATGGAAGCTTTTATTTTGCCGATGTCTTAAGGTGGCCATCAGGAGATAAAAGCACACTGACTGCAACAATGCTAAGTGCAGAATGCTCAGTCGTTGATGATTATTCTGTATAGCCAATAAATATTAATTGTTTTAAATTTGGACTTATGATGTCAAGGGCATTAAAAACAAACCGGCTCATTAGATTATTTGGTGTAACTAAGGTTCCTATGATTTGGTATTGTCGCCCAAAAGTTATCGAACATAATGATGAAAAGATTGAAATTCAAATACCCCTTAAAAGAAGAACTAAGAACCATTTAGGAAGCATGTACTTTGGCGTCCTGGCGGTTGGTGCAGATATTACTGGCGGTTTTCTGGCTATGGATCCAATCCAAGATAGTGGTCGTAATATTGCATTAATATTTAAAGATTTCAAGGCTGACTTTCTCAAAAGACCAGAGGGCGATGTGCATTTCATATGCAAAGATGGGCTGGCAATAAAAGAGCTAGTTGATAAAGTGACTCATTCTACTGAAAGGCATAACTATAAACTAAATATTGAAGCTATAGTTCCCACTATCTCTACTGAAGTAGTTGCAAAGTTTGAGCTTACACTCTCTTTAAAAGATAAAACATAAAAAAGTATGAATCAAAATCCCATCAATAATGACCCTCAAAACAATAATTTCAAGTCAGCATTGTTTGAGGAGTCTAAAGTTAAACTTGGGCTCATAATCTTCATTCTTTGTATATTATTTATTCTAGTTATTCAGCCAAATCTAATGAAATACTTGTTACTTTCATCGCCCATGTTGTGGGAGTGTATGTAGGATTAATTCACAATATAAAAAAATTATAATTTCCCTATTTTTCATAGGGGTTATCTGTGATAATTCACTTTTGAAACTATAGGACAAAGTTAATGGTTTATATTGATTTAGCTCCGTCAGAGTTAATTAGTGAGTCATTGAATCGAAACGAGGGATCCCTCACAAATACTGGTGCTTTATTAATTGAGACTGGAAGCCGATCTGGCAGAAGCCCAAATGATCGCTTCATTGTTGATGAGCCTTCGACTTCAGAATTTATTGAATGGGGTGAGGTAAATAGACCTTTTTCTGAAGAAAATTTCAATAATTTATGGGCCAAAGTTGAGAATCATTTAGCAAAAAATGACTCATTCAGATCACACCTTCATGTAGGTGCCCATTCTGAACACTACCTTCCAGTTGAGGTCAATACTGAGACTGCCTGGCAAGGTTTGTTTGGACGAAATATGTTTATTAAGCCAGATATCTTTAACCTAAAACATAAAGATCCATGGACCATTCTGAATGTAGCATCTTATGTTTGTGACCCTCAATCAGATGGCACAAATTCCGATGGTGTTGTCATTATTAATTTTGCCCAAAAGAGGGTTTTACTTGCTGGAATGAGGTATGCAGGTGAGATGAAAAAAGCAATGTTTTCAGTGCAAAACTTTTTACTCCCTGAAAAAGACGTTTTACCAATGCATTGCTCTGCAAATGTTGGTGAAAATGGGGATACAGCTTTATTTTTTGGCCTTTCAGGGACTGGAAAAACGACCCTTTCGGCTGATCCAGAGCGTTATCTAATTGGAGATGATGAGCATGGTTGGTCTAAGGGCTCCGTCTTTAACATTGAGGGGGGCTGTTATGCGAAGACCATTAACCTTTCCCAAAAAAATGAACCTATTATTTGGGATGCTATTCATCACGGCGCCATTGTTGAAAATGTAAAAGTAGATCATAATGGTTTGGCTGATTATGACGATACTTCGATTTCTGAAAATGGACGTTGTTCATACCCACTAGAGCATGTAAAAAAACGCGTTAAAGAAAATGCAGCAGGAGAGCCAAAGGTTGTTATTTTCTTAACCTGTGATGTCTCTGGAGTGCTTCCACCTGTCTCTATTCTGAGTAAAGAGGCAGCAGCCTATCATTTTTTATCTGGGTACACTGCCCGAGTAGGTTCAACTGAATTAGGTGCTGAAGCCGGCATTAATCCAGCTTTTTCGTCTTGCTTTGGAGCACCATTCATGCCAAGGTCTCCAGGAAGCTACGCTAATCTTCTCATTAAACGTCTTGCAGAGTTCGATACCCAGGTCTATCTTGTGAACACAGGCTGGACCGGAGGTTCTGGTGCTCCTGAGGGCTCTGGATCAAGATTCCCAATCCCCGTCACTAGAGCGATTGTCTCTGCCTGTCAGAGCGGTGATTTGCTGGATACAAAGGTCAGGCACCTTGACGATTTAAATCTAGATATTCCTTTATCAATACCTGGAGTAGACGACACGTATCTTAACCCACGTGAAACTTGGGAAAATAAGTCGGACTATGATAAAGAGTCATTAAAACTTGCAAGACTATTTTCTGAAAACTTTCAAAAGTTTAATGTCGATGAGTCAATTATTGCTGCGGGACCTAAGGCAGTTAGTAAATAAAGTTCTGTATAAATAAAACCACAACTACGATTACAATAGCAGCAATGACGACTGGTGGGGTGTTTTTCATAAATGAATTATAAAGATTCTTTCTTTACTTTTTCATGTAAATAACACCTTTTAGCTACAGATTTTCTATATATTATTTTTTGTTACTTAAAAGATTACATATTAGAAATCATAATGACAATTAAAGCATTTTCTCGTCCCTTTACTCAGCAAGAGTCTATTAGCCAAGAAGCTATTGATGCCGCTGTAAAAGTTCTTAAGTCTGGCAGACTGCATCGATACAATACCGTTGCAGATGAACTATCAGAGGCTTCACTACTTGAGCAAGATTATGCTAATTATCAAGGCTCTAAATTCTGTTTAGCTTGCGCTTCAGGTGGCTATGCAATGAGTGTTGCTCTCAGGGCAGCAGGACTTCAGCCTGGGGAGAGCGTTCTGACAAATACCTTTACTCTAGCACCTGTTCCTGGGTCAATTTCTAATGCAGGCGGAAAACCAGTGTTCATTGAGATTACAAAAGACCTTGTCTTAGATTTAGATGACTTATCTGAGAAGGTCGATGCAAGTGGTGCGCGTTTTTTACTAATCTCCCATATGCGTGGACACCTCGTTGATATGGATAAGTTGATGAAAATCGTCAATGAAAATAATTTAATCCTCATAGAGGATTGTGCCCATACTATGGGTGCTCAATGGGGAAAACAAAGGAGCGGTAATTTTGGCATTGCTGGTTGCTTTAGCACCCAAACCTATAAGCATTTAAACTCTGGCGAGGGTGGTCTACTGACATCAAATGATGAAGAGTTTATGGCTCGTGCAATAATTTATTCTGGTTCTTATATGCTTTATGAAAGGCATGGGGCCTCTCCTAAGGCAGAAGTATTTACAAACATTAGGCTTGAAACGCCAAACTATTCAGGTCGAATGGATAATCTGAGGGCTTCAATACTTAGGCCACAACTTGAAAATCTAGATACTAATGTAGAGCGATGGAATGAACGCTACCAGCTTGTTGAGAGCAAGTTAAGACAAGTAAAAGACATTCAGGTTCCAGTCCGCTTTAAAGAAGAGAAATACGTTGGAAGCTCTATTCAGTTTAGACTCCCAGGAATTTCAAACTCTCAAGCCAAAGCATTTATTGAGAACAATAAAAACCTAGGCGTAGAGTTGAAATGGTTCGGTAATGATGATCCAAATGGATTTACCAGTAACCACAAGAGCTGGAAATATGTCAGCTCCCAGCAGCTAGAAAAATCAGATGAGATTCTGTCTTGTTTATTTGACTTAAGATTGCCCTTAACTTTCTCTCTTGATGACTGCTCTCACCTTTCAGAGGTCATAATTGAGTGCGTAGATCAGATTCTAAATCAATAGTTGTCACCCTCTCTCTAAAGAGCCATATTAGTCCCAGCAATCCACCCTGAAGTCCATGCGCTCTGAAAGTTGAATCCTCCGGTGACTCCATCGATATCCATTACTTCTCCTGAAAAAAATAATCCCGAGCAAACCTTACTCTCCATAGTTTTAAGATTAATTTCTTTAAGGTTGACTCCGCCGCATTCAACAAACTCCTCTTTAAAGCGACTCTTCCCAAGAATAGCAAGTTCACAATTAATTAAATTTTCAATAATCTGATTTAATTCTTTTTTACTAATTTCAGACCAATTTTTTTCCTTTGAAATGGAGCATTTAGCCAAGAGCTGAAGCCAGAATCTTTTGGTCAAGGCCTTTGGATAGGCATTACCTATTGAGGTTTTAGTGTTATTATTTTTAATGTCTTTTAGAAGATTTTCAGCGACGCTAAAATTTTCAATACTTAGCCAATTCACAATAATTTTAGCTTTGTAGTTAGAATGCATCATTTCACGTGCAGCCCATGCAGAAAGCTTTAGTAGGGCAGGACCACTCAAGCCCCAGTGCGTTATCAGTAGAGCGCCATTTTGAATAAAAGGCTTTACGTTTTTAATTTTAAGGGTTAGAGTTGCATTTGCAAAAGAGGTGCCAGATAAGTTCTCTAATACTAGGTCGTCAATTTTGAATGTGAACAAAGATGGAGCAATTTCTGTTATCGAGTGGCCAAGTGATTTTGAAAGCTCATAACCTATTGGCTTGCTTCCAGTTGCAATTAAAACTGAATCAGCTATGAATGCCTCACCCTTATTGATAGATAAAGCCATACCTCCATCCTGAAGTTTTTCTATAGCAGTAACATTCCTTTTTTTGAACAATTTAACTTTGTGTTTACTTGTCTCCTTGATAAAGCAGTCAATAATAGTTTCCGAGCTATTTGTTATTGGAAACATGCGACCATCGCTTTCATGTTTAAGATCAACGCCCCGATTTTCAAACCACTTGACGGTATCCGTTGCATGGAATTTTTGCAGAGGAGAGAGGAGTTCTTTCTGGCCACGTGGATAGTTTAGGCTGAAATCTTTGATATCAAAAAGATGATGAGTAACATTGCAGCGACCACCACCAGAAATCCTAACCTTTCTTAAAAAACTTGTTGTTGCTTCAAAGACGTAAATATCAACATCAATTTTTTTCTCTTTTGCAACTTCAGCGCAACGAATCGAGGCAAAAATGCCACTAGCACCTCCACCAATGATTGCGATGGTTTTCTTTTTTGATAGGCTCATTGAGATTGAGTATTAATTTGCTGATCCCGGTTGGGTTTAATTTAGTACCACCTTAACATACCTATAACGCCTGCTGTGGCGTAAAAGAATTGAAGAAAGAGTATTCCTTTGTGTTGACCCAGATATGCCCAATAGCCTATGGAGATTGCTGAAATAAAAAGTAAAACAAAGCCAGCAAATTCAACTCCGATATTCAACGCCACCATCATGGAATACAAGATTGCTGTAATTACTCCAAACCATTCAAGAGCTTTACTTTTCATCATAACACATCTTAAATTAGGTCAGTTGAGACAGCCAGAATAGCAATGGCTAAAAGAGCTAGTGTCTGAAGGACTAGCAGTGCGATTGACTTCCCGCCCAGCTCCATCATTGATTTTAGTGAAGTCGTTACGCCAAGACCTGCAATCGCGAATACTAAGGACCACTGTGAAACACCAGCAAGAAATTCAGAGAGAATTAAAGGGATAAAGCCACTACTATTTATTACTAGACACATTGCAAATGCAAGTGCAAACCAAGGGAAGGCTTTAGGGCTGATATTGCTGGTTGCATCTCCTCTTTTCAATAAAATGGCTATCACAATCACAATGATAGGTAGCATTGAGATTCGAAGCAGTTTAATAAATGTGGCTATATCGCCTGTTTCATTGGATACTGCATAACCGGCACCAACAACTTGAGCAACGTCATGAATCGTTGAGCCGATAAGAATTCCGATTTCAACTTCACTAAACTCAGCTATTGAGAAAAGAATAGGGTAGACAATCATTGCAATCGTTGATAAAGAGGTCACACAGACAACAACAAATAATGTGTCTCGATGCCTGTCTTTCCAGTTTGGAAAGACTGAGGCGACAGCGAGTGCCGCCGCGGCACCACAAATTGCAACAGCGCAGGCAGTTAAAAGTGCAAACAGATGTCGTCTTCCCATCAACCTTGCAATCAGCCAGCTGACGCCAATGGATGAGAGAACTAGAATTGGAACAAACAATAGAGCATTTGTTCCAAGCCCTAAAATTTGATCAAGTGTGACTCTGAAACCTAATAAAGCGACGCCAAAGCGCAAAATCTTTTTACTTGAAAATTCAATACCTGGTGCACAACGTTCGTCACTTGAGAGAAAGTTAAAAGCTATTCCAATCAAAAGAGCAAACAACATGACTGGTGCTTTGTAGTGAAGACTCAGGAAGCCAGCCGCTGCAGCAATGGTACCAACAACAATTAGACCTGGAGAAAGAATATTCAGCCGGTTCTGTATGTTGAGTAATGGTGATTTCATATTATCAGACGCTAAGGTAGGTCATTAAAAGATAGATTATCTGTGACAAGTATAGCACTACTGAAATCATTATCCTTTGCAAACGCTCCTGGAAAGCCAATACACTTAATTGATGCTGCTAATGCTGACTGCATACTGACTTCAGTGTCTTCAATAGCAATACAATCTTGTGCCTCTAAATTAAGCTCTGAAAGTGCTTTTAGATATATGTCAGGCTTTGGTTTTGAATTTGAAACCATTTTGTCGTTACCGATAAAGCTGAAATTACTTCTATTTAGTTGATTTTTGAGTGCTTGAAAAACAGCATCTACATTGTCTTTTGAGGTGCTAGTCACAAATGCTAGCTTTATCCCATTATCAAGGGCTTGCTCAATAAGATTGGCGACGCCAGGACGAAGTAAAACGTTTCCACTAACCATGAAGTCATCAAAAATTTTAGTTTTTTCATTATGAAGTTTCTTTGCATCAACTTCAACCCCTTGCTGAGCTGCGTAGTCTTCAATTCTTTGACGTCCTCCAGACTTTTTTAGTAAATTTTGATATTGTGCTGGACTCCAATTCCAGTCAAGTCCATTCTCAGAAAAAGCTTGATTGAATGCGGTTCGTTGAAGCTCCGAGGTCTCAAGAAGAGTACCGATTGATCCAAATAGGATTGCTTTGTAATTCATTGTTATGTCCTTAAAAAGTGTAATAGTTCTATATTCAAGTATTGGGGTGCTGATATTTAATTACACAAAAAATGCAGCATTTTAATTAAAAATGCTGTTATCGCAAGACATAAATGGTGGAGATGGGGAACATTGAACTCACCCCTT
>Ga0233427_10001752_pt1 | contig 22205 bp, 19 predicted proteins | sample SI_118_April2016_5_FD_179885 | JGI IMG/M metagenome (GOLD analysis project Ga0233427, IMG submission 179885) | Seawater microbial communities from Saanich Inlet, British Columbia, Canada - SI_118_April2016_100_MG | ecosystem: Environmental > Aquatic > Marine > Inlet | place: Canada: British...
ATCATTATTTTAAGGACTCTGCAGGAAGTTATACTGTTTCATTAATAATAGAAGATGATTTTGGATGTAAGGATACAACCTTTAGACATGTTATAATTACAAATGAATATTGGATTTATATTCCGAATTCTTTCACTCCAGATAACGATCAAATAAATGATAAATTTTGTATTTCTTATAACGGAATAAGAGAAGCAACTTTTCTATTTAATGTGTACGACAGATTTTCGAATATAGTCTATTCTACAACCAATATTCACGATTTGGATTGTAACAATGGTTGGGATGGAAACTACCAAGAAACAGGTACCCCACTTTTAATGGCAACTTATATTTACGAGATTTATTACCAAGATTTTGAAGGTTGGAAACACCAAGATTTTGGGAACTTATTTATAATTAGATAATATTTACAAATAAAAAAAGGCTGAAGATATCTTCAGCCTTTTTTTGTACCCGGGACGGGACTTGAACCCGTACGGACATTACTGTCCATTGGATTTTAAGTCCAACGTGTCTACCAATTCCACCACCCGGGCTGGTGTTTTTTATTAAGAACTTTTGAGCGAGTGATGGGATTCGGACCCACGACCCTCACCTTGGCAAGGTGATGCTCTACCCCTGAGCTACACTCGCATTGGGTCGGCAAATTTAATTAAATATTCAATACCACAAAACGAATTTTTACTTTCCTATAAGTTTTTTTATTTCGTTTAATTTCATCAGTGCTTCTACGGGTGTTAAAGTATTGATATCTATTTCTGTAATCTCATCTCTTATCTGAATAAGCGTTGGATCATCTAGTTGAAAAAAGCTCAATTGTAAATCGTCTTTTTGGCTTATCTTACTTTTATTTTCTTCTGTTCTCCTGCTATTTTCTAGCTTTTTAAGTATTTGTTCGCTCTTTTTAATAATCTGTTTTGGCATTCCAGCCATCTTGGCTACATGTATCCCAAAGCTGTGTTCCGATCCTCCTTCTTTTAAAGTTCGGATAAAAATTATTTTTTTCCCGACTTCCTTTACCGATACATTAAAGTTTTTTATTCTGTCAAAAGTTTCGGTCATATCATTCAATTCATGATAATGTGTAGCAAAAAGTGTTTTGGCTTTACACTCATTTTCGTGTAAATATTCTGTAATAGCCCAAGCTATAGAAACTCCATCATAAGTTGAGGTTCCTCTTCCAATCTCATCTAATAGAATTAAACTCCTGTCCGAAAGGTTATTAAGGATACTTGCTGTCTCGTTCATTTCTACCATAAAAGTAGATTCTCCCATAGAGATGTTATCGGAAGCTCCCACTCTAGTAAAAATTTTATCTACTATTCCAATTTCAGCAGCTTCTGCAGGTACAAAACTTCCTATTTGTGCCATTAGTACAATTAGTGCTGTTTGTCTTAATAGTGCTGATTTCCCCGACATGTTTGGTCCTGTAATCATCATTATTTGCTGATTTTCTCTATCCAGTTGTACATCATTTGGGATGTAACTTTCACCAGAATTTAATTGCTGTTCTATTACAGGATGTCTTCCTTGTTTTATTAAGATAGATGTTCCGTCTGTTATAGTTGCTTTATTGTAATTATTAGCTCTTGAAATTGTTGCAAAAGAGTACAGACAATCTAACTGAGAAATAAGTTGTGCATTTATTTGTATGGTTTGCACATATTCCGACATGCTATTTACTAACTCCAAATATAATTTGGCTTCTAATTCTGCTATTTTCTCCTCTGCAGATAGTATTTTGTTTTCGTACTCTTTTAGTTCTTCTGTTATATATCGCTCGGCACTTACTAAGGTTTGTTTCCTTATCCACTCTTCAGGCACTTTTTCTTTGTGTATATTTCTTACTTCTAAGTAATATCCGAATACATTGTTAAACGATATTTTTAAGGATGATATTCCTGTTTTTTCTGTTTCTCTTTCTAGTATTTGTTGCAAATAATCTTTCCCAGATTTAGATAAATTTCGGAGTTCGTCCAATTCAGAGTTTACCCCTTCCTTTATTACATTCCCTTTTTGTATTAGTGCTGGTGGATTTTCGGAAATAGTATTTTCTATTTTTTCTGCAATCTTTTGGCAAGGATTTAGTTGTTTTCCTACAAGTTGTAATTGTGTGTTTCCTGAAGTTTTACAACTTTCCTTTATAGGAGTAATGCAATTTAAAGCTATTTTTAGCTGATTACATTCTCTTGGAGATACTCTGGCAGTAGATACTTTTGAGATTAATCGTTCTAAATCTCCTATTTGTTTTATATTTTCCTCAATATTTTCTCGGAAGTGATCTTCTTTTATAAGGTGATACACAATATTTGAACGCTTGTTTATTTGATCTTTTTCTTTTAAAGGAAGTGCTACCCACCTTTTTATCATTCTACTTCCCATTGGAGAAAGGGTATGGTCTAATACGTCAATTAAGGTTTTTGCTTGTTCGTTTGGAGAGTAAAACAATTCCAAATTTCGGATGGTAAACCGGTCCATCCACACATATTTTTCTTGTTCTATTCTGCTTATTGTAGAAATATGTTTGGTAAGATGGTGGTGTGTTTCTTTCAGGTAGTGTAATACTGCACCTGCCGATATGGTTCCTTCTTCCATTTTTTCAATTCCAAAACCTTTTAAGGAGGAAGTGCTAAATTGATTCAATAAAAGTTCGTTGGAATAATCAGTTGTAAAAATCCAATCGTCCAGCATATGAGTAAAAAAACTGTCTCCAAATTCTTTTTCAAATTCCTTTCTTTTTCCTTTTTCAAAAATAATTTCAGAAGGAGAGAAACTTTGTAATAATTTATCTACATAATTTGCTTTTCCTTCTGTCACTAAAAATTCTCCCGTAGAGTTATCTAAAAAAGAAACTCCAATATTTTCTGTTCCAAAAAATACAGAAGCTAAAAAGTTATTGCTTTTTTGGTCCGAGATGGTGTCTCTGTACGAAACTCCAGGTGTTACTAATTCTGTAATTCCTCTTTTTACAATATTTTTTGTTATTTTTGGGTCTTCTAATTGGTCGCAAATGGCTACTCTTTGTCCTGCTCTTACCAGTTTAGGTAAATAAGTATCAATAGAATGATGTGGAAAACCGGCAAGTTCAATTTTGGAAGAACCATTTGCTCGACTGGTAAGTACTATTCCTAAAATTTTAGATGCTTTTATGGCATCTTTTCCAAAAGTTTCATAGAAATCTCCAACACGGAAAAGTAAAAGAGCGTCTGGGTGCTTTGCTTTTATCCCATTAAATTGAGTCATTAATGGAGTTTCTTTTTTTACTTTTGTTTTCGTTTTTGCCAATTTAATTCTGTTAATTTTGCGATTACAAATATAACATATGAGAAAGTTAAAAAATAGCGAATTAGAAAGAATAAGTGTTGAAAACTTTAAAACGGCAAATAAAACTCCAATTGTTGTTGTTTTGGACAGTGTGAGGTCGGCACTAAATGTTGGTTCTGCCTTCCGGACTTCAGATGCTTTTCGAATTGAAAAAATATATTTGTGCGGTATTACAGCTTTTCCTCCCAATAAAGAAATTAGGAAATCGGCACTTGGTGCAACAGATTCTGTAGAATGGGAAAAAGCAGAAAAAACAGAAGATATAATTCTGAAATTAAAAAAAGAAGGTTATGTGGTTTCTGCTATTGAACAAGCTGAAACATCTGTTATGTTAAATAATTTTCCCTCTCCAGAGAAACCTATTGCAGTAGTATTTGGTAATGAAGTAAACGGTGTGCAACAATCTGTGATAGATTTGTGTGATAACTGTATAGAAATTCCGCAAATAGGAACCAAACATTCCTTAAATATATCGGTAAGTGTTGGGGTGGTACTTTGGGACTTATATAATAAGATTAATAGATAATCTGAAAATCTACTCTTCTGTTTATTTCCCTCAAATAATTATTTGAAAATTCGTTAGAGGTATTGTTGTTAGTTGTAATTGGTTTTGCTTCCCCATTACTAAAAGTTACACATCTACTTCTTTCAATTCCAAAAGTTTCCACAAGATATCTTATTACTTCTTCTGATCTTTCTTTTCCTAACTTATTGTTAGATTCAGTAACCAAACTGTATCTGTTAAGTAAAAACCAGAGCCAGTTTCTCCTTTATTATATAAGTCAATATGTCCCATTCCACCATTATATGGTTCTAGGTAAATAATTCCTGTAAATCATCTTCTTTAAAAGAAGTGTTGAACTTATCTCCACTTACTTCATAGTTGCTGTATGGATCGTAAACTGTGTATCCTAAATATTCATTTGATCTTCTTTTATTTCAATCTGAAAATGATTATTAAGGATGTCAACATCTGAAGTTTCCTGAGAAATAACAGTTGTTATACTGAAAAGAAATACCAAGAAAATTATAAATTTTCGCATTATTATTTTGTAATTTGATTGACAAATTTATTTAAATTTTTAGTTTTATAAAACTAATTAAAACTTAAACAATAAACTGAGATGATATAATGTTGTTTTTAAGGATAAATTATATATTTGTAGCATGTTAAATCACATTAAAAAATCAAATAAAATTATGAGCATTGCAAAATTAGTAATTCTTGCTTTAATCCTTAGTAGTTGCGGATTAAACAAAATGGTAAATCAGTATGATAATGTTAGATATAATATAGATCCAAAAACATTAGAAGTTCACGGAGGAAATGTGAATTTGGAGTTAGACGCTACATTTCCAGAAAAGTATTTCAATAAGATGGCTACTGTAGAAATTACACCAGTATTAATTGATGAAAAAGGAAAAGAAACATCATTTAAATCTATTACAATTCAAGGTGAAGAAGCTTCAGGAGGAGAGTCAACAATATTTTATGAAACCGGAGGTGGATTTTCCTATTCTGACAAAATAGAATATTCAGATGATATGATGGTATCAACTTTGGAATTAAGAGCTACAGCAACTTTAAAAGAAACCACTACAAACAACTCTGATAATAAGGTATTAGGTCCTGTTATCATAGCAAATGGAGTTATAACAACTTCCGAAAGAGTAGCAAATGATGAAATTATTGCAATTGAAAATCATGGATATGAAATGGAAACGATTCTTTCCGAAGATGCAACAATATACTTTTTGGTTAACCAATCTAAAATCCGAACTTCAGAAAAATCTGATGATGATGTGAAAAGATTACAAGAATTTGTTAAAAATGGATATGTAACCAAATCGTTTGAAATTGTTTCGTACGCTTCTCCAGAAGGTTCGGTAAGTGTAAATGATGATATTAGTGGAAAAAGAAATAAAAGCACTTTAAAATACGCAAAGTATTTACTGAATAAATTAAAAGTTAATGGATCCGACAATACTGATTTATATCAGATTTCATCTATTGGAGAGGATTGGAATGGTTTTTACAAATTGGTAGGAAGTTCTAACATTAAGGACAAAAAAATCATTAATAAAATTGTAAAATCTAATAAAACTGCAGAAGAAAAAGAACAATCAATTAGAGATATGGCTGAGGTGTATGATGCGGTAGATAAAAATATTTTACCATTTTTGAGAAAAGCAGAAATTACAATTAAATCTTATCATCCAAAAAAGACGAGAGAAGAAATTGTTTTATTTTCCACTACAAACCTTTCTGAATTGTCGGTTGAAGAATTATTATATTCCGCAACTTTAGAAGAAAATTCTTCTAATAAGCTAACTATTTTAAATTCTGTTGTTAGCTTACATAACGATTGGAGAGCATATAATAATATTGCGTGTATTTATCTTTCAAAAAATGATGATGACAATGCAATGATATACTTAAATAAAGCAAAAGAAAATGGAGGTGCTAATGAGTCTTCAGTTCTTACTAATTTAGGAATTATTGCTTCTTGGAATGGAGAATTAAATAAAGCTCAAAAGTTGTTTGATAAAGCAAATACAAACTCTACTAACCAAGCAATTTTAGATGTCAGACAAGGAAATTACAGATCTGCTACTGGGATTTTAAGAGGTAACTCTTATAATGCTGCACTTGTATCTATCTTAAACGGAAATAATAATTCTACTTGTAATGAAGAAACGGATGCTTGTTATTACTTAAATGCAATTGCTGGAGCAAGATTAGGAAACGAAACTATATTATTTACAAATTTAGAAAAAGCAATTCAGAATTCTGAAGTGTATAAAGTAGAGGCTCTGAAAGATTTAGAGTTTGTGAACTACAGAAATAATGAGAAATTTATTTCTCTTACAAAATAAAAATTAAATTGAAATTACTTTAAGAACCCCATTTATTTGGGGTTCTTTTGTATAAAAATAAATGGTAGAAAAGAAAGTGAATTTTATTGTAATTGGTGCCATGAAAGCGGCAACAACTTCTTTAGATACCTACCTAAAGCAACATCCTGATATTTTTATGACTAAGGTGAAAGAACCTATGTTCTTTAATAATTTTAATCAGAATAAAGATTATAAATTACTTGGCAGAAAAGGAAATAAAATCACAACTTTAGAGGAGTATTTTTCTTTATTTTCAGATGTTGAAAACGAATCTGCAATTGGGGAAGCTTCTCCTGCTTATATCTATAATGAAAACGCTCCTCAGTTGATAAAAGAGCATCTTCCGGATGTGAAAATTATTGCCATTTTACGACAACCTGTAGAAAGAGCATATTCTAATTATTTGCATACCAAAAGAGCCGATAGAGAAAATCTAAATTCCTTTGAACAGGCTATTGAAATAGAAAACCAAAGAATAGAAGATAATTGGAGTCCTTTGTATCATTACATAGAAAAGGGATATTATTCGGTTCAGTTAAAACGGTATTATAATATTTTCCCAAAAGAAAATATAAAAGTATATTTGTTTGAAGATGTAGTGAAAAATCCGAACGAAACTCTGAAAGATATTTTTAAATTTTTGAATGTAGACGAAAATATTGAGGTAGATACATCCAAAAAGTCAAATGTTTCAGGAACTCCAAAAGGGGTGATGGGATATATTTTGAAAAAGATGAGGTATTATAATTTGATGCCAAAATTTGCAATTTCAGACTATCTTCCAACTTTTGTGGTAAAATTACTTTTCAAATCGGTTTATACGAAAACAGAAAAACTAAATTCTGATTTAAGAAGAGAACTAACTAGTAGATTTTACAATGAGGAAATTAAGAATTTAGAAAAATTAATTGATAAAGATTTGAGTAGTTGGTTATCCTAATACAAGATTTTTTATTCTTACATCTTTTTCAAAATTTTCTATTTCGTTCATAATTTGATTGTAAATCTTTTCATCTTTCATAAAATTTACTTTCGAAACATCTAACATTAATACTTGAAAATCAGTTTGTTTTTTCAGATAATCAAAATATTTATTTTCAATATTTTTCAGGTATTCATCTTTTATGTTTTGTTCGTAATCTCTTCCTCTCTTTTTTATATTTTCTTGCAATCGGCTTACTTCTGAATGAAGATAAATTAATAAATTTGGGTTTTTTATGGAAGTGAACATGATAGAGTAAAGTCTGTTAAACAGATTTAATTCATCTTCCTTTAGGTTGTTTTGTGCAAATAATTTCGATTTGAAAAAAGAATAATCTGCAATACTAAATTCTGAAAACAAATCACTTTTCATACTTTCGCTGCTCAATTGCTGAAATCTTTCCGCCATAAAAAACAATTCTAACGGAAAGGCATTTTGTTCTGCATCTTTGTAAAATTTTGGTAAAAATGGATTGTCGGCAAATTCTTCTAAAATTAATTTTCCATTCAAATCTGCTGCAATTTTTTTGGAGAGGCTGGTTTTCCCACTTCCAATATTTCCTTCTATTACTATAAAATTAAATTGCATATTCATAAACTATTTCAGTATCAGTACATTCTTTTAATAGTGAGGAAATATTTTTATGTAAAACAGGATGATTATAATCTGTATCAATTTCAGAAAGTGGAACTAAAACAAATTTACGATCCTGAATGTAAGGGTGTGGAACTTTTAAATTTTCTGTATTTATTATTTCTGAATTGTAAAATAAAATATCCAAATCGATACTTCTTTCTCCCCACTTTTCTTTCCTCGCTCTTCCTAAATTGTTTTCTATTTCTTGTAATTTTTTTAATAAAATGGAGGAGGAAAGTTCGCTCTCTATCTTTATTACACTATTCAAAAAATGATTCTGAATACTCACTCCCCAGGGGCTACTTTCGTATATTTTAGAACTGCAAATAATATTTCCAATTTCTTGTTCAATTTGTTGCATACTTTTTTCAATATAGGATTTTCTATTTCCCATATTACTCCCTAATTGTATGTAAATTATATTCATAAAAATTAAATTCAAATATAGGAATTGCAAACAAATGATAGGATTATTTTTTGTAATTTTATGCTCTTAAATTTTAATTATGAAAAACTTCCTAAAAAGCACATTTTCCAGACTACTTTCTTTAATTCTGTTAGTAGTTTTATTTTTAATATTAGTCGCAATACTTATTCCGAAAGCAGAACAGGTAATTATTGTAAAAGATAATTCAGTTTTGAAGATTGAATTTAACGATCAGATTTTAGATCGAACTTCAGGGAATCCATTTGATGCTATAAATATTATGGATTTTTCACAGGAAGAAAGTGTAGAGTTTAAAGATATTTTAGATAATATTGAAAAAGCAAAAAATGATGATAAGATAAAAGGAATCTATCTGAATTTTTCATCAGTGAATGCTGGTTTTTCTCAGATTGAAGAAATCAGAAATAAGTTATTAGAGTTTAAAGAAAATGGAAAATTTATTTATTCTTATGCAGATAGTTATAATCAGGCTGCTTATTATTTAGCATCTGTTTCAGACAAAATAGCATTAAACCCTGAGGGAATCATTGAGTTAAATGGATTGAGTATTGGAGTTATGTTTTATAAAGGTTTGATGGACAAACTAGGTATTGAAGCTCAAATTATCCGACATGGAAAATTTAAAGGAGCTGTAGAACCATTTATGTACAATCAAATGAGTAATGAAAATAGAGAACAATTGGAGAAATTCGTAAATTCTCTTTCTGATTATATGATTGGTGGTATTGCAACTGCAAGAGAAGGAATTTCTTCTGAAGAAATTCATATAATGATAAATAATATGGATTTGAGTTCATCAATAAAATGCTTAGATAGAAAAATTATTGATGAGATTTTTTATGAAGATGAATTTTTGTCAGTATTAGAAGATTTATCGGACAATGAAATCACTCTAACAGATTATATGAAAGTCAAGAACCCTAAAACTTCTGTTAGCAATAATAAAATCGCTATTATTTATGCAACAGGAGCTATTAATACTGGGAAAGGAAGTTATAATACTATTGGTTCCGAAACTACTGTAGAAGCAATTAGAGAAGCATCTGAAGACGAGAATGTAAAAGCGATAGTTTTAAGAGTAAATTCCCCAGGAGGAAGTGCTTTAGCTTCAGAAATCATTTGGAGGGAGATAAACTTGGCAAAACAGAAGAAAAAGATTGTAGTTTCTATGGGTGACTATGCAGCAAGTGGAGGTTATTATATTGCTTGTAATGCCGATAAGATTTTTGCAAATAATAGTACTCTTACAGGATCTATTGGTGTATTTGGAATAGTTCCGAATAACAAAAAGTTTTTGAATGAGAAATTAGGTATTTATATTGAAACGGTAAATACTCATAAACATTCTGATATAGGTATGGGATACAGAAGATTAAGTGATGAAGAGGTTAGTGTCATTCAGAATTCAGTAGAAGATATTTATGAAACATTTATCACTCATGTTTCGGAAGGGAGAGGAATTACAAAGCAACAAGTTGATGAAATAGGACAGGGTAGAATTTGGAGTGGAGTAGACGCTCTTTCTATCGGACTTATTGATGAACTAGGAGGATTGGAAGCTGCAATTGTAAGCGCTGCTGAGTTAGCAGAATTAGAGGATTACAGAATTATTACACTTCCAAAGAAAACAGACATGTTAGAGGAATTTATTAAAAGTTTTTCTGCAAAACAAAATATTGTATTACCTGAGTTTCTGGGTATTTCAGAAAAAACAATGAATCAGTTAGAGTTTCTAAATTCAAAAGATAAAATCCAGGCACGTATTCCCTTCATTATGGAAGTACATTAGAATAGAGAAGTTTGATTTGCTATCTTGGGAACGGAAAAATTAGCAATATATCCTTCATGAGAACGGATGTTAAACACTCTATCTCCATCTAATAATAAATACTGAGCCTTTATTCCTAAAAGTTCTCCTTTTATTATTGGAGTTTTATCAAGTTTTGTGCTATTTATTTTTGCAGGGTATTTTGTTACAGGATACTTTATATCGGTTACTGTATTATTTGGTAAAATATATTGTTTCAATTCTTCTGGTACATGTTGGGAAAGCTCTTCTTTTAATTGTACTAAATCTACAGATTCTGGTGTTCCGGAAAGCATCTTTCTCCAATTAGTTTTATCGTCTACAAATTGTTTTAAGGAAACTTCAATATCTCCAGAAAATCTTCTGTTTGGAACTTCTGCAAGTAATATTGCTTGACTTGCTCCTTGGTCCATCCACCTTATTACTCCTTGGCTTCCCCTTGTTATTCCTACTTTTATTCCGCTAGAATTTGCCAAATAAACATAATGTGGAGCTAACTGAAATTCTATTTCCCACTCCAAATCTCTTTCTTCAATTCCTAAATGTGCCGTACAAAGTTCGGGTTTAAAAATACTTTGAGAGGCCATTGGGGAGTCCCAATAACATGGGTAGCAAAATCCGGAACGATAGAATTTTTCCATTTTTTTCCCGCAACTACAAATAACTACACCACTCCACTCTATTTTTATTTGCTTCCCAATATAATCGTTCATTTTATGAGTTTCACCATGAATATCAAGAGTGTAGTGTACTACATCTTTCAATTCTGTATCCATTTTTTTTAGAGTATCTCTCCTCATATTTTTTTGTATTTTTATGAGCTCTAAAAATATGAAATATTGACAAACATTCCTTTTAAAAATTCAATTCTTTCTTGGATGATGAAAAAACGAATTCATCAGATTGATTTGTTTCGTAAATATCCTATTAAAACGCAAGAAGATGTTTTCGGAAATTTAGTAGAGAAAGGAAAATATACTTCTTTTGGAGAGGAACATTCTTTTGCAACTATTTCTTCTTATTCTGATTTTTGTAATCAAGTACCCGTACGGACTTATGAAGAATTATTTCCTTATATAAATAGATTGAGAGAAGGAGAAAAAGATGTGTTGTGGCCCGGAAAAGTAAAGTGGTTTGCCAAATCTTCCGGAACAACAAATGATAGAAGTAAATACATCCCAATTTCAAAAGAATCTTTAGAGGATTGCCATTTTAAAGGAGGAAAAGACATGCTTTCTTTATACTGTACTAATTTTCCGGAAACAAAAATATTTAATGGAAAAGGTTTAATGTTAGGTGGAAGTCAGTGGGAGAATCCATTTCAAAATTATGAAGAGGGCGATTTGTCGGCTATTCTGATAAATAATTTTCCTTTTTGGGTAAACATTCACCGAACTCCCAATTTAGAAATAGCTCTTTTGAAAGATTGGGAACTGAAATTAGAAAAAATAGTAGAACAAAGTATAAACGAAAATGTTACCAATTTGACTGGAGTTCCTTCATGGATGCTTTTGTTAATTAATAGAGTATTGAAAAAAACAGGAGCAAAAAACATTATGGAAGTATGGCCAAATTTAGAGTTATATATGCATGGAGGCATAAATTTTAACCCATATAAACATCAATTTAAAAAACTAATTCCTTCTAGTAAAATGAATTATTTGGAAGCTTACAATGCTTCAGAGGGATTCTTTGGGATCAAGGATCAAAAAGATTCTAATGATTTACTTTTAATGCTTGACTATGGAATTTTCTATGAGTTTATTGAGATACGCAAATTCAATGAAGGAAACAGAGATTGCATTCCTTTAAGTGAAGTTAAAGTTAAAAATATATATGTAATTGTGATAAGTACCAATGCAGGTTTATGGAGATATTTGATCGGAGACACGATTCGTTTTTCGTCAATTTCCCCTTATAGAATTAGAATTGTAGGAAGAACAAAAAGTTATATTAATACTTTTGGTGAGGAATTGATGGTGGAAAATACTGAAGATGCCATTAATAAATGTTCAGAATTGAATTTTTGTAGCATTAAAAACTATTCGGCAGCTCCAGAATTTCTTACCGATAGTAGTGGAAGACATCAATGGTTGATTGAATTTAATACTCCTCCACTTAGTTTGCAGAAATTTGAATTGGATTTGGATTCTGAAATTAGAAAATTAAATTCAGATTATGATGCGAAAAGAAATAATGATTTTATTCTAAAAAATTTAAAGATTATTCCTGCAAAAGAGGGAGTTTTTTATAAATGGTTGAAAAATAATGATAGATTAGGAGGTCAGTACAAGGTTCCGCGTTTGTTTAACGACAATAAAATATTCTTTCAAATTTTGGAATTAAACAGATAAAACAGATTACTTATTAACTTTTTATAAAACTGATATGTTTATTCTCAGAAAAACAATAATCTTTTTTTATTTTTATCGAAAATTTTGAAAAATATGCATGTAGCGATAGCAGGGAACATTGGTTCGGGAAAAACAACACTTACAACAAAATTAGCAAAACATTTTAAGTGGGAAGCTCATTATGAGGATGTGGAAAATAATCCATACTTAAATGACTTTTACAAAGAAATGCAAAGATGGAGTTTTAATTTGCAAGTTTATTTTTTGAATAGTAGGTTTCGCCAGATTATTGATATAAAAAAAAGTTCTAAAGAGTTTATTCAGGACAGAACTATTTATGAAGATGCATTTATATTTGCTCCTAACTTACATTCAATGGGATTGATGTCAACTAGAGATTTTGAAAATTACAAAGAATTATTTTCGTTAATGGACTCTTTAGTTGAAGGTCCAGATTTACTTATTTATTTAAGATCTTCTGTTCCTACTTTAGTGGAACAAATTCAGAAAAGAGGAAGAGATTATGAAAGTAGTATCCGATTGGATTATTTAACACAACTTAACGAAAGATATGAAGCTTGGATTTCTGAGTACAGCAAAGGGAAGGTCCTGATTATTGATGTAGATGATATTAACTTTTCAGAAAATGAAGAAGATTTAGGATCAATAATCGAAAGGATTGATGCCGAAATTCATGGACTTTTTAAAGAAACCGAAAGTTAGAAATAAAAAAAACCACTCTAGAGTGGTTTTTTTTATTTCTAACTTTGAAATTATTTTACCCCTTTTATTCCTATGGAGAATGACTCCCCATTTAATGACTTTATTGAAGGCATTGAAAAAACAATTTTTCCTTTAAAAGATGTTTCATTTTCACCGTAACTATCATTGAAATATATATTTGCACTATAGGAAGTAGCACCGATTGTTATCTCTCCTTTTTGTTTCATCATATATTCTTCAGTTCTTTCTTCATTTAACGAGACTTCTTCATTAGAAGTAAAAACTACTTCTTCTTCTCCAATGAACTTTAAGATTTCTTTACAAATTATTTTAGAATCTGAATTTTCTGGCATAATAGGAGAGAATACAATTTTTGTAATATTTAAAAGATTAGAATTTTTCAGGTACTCAAATTGTTCTGATTTTGCGTAGAATAAAGATTCTTTCTTGAGAATTTTAAGAATTTGTTCTTCCTTTTGAATTTCTTTTTGTTTTACAACTGTAGGAACATCTTTCTGATTATTATTTGTACTGTCATTTGTGCTTTCATTTCCGCAACTAATTATTGAGAAAATAAAGAGAAGAATTCCTAAGATGTTTAACAAATTTTTCATAATTATAGTTTTTTATTCAGTAGGCTCTTACAAAGAAGAAGCAATTACAAGAGCTACTACTGAGATTAGTTTTAGTAATATATTTAATGAAGGACCAGAAGTATCTTTAAAAGGATCCCCAACTGTATCACCAACAACTGATGCTTTATGAGCCTCAGTTCCTTTTCCACCTTTTTCTTCTATCATTTTTTTAGCATTATCCCAAGCTCCACCAGCATTGGATTGGAATATTGCCATTAATACACCACAAGAAGTAACACCAGCAAGTAATCCGCCTAACATTTCTGCTCCACCACCAAAACCTATTGCAACAGGAACAATAATTGCAAGTAAACCAGGCATTACCATTTCTTTAATAGATGCTTTTGTAGAAATATCAACACATTTATCATATTCTGCAATACCATCAGCAGCATCAAATATAGCTCTGTCTTCTGGGGTTGCTTTGCTCATGTCAGAGTCGTATTTTCTCATAACTCCTAAAGCTGCTTTTAATTCAGGAATATCTCTAAATTGTCTTCTTACCTCTTCAATCATTGCCATTGCAGCTCTACCAACAGCATTCATTGCCATTGCAGAGAATACAAATGGAAGCATTGCTCCAATTAATAAACCGGCCATTACAACTGGGTTAGACACATCAATTGTTGTAATGTCAGCAGTTTTCATAAAGGCAGCAAATAATGCAAGTGCCGTAAGTGCGGCAGATGCAATTGCAAATCCTTTACCAATAGCAGCAGTTGTGTTTCCTACAGCATCTAATTTATCAGTTCTTTCTCTAACTTCATCAGGAAGTTCTGCCATTTCAGCAATACCACCAGCGTTATCAGATATTGGTCCATAAGCATCAATAGCTAATTGTATACCAGTATTTGCAAGCATACCTACCGCAGCGATTGCAATTCCGTACATTCCAGCAAAATGATGAGATACCATAATAGCAGTTGCAATTAACAAAATTGGTAAAGCTGTCGACATCATACCAACACCTAAACCAGCAATAATAGTTGTTGCTGATCCTGTTTCAGATTGCTCTACAATAGAGTTTACAGCTTTTGTGCCCGTACCAGTATACATTTCTGTTGCTTTTCCTACTAATAGTCCGGCTACTAAACCAGCGATAGTTGCATAAAATACACCCATAGCAGTGTAGCTAGTTTCTCCATCTATAAATGTTTCTGGTAACATTTCATTAATAATAAACCAAGAAGCTCCAATCATAAGTGCTGCTGATCCAAACTCTCCAATGTTTAAAGCTTTATGAGGAGATCCTCCATCTTTAACTTTCACAAAAAATGTTCCAATAATTGACATTATAATTCCGGCTGCAGCTAATATTAAAGGTAAATAAACAGCTCCCATTCCATCATGAGATGTAATTCCAGTTAAGGTTGCACCAAGTACCATAGTTGCAATAATAGATCCAACATAAGATTCAAAAAGATCCGCTCCCATTCCGGCAACATCACCTACATTATCACCTACATTGTCAGCAATTGTTGCTGGGTTTAATGGATGATCTTCAGGGATTCCTGCTTCTACTTTCCCAACTAAGTCAGCTCCAACATCCGCAGCTTTGGTATAAATACCACCACCTACTCTTGCAAATAATGCAATAGAAGAAGCTCCTAATGAGAATCCAGCTAATACATTTAATACTTTTTCTAGGTTATCCTGATTTACTATATTCCCCTCAACCATATTGTACATGTCTCCATAGAACCATAATAAAGAACTTAATCCTAATACTCCTAATCCCACAACTCCAAGTCCCATAACAGCTCCTCCAGAAAATGCTACTTCTAAAGCTTTTCCAAGTGATGTTTTGGCAGCTTGAGTTGTTCTAACATTTGCTTTTGTTGCTACTTTCATTCCGATAAAACCAGCAAGAGCAGAACAAATAGCACCAACAACAAAAGATAACGCAACCATTCCACTTGAAATATGTAGACCATCTTTCATGTCATTTTCACCTTTAAAATATAAAAGGATTGCGACAGTAAATACAAATACTGATAGTACTTTGTATTCTGCTTTTAAGAATGACATTGCTCCATCAGCAATGTTTTTTGCAATTCTTTTCATTTTATCATCACCTTCATCTTGTTTTGTGACCCACGCATTTTTCCAAAACACAAACCCTAAGGCGAGTACTCCAAAGAGAGGTAAATAATTGATAATCATTTCCATTTTTTACTTTTTTTTAGTTAGTTAATTTTTTCTTTTTCCTTTAATAAGGTGTGCAAAAATAGTATTTTTATTGAAAGTGCAAATTTCTAATGGTTTTTATTGTTTTTTAAGGAATTAAAACATCATTTTTATTAAATTTGCAATCTATAATTTAATAATAAAATATAAAGATGAATATACTAGTTTGTATTAGTAGTGTTCCAGATACAACATCTAAAATTAATTTTACAGATAATAATACCAAATTTGATTCTAATGGAATTCAGTTTGTAATTAATCCTTATGATGAGTTTGGACTTACAAAAGCTATGATGCTGAAAGAATCAACAGGAGGAAAAGTGACGGTTATTACAGTGGGAGAGGCTTCAGTTGAACCAGTAATGAGAAAAGCTTTGGCTATTGGTGCTGATGATGCTGTAAGAGTAAATATTAATGCTTCCGATAGTTTTTCCACTGCTATGGAAATAGCAAATTACATAAAACAAAATAATTTTGATTTAATAATTGCTGGAAGAGAATCTATTGACTATAATGGAGGGGCAGTTCCTGCTATGATTTCCGAAATGTTGGGTTTACCATTTGTAAATGCTTGTATCGGTTTGGAAATTGATGGTGGAAATGCAAAATTAGTAAGAGAAATTGACGGAGGAAAAGAAATGATTTCGGCTTCTTTACCAATGGTAATTGGAGGACAAAAAGGATTGGTGTTGGAAAGTGATCTTAGAATCCCTAACATGAGAGGAATTATGCAATCCAGAACAAAACCATTATTGGTTGTTGAGGCTACATCTTCATATCCTCATGCTTGTTCTGTCAGTTTTGCGAAACCAGAAGAAAAAGAAGGTTGTAAATTAGTGGATGCAGGAAATGTTTCGGAATTAGTTGATTTGCTTCATAATGAAGCCAAGGTTATTTAATTAAAAAAATAAAAAATGTCAGTATTAGTATATACAGAAAGTTGGGGAGGGAAATTTAGAAAAAGTACTTTTGAGGCAGTTTCATACGCATCTGTAACAGCAAAGGTATTAGGTACAAATTTAGTTGCAGTTTCTTTAGAAGAAGTTTCATCTGATGAACTTTCTAAATTAGGAAATTATGGTGCGTCAAAAGTTATTTCAGTTCCTTCTATTAATAAAGGCGACAATCAGTCGGCATCAAAAGTAATTGCAGATTTGTCTACAGATGCTTCAGTAATTGTGTTTTCAGGAACACATACGGCAAAAATGATAGCTCCAAGGTTATCCGTAAAATTAAATGCGGCTTGTATAGGAAATGTAATTTCTCTTACAGATTCTGCTGAAGTAGTTGTAAAAAGAAAATCTTTTTCAACTAAAGCTATTGAAACATCAAAATCGAATACATCAAAAACTATTTTATGTATTGCACCAAATTCTTTTGGATTGATTGAAAATAATGTAGAATGTTCTGTTGAAAGTTTTGATTTTGCAGAAAAAGGAAGTTTATCTTTTGATGGACAAGAAACATCAAGTGGAAAAATATCTATATCGGAAGCAGAGATTGTAGTTTCTGGTGGTAGAGGATTGAAAGGTCCTGAAAATTGGGGAATGATTGAGGAGTTGGCAGAGGTTTTGGGTGCCGCAACAGCATGTTCCAAACCAGTAGCAGATATTGGTTGGAGACCTCATTCGGAACATGTAGGGCAAACAGGAAAAGCAGTAACTGCAGATTTGTATATTGCTATTGGTATTTCAGGAGCTATACAACATTTGGCGGGGGTTAACTCATCAAAAGTAATGGTGGTTATCAACACTGATCCAGAAGCTCCTTTCTTTAAGGCGGCAGATTATGGAATTGTTGGAGACGCTTTTGAAGTTGTCCCTCAATTAATAGAAGAAATTAAAAAGTTAAAAAACTAAATATTTGAAGTTAGTACAACTAGATATTGAACGATTAGAACCCAGTAGTTCTCAGAAAAACGCATATGTTTTGCTTTTACGAGAAATTGGGGGAGATAGAAAATTACCTATTGTAATTGGTCCTTGTAATGCGGGTTCTATTGCTATTTATTTGGATAGTAGCGAAACTCCCGAACGACCGCTTACTCACGACATTATCAAATCTATTACCAATTCTTTTAGTATTACCATTAGTAGGGTAGTTATTCACACCTTGTCGGAGGGAGTGTTTCACTCTTCTTTTTTCTGTTTTTTGGATGGAGATGAAGAGGTAGAAATAGATGCTCGAACTTCAGATGCAATTGCGATTGCTATCAGAATTGGATGTCCTATTTTTACTTATAACGATATATTACAGGAAGCAGGAATTATTTTGAGTAAAGATTATGAGATAACTTACAGAGATGAAGCTGAAACAGATGAGGAAAAACAAGATGTGTTAAGTACGCTTTCTCTTGGGGAGTTAAAAAAACAAATGAAAGAAGCGATTGAGTCGGAAGATTATGAAAGAGCTTCTGAACTTAGAGATGAAATTAATAAACGTAAAGAAAAGTAAATGAAGAAATATTTTTTATTTATTTTTTTATTTTTTACTTCTTTTTCCTTTTCTCAGGAAATTATTGGAACATGGGATTTTGATTACATCCTCCCAGATTCAACTGAATCAGGAGAAAATTTAAAACCAATTTCAGAGAATGATGTAATGCATATTAATGAAGATGGAAGTTTTCATTATGAGATTGCAAATGCAGACTATATAGCTGAAGGAAGCTGGGAATTGAATGAAGATCTACTGTCATTTCATTATACATTACCTGATGAAATGGTTAGAGTTTATCTTATTACAACTTCTGGTAACATTTTAGTTCTGAATGAAAATGGAGTTAATTATGCTTTTACAAAAGCAGAGATAATTCCGGAAGAGATTGTAACATCAGCTATTACTATAAACTCTATTTTCAGAGGAATTCTAGGAATTATTTCACTATTACTTATAGCGTTTTTATTTAGCAGAAACAGAAAAGGAATTGATTGGATGTTAGTGTCTAAAGGGTTAGGAATTCAAATAGTATTTGCTCTACTTATCCTAAAAGTATCTTTTGTTTCTTCAGCTTTTGAGTTTGTAGGTAAAATATTTACCAAGATTATTTCCTTCACCCAAGACGGTACTATGTTTTTGTTTAAATCATTTGAAACAGGAACAATAGAATCTCCACTTATGAATTTTGTAGTGATGATATTGCCTACAGTTATTTTCTTTTCAGCACTAACTTCACTTTTTTATTATTGGAGAATTATTCCTAAAATCGTTTACGGATTTGCTTGGTTAATGAAAAGTACCATGGGACTTTCAGGGCCCGAAAGTGTAGCAGCTGCAGGAAATATCTTTTTAGGACAAACTGAATCTCCATTATTGGTAAAACCATATTTGGACAAAATGACTATGTCAGAAATGATGTGTTTGATGAGTGGAGGAATGGCGACAATTGCCGGAGGGGTGTTGGCGGCATATATCGGATTTTTGGGTGGAGATGATCCAGTGCAACAAATAATGTTTGCCAAACATTTATTGGCGGCATCTGTTATGTCGGCACCAGCAGCAGTGGTAGCAGCAAAGATTTTATTACCAGAGAAAGAAGCATTTGAAACGAAATTAGAGGTTAGTAAGGCTGATATGGGAAGTAATGCCTTAGAAGCGATTTCAAAAGGGACAACAGATGGACTCAGATTAGCGGTAAATGTTGGAGCCATGCTTTTAGTGTTTATCGGATTAATGTCCATGGCTAACTTTATACTTTTTAAGGTTGGTGATTGGACTACATTAAATACTCTGATTGAAAACAATACTCATTATTCTGCACTATCCTTTAATATGATTTTAGGATATATTGGCGCACCTATTGTTTGGTTGATGGGAGTATGTAGGGAAGATATGTTTTTGGTAGGGCAACTACTTGGTGAGAAAACAGTATTAAACGAATTTGTAGCTTATGTTTCTTTAGGAGAGATGAAAAATGCAGGAGTTTTTGTAGAGCAAAAATCAATTATAATTGCTACTTATATATTATGTGGTTTTGCCAACTTTGCTTCTATCGGAATACAAATTGGAGGGATAGGTGCATTAGCTCCAAAAAGAAAAGGAGATCTTGCAAGGCTAGGTTTTTTAGCTTTAATTGGAGGAACATTAGCTTCTCTTTTTACCGCTGTAATTGTAGGAATGTTAATTTAATTATTATGAAAAAACTATTACTACTATTACTATGTGTGCCTTTGTTTGGGTTGGGGCAGGTTGTAACATGTGTTCCTTGTGATCAGTTAGGTATGAGTATGAATGTAGGGTCTCAAGAAACTGCAATCAGCATTTTCCATTCAGGTCAAACTATGACTTTCCCACAATCAGAAAATATTTTTATGTGGGAGTTTACAGACCAACAAGCAAACATATTACATCAAGATACTATAGTTGATCAACAAACAATAGCTTTTGGTCATAATTGGTCATTAACTGATACAATAAATGTTACAGTGCATTTTGTAAATGATTCGGCTAATTTGGATAATTGGTATATTAATCAAGGTTTGCCGACTAATGGTAATTCAATTAATTGTTTATTTGAAGACCAAATATATTGGGAAACAGGTGCTCCTACGCCATGGGGGAGCTGGACATTTATTCATAATAATCCAGGAGTTGATCTAAATACTCCAACAGGTATTGATAATATTTTTCCAAATAATAAGCAATTGATTAAGATAGTAGACTTATTAGGAAGAGAAGTTAACGAAAAACGAAACACCCCACTATTCTACATTTACAATGACGGAACAGTAGAAAAGAAAATAATTATTGAATAAATGCAACAATATTTAGATTTAATGACACGCGTGATGAAGGAAGGCACGCTAAAAGAAGACAGAACAGGAACAGGCACTAAAAGTGTTTTCGGTCATCAAATGCGTTTTGATTTATCAAAGGGGTTTCCGTGTATCACCACAAAAAAACTGCACTTAAAATCTATCATTCATGAATTACTTTGGTTTTTAAAGGGAGATACCAATATTAAATATCTCAAAGAAAATGGAGTCAGAATTTGGGATGAGTGGGCAGATGAAAATGGAGATTTGGGTCATGTATACGGATACCAATGGAGATCTTGGCCTGCACCTGACGGAAAACATATTGACCAAATTACTCAAGTAGTAGATACACTTAAAAACAATCCTGATAGCAGAAGAATAATTGTGAGTGCTTGGAATGTAGGAGAAATTGAGCAAATGGCCTTACCTCCCTGCCATGCCTTTTTTCAGTTTTATGTAGCAGATGGAAAACTTTCTTGTCAGCTGTACCAAAGAAGTGCTGACATCTTTTTAGGTGTTCCTTTCAATATAGCTTCTTATGCGCTATTAACTATAATGATGGCGCAAGTCTGTAATTTGGAAGTTGGAGATTTCGTACATACTTTAGGAGATGCACATATTTATACTAATCATTTTGAGCAGACTGAATTGCAACTTAGTAGAGATTGCAAAAAATTACCGACTATGAAAATCAACCCTGAAGTGAAAAGTATTTTTGATTTTACTATTGATGATTTTGAGTTAGTAGATTACGAATACCATCCTCACATTAAAGGAAAAGTAGCAATATAATGGCAAACATCATTGTTTTAGGAGCAGGATTAGTGGGAGGCGTAATGGCTACAGATTTATCCAAAAAACATGAAGTAACCTCAGTAGATATTTCGCAAAAAAACTTAGATAAGTTAGTAGGAATCAACACAATTTGCGCTGATGTTTCAGACACATCAACTTTACAAAACCTAATTAAAGATTTTGATTTGGTTGTTGGAGCAGTCCCTGGATTTATGGGATACAAAATGATGAAAGATGTTATTGAGTCAGGCAAAAATATAATAGACATTTCCTTTTATCCTGAAGATCCTTTTGGATTAGATGAATTGGCAAAAGAAAAAGGGGTTGTTGCTGTAATGGATTGCGGGGTAGCTCCTGGAATGGGAAATATTATTTTTGGACATCATAACTCGCAAATGCAAATTACCGATTATGAATGTTTGGTTGGTGGACTGCCAGAAAAAAGAGAATGGCCTTATGAGTACCAAGCAGTTTTTTCTCCTATTGATGTGATTGAGGAGTATATTCGTCCTGCCAGATATGTTCAGAATAGCCATATAATTACAAAAGAAGCTCTTTCGGATACAGAATTGATAGAATTTGATGAAATAGGAACTTTAGAAAGCTGGAATTCTGATGGACTCAGAAGTTTAATTAAAACTATGGATCATGTACCA
>Ga0233427_10001758_pt1 | contig 22169 bp, 24 predicted proteins | sample SI_118_April2016_5_FD_179885 | JGI IMG/M metagenome (GOLD analysis project Ga0233427, IMG submission 179885) | Seawater microbial communities from Saanich Inlet, British Columbia, Canada - SI_118_April2016_100_MG | ecosystem: Environmental > Aquatic > Marine > Inlet | place: Canada: British...
TCTGCATCCTCAGCGTCAAAAAGGCTGGGCGGCATACATTGAAGGCGCACTGTGGGCTACTCATCAGCGATGGCAGTGCTTAACCGGTTTAGACATTTTGATTGATTCTGATTTGCCTATAGCTAAGGGTCTTAGCTCTTCAGCAAGTGTGATATCGGCAACGGTTAAGGCGGTCGCCACTGTTTTCGAAATTGACGCTGGTGTTGATGAAATGATACATCTCGCACACCTCGCAGAAAATCGCTATGTCGGAGTGCGTTGTGGAGTGCTTGACCAAACCGCTATTTTTTTGGGGCAGAAAGATGCGGTCCTTATGTTTGACTGCTTCGAGCTAACTCGAGTTCATGTTCCGCTTGACAGCAACTCAGCGCTTATCGCTATAGTTGATTCACATGTATCGCGCGAATTGGCTTCATCCGAATTTAATGTTCGTGTCGCCGAGTGTACCAGTGCTTTAGCAACACTGCAGATCTATGTTCCTGGGCTAACATGCTTAAGAGAATTAAACGCAAAGCAGTTCGATAAGCACAAGTCGCACTTAACCGTCGAGCAACAAAAGCGAGTTCAACACGTTTTAGACGAAGTGCAGCGTACGCGTCGTGGCGCCAAAGCCTTGCGCGCTAACAATATTGCTGAATTTGGCGCATGCATGACAGCGGCGCATTACTCTTTGCGCGATTTGTTCGAAGTTTCGATTGATGAACTAGACATCATTGTTAATGCCGCCATTGATGTTGAAGGTTGTTACGGCGCCAGGCTAACAGGAGCGGGCTTTGGCGGGTGTGTTGTGGCAATAGTTCACCCGCAGTCGCGCGATGAATTCGAAAGACATGTTTGCCAAGCTTATGAAGCCGCAACAAATATTCAAACTCAAGTGCAGTGGTTCTCGCCAGCCGGCGGAGTTTGCGAGTTGTCTTAGTCTTTTTCGACAGGCACCAAGAAAACACTTAACCGTTTGCGAGAGCGGCTTTTGATTTCTTTGCCCCAAGGAGGCCCGGATGGCGAATATCCAGCGCGCTTTGCAATTTCGACGACCTGATTCATGCCAATTCGTAGGCCTATGTCGTTGTAAGTAGCCCAGCGCAACCAAGTCTTGCCAGACCTTGACCGAATGTTTTCAATTTGCATTTTGGGTTGCTCTTCGAAAACAAAGTAACGTTTGTCGCTGCTAAGCCACCACCACCCTTTGGGCAGGTCATCTTCTTTGGTAAAGTCCTTTTCAGTGACAAAGAAAAAATCTTCTTCGACAATGCCTACGCGATCTGCCAAAGATTCAGCCGTTGAATGAGCAAGCCGCATCGAATTAAGGGGATTGAAGCTTGGTGGTGCGAAGGCATTGTCAAGAAACAACGCACCGTCTTGTAAGCTGCTGAACACTTCGGTGCGATTATCAGTTGGTGATTTCCAGCGCCAAACCGTAGGGTAGTAAGCACCTTTCTTGCCAAGAGGTTGATACTCGCTCAGTTCGACAGTGGTTTGGTCTAGACTAACCTTGGACGGCATTCCGCTCTCGCCAATTTCAAATAGAAATCGCGAGTCGTTATTGTCCCATGGCATGCGCATGATGAACCAACGCAGTTCTGTTTCAATGGTTAACACTTCGGCACCACTAGGGTATTCAGCAAAATCTTCGCCAGGCGTTTTTTTCCAGCAGCCATTAACTGTGTCTAGCAAGATGATGTTTTTTAAGCCATCGCCACCGATTGCAAAGCGCATCCGCCCTGGGCCGCCTAACCATAACTCGCCTTGTTGAGTGGCATCACTGTAGTCGTGAAATGTAATTTTTCCGGACATTCTAAAGTGCTTGGACGGGGTAGCCGGTGGCGCTTTAGGCATATTGCGCGCTTTAGATATTTGCTGATCAGGACTTAAGTTGCCTGACGTGGTTGGTGCATCTTCGGCGCATGCGCATATGGCGAATAGCAAGAAAGATAGCGCGAGATAGCGCATTTAATCTTGGCTTGGCAACCAACTCTCAGGGTCAGGCCCCAAATCGCGGCCGTGGATGCGAGTGAGAGCAGCACGTGCTGCACCAGCGGTCAATGTGTCAGGGTCTTCTAGTGCCGACACCAATGCTGAGGTCGAACTTTTTGCACCAATGCGACCAAGCGACCATGCGGCAGCTACACGAACATCAGGGGAGGGGTCTCCGGATAAAGAATTAGTTATGTCGCCTAGGCAATGATTTGCTTCGATTAGCCCCAAAGTTAAAAGTGCCTGAGACCGAACGCTTGCATCAACATTATTTACTAAGCTAAGCAGTATGCCACTCATTACCCCATTCTCATCTTGGTAGTCAGTGAACCCAAGTTGAAACAGGCAGAAAGCGGCATTGCTAACCACTTCGGAGTTGTCGCTGTGCATAGTTAAGGCATCAGCAATAGGGGCCATTGCAGTATTCGGTGAAGACATCACCCCTAAGGCAAGTAAAGTCTTTGAACAAACTACTGGCTCGGCACTGCCAAGGTTGTTTAACAATATAGGCAATACACTTTCATCTCCGCTAAAACCGAGGGCTGCGCTGGCGATTCCTTGGAACCGAGGTTCACCACTGATAGCTTGATTTTCTATTTCATCACGATAGCGCGTGACAAATAAGCCAATAGCATTGGCGGCAATTGATACAATTTGTTGGTTGTCTTCAGAGCGTGAGCGAGACATTGCCTGACCCCAAGAATAAATTTGGCGGTCACATTCAGAGATAATTTGGTTAGTAGATAGTTCGCCGTTAATAATCGCAGACGAATTGTTTGCTGCAGCTGGTTCGGCAACAGCTTGGTTGCCAGTATTTTGCAGCGCTTCGAATCCGGGAAGGGTTGGCTGCGTCGTCGGCTCGCTAGAGCAGGCGCCTAAGATGGCCACTGAACAAGCAGCTAAGAGGGTGCGGTTGTGTCTCATAATTTCACGTACAATAACAGACCCGCTAGCCAATAAACATCTTCCTCCTAAATTGGAACTTCTCGAAACAATGGCCCATGAAGGGCACGAACAAATCCTGGGGGTGCAAGACGCACCATCAGGCTTACGCGCTTGGATAGCCATCCACAGCCTTGACCCACAGCCGGCCTTCGGCGGAATTCGGGTGCTAAATTACCGTAGTGAGAGAGACGCATTGTTTGATGCCTTGCGGCTATCACGAATCATGACCTACAAATGTGCTCTTGCTGGTGTGCAGGGCGCTGGGGCCAAAACCGTTGTTATTGCCAATAGCATTGTCGATCGCGACGCAGCTATTCGCGCCTTAGGACGCCATATCGAAAGTTTAAATGGCGTTTATCAAACTGGTCCCGATGCCGGATTCACTCGCCATGACCAAGACGTATTGATGCAAGAGACTAAGCACGTTACGCACTTTGATGTCGCAGGAGGAATGCAGCCCGCTGCTGATGCTACTGCCGAAGGCGCAGTGCACGGAATTTTGCGTGCGTTAGAATTACGTAGTGAGCTACGAGCAGATGAAATCACCGTGGCGATTCAAGGGCTTGGTGCTGTAGGTATATCACTCGCAAAACGTTTTTTAGAGCTAGGCGCTAACGTTATCGGCGCTGACATTGATCCTGTTAAGGCTGAGCGTGCCAAGCAATATCAAATTTCAATTGTTGCTCCTCGTCAAATTTTATCTAGTGACTGCGATGTGTTAATCCCGTGCGCAATGGGTGGCACGGTTCATGATGTTTCGATCCCTGGCATTAAGGCGAGTATTGTTGCAGGTGTTGCTAATAACACTTTAGGGCACGAGTCACAGGCAGTTCAACTACGAGAAAACGGCATTACGTTTCTGCCTGACTTTGCGCTCAATGCCGGAGCCTTGATTGAGGGTAGCCATCATTTTCATACTGGCGAAAATAGTTGTCCACAGAAAATCGCATGCATAGCCGACACAGTGGCTGAGATACTCGCTCTTAGTGACGGTAATAACTGTTCAACTACTGAAGCGGCTTTTGCTCTTGCCGCTGAGCGTATTGTTGAGCCTAAGCATCGTTAAACTCTTCGAGCCAACTCATTTGGATAGCTTCGAGTATTTTTTCATTGCACTTATCTCGCTCGCCTGCGAAATCTGGCAATGACAAAATGCGATCAATCAAATCGGTAAATCGAATTTGCAGAGGGTTGTAATCAGGCGCACTCTCATACAACTCAATTGCAATATCATCGACGTCGCTCCAGGTTAGAGCCATTAATGATCTTCCTTTACTTTGTTGCGATTCCACTCAGGTATCTCAACAACCACGTCGCAACTACCATTTGGCACAGCTTGGCAAGCTAAGCGACTTGACAAGGTAAGGCCAGGCGCATTGTCGAGCATGTCTTCTTCGTCTTCATCAGCTTTATTGAAGCCACTCTCTGTGCCGCGAACAATGACGTGACAAGTAGAGCAAGCATTAACGCCTCCGCAGGCATGATCAATTTCAATGTGATTGAGCCCAGCGAGATGAAGCACGCTGCCATTTTCTCCATCATGAGCCTCGCCAATGGTGTCGGTGTCGACCTCAACGGTTTTATTCTCAGGCAAGAAAGTAATGCGGTAAGTACTCATTAATTCAAATCTTTTACTTTTTGGTTTTTGACGACGTTGTTTGCCACGTCATTCATTAATAGTTCAGCCAAGGCGATGGAGGCATCTTCAAGTTCGTTAGTACAAGATTTTATTTCTTTAGCATTGGTGGAACCATCAATGTTTTCTGCGGCAACAGCAGCCTCGTGTAATGTTTGCCAAAGCTCGGGGGGTAAGTTCTGTTCAGCGAATTGCTGATGCTTATGTACAGCATGCAATACGTTTTTGCGCTGAGCATGTAAATCAATAACACGCCTCGCTTCCAGATCTTGCTCAGCATTTTGCCAAGCATCGGCAAGCATCCCTTCGACTTCTTTGTCAGTTAAGCCATGCTTTGGCTCGATAATGATTGATGCCTCGACACCGCTCTTTTCTTCTTTGGCGAAGACGTGCAACATGCCGTTGGCGTCTATTTGGAAACGTACTCCGATCTGAGCCAGTCCTGCGGCCATTGTTGGAATGCCGCGTAACTCAAATTCACCCAGTGTTCGATTGTCTTTAATAAGTTCGCGTTCGCCTTGCACAATAGTGAACTTAACCGCAGTTTGCCCATCGACACAAGTAGTGAACCCTTCTTTGGCCTGAACAGGTATTGAAGAATTGCGATTAATGATTTTTGAGACAGTCCCTTCGGCAGTACCAATGCCTAGAGATAGGGGGGTCACATCGAGTAGTAGAGCGTTTTTTACCTCACCACCGAGGATGCCCGCCTGGATGGCAGCGCCGCGTGCAACAACTTCATCAGGGTTGATGCTGTCGTTTGCTGGTCGTGAAAAGAGCTGCGCAACAGCAGCTTTAACGAAAGGCACTCTGGTCGAGCCACCAACTAAGATAATTTCGTCAATGCTCTCGGGTGTTTGCTTGGCGTCATGTAGTGCGCTCACGCAGTGGTCTAAAGTGCGTTGTACGTGAGTGATAATCCAGTTTTGAAATGTTCTCCAATCGATGGTGCGTCGGTAGGCGATTCCTGCGGATGCATCGTGGTAGACGAATTCTGCATCTTCGCTAGTAGATAATTTCTTTTTGACATCTTCTGAAATCAAGCGCAAAGCAGCCCGAGCATTTGGGTCAGCAAGGACTTCGATAGAAGTTTGTTCGCGAATCTCAGCAGCGCAATGCACCATAATTGCCCGGTCAAAGTCGTCACCGCCAAGATGCGTGTCACCAGCAGTGGCAAGCACTCTAAAAACGCCGTCGTGCAGCTCTAGGACCGAAACATCGAAAGTGCCGCCTCCGAGATCAAAAACAACAACTTTGCAATTCTCTTTTTTATTCAAACCATAAGCTAAGGCCGCTGCGGTTGGCTCGCTGACTATACGCATGACTTCTAGGCCAGCTAAGGCCGCAGAGCGTCGAGTGGATTGCCGTTGTGCATCATCAAAGTATGCCGGCACAGTAATCACCACTTTCTTTAAATCATCGGCGTCAATGTTGAGTTGTTTGGCAGCACGATTACGACAAGCTTGCAAAATATGCGCACTAACTTCTTGTGGAGTAATTAGCTTGTCGCCTAAATCAATCATTGCCATGTCGCGCTTTTCGGAATGAACAATCTTATAAGGCAATGTTGAAACTTCACGGTTTAAATCTTCGACTGATCGCCCAATAAGCCGCTTAGCTGAATAAATTGTCCGCAACGGATCTAACTGCATGCGCTCAACCGCGGCTTTGCCAACAACGGGCGCCCCTTCTTTCGGAAATGAAACAACTGAAGGAATCAACGCATCACCTTCGTCGTCACAAAGAACACGTGATTCACCATGCTGGTAAATTGCAACCAAGCTGTGGGTAGTGCCTAGGTCGATGCCTAAAATTAAGTCACTCGCTCGAGGCTCTTGTCCGAGTATTGGTAGCTCCATTGTTAATAGCTAGTTTCGATAGTGCGGCCTAAGTAGTGCAATTGATTTAACAGCTGCTGCAACTTTGGCAATTCTTGCGTGCGATTGTTGTCGGCTTCCCATGCCACAAACAATTGAGACAATTCAGCCAATTCATTTTGCTCGCGCTGTCGTAAATCAAAGATCAGCTTGTTTAAAGAAGTTGAGTCGTCGTCGCTTTTTGCTTGCTCGAGCTGTTCTTTTGTTTCTAACATTTCTATTAAAAATTCAGGATCTGCATTGGTGCCACTAGGGTCGTAAGGGCAGGCAAACACCTCAAGCAATGCGATAGCGCGTTGCAATGGACTACATAAGGTGGCGTGAGCGGAATTAAAAGCAGCCATTTGTTCTTCCGCATGTTCGCGCTCAGCATCAGGCGCGCAAGCAAAGCGATCTGGATGCCAACGCAAACCGGCAGCACGCAAGGCACTGTCGACGTCCTTTACATCTAAATTGAATGTAACAGGTAGCCCGAGCAGTTCAAACGGCGAAGCCATTGAGTCTTAAACCGAGAACGAGTCGCCGCAGCCGCACGTGCCAGTTGCATTTGGATTAATAAATTGGAACCCTTTGCCTTGTAACCCAGTGGTGTATTCAAGCGTGATACCATTCAAATACAAAATGGACTTTGGATCACAAAACAAGCGTACGCTGTCGAATTCAAAGATTACGTCATCTTCGGTGGGAGCCTTATCAAAGTTAAGGGTGTAAGTGAACCCGGAGCATCCGCCACCTTTAACGCCGACGCGCACGCCAGCAACGGCTGGGTCGAAATCTGTCTGGCCTATCAAGCGCTTTACCTCAGCAACAGCCGAATCGGTCATAGTAATTTGAGATGCGGTATCAGTCATTTTCTTGTTTATTCTCGTAGTCTGCAATTGCTTGCTTAATGGCATCTTCAGCTAATACCGAACAATGAATTTTCACCGGCGGCAGTGCAAGCTCTTCAACGATGTCTACATTACGAATTTCGGTGGCTTCTTCAACAGTTTTACCCATAAGCCACTCAGTAGCCAAAGATGAGGACGCAATCGCTGAACCGCATCCGAATGTTTTGAACTTTGCGTCGGTAATGACGCCTTCTTCAATTTGTACTTGCAGCTTCATTACGTCGCCACATTCAGGAGCGCCAACAATGCCAGTACCGACGTCGCTACTTTCTTTGTCGAGAGACCCCACGTTGCGCGGGTTTTCATAGTGATCAATTACTTTATCTGAGTATGCCATGGCTAGTGTGTCCCCCAGGAGACGGAAGCGACATCAATGCCCTCGAGTGCCATTTCGTATAGAGGAGACATTTCGCGCAGGCGTTTGACGGTAGAAATCGTTAATTCAGCAGCGCGGTCAACTTCTTGTTGAGTTGAATAGCGCCCGAGGCTGAAACGGATTGAGGAATGCGCAAGGTCGTCACCGACGCCCATCGCGCGTAATACGTATGAAGGTTCGAGGCTTGCAGATGTGCAAGCCGACCCAGAGCTGACAGCAATGCCGCTCATACCCATCAGCATCGATTCACCTTCAACGAATGCAAAGCTGATATTAAGGCTGCAGGCTAAACGGTTGTTTTCGTCACCGTTAATAGTTAAATGAGTGAGCTCGTTCGCGAGTTGTGATTGTAATGAATCTCGCAACGCAGAGATGCGTTGGTGCTCAGACTCGCGCTCAGCCAAACAAATCTCGAAGGCCTTTGCCATGCCAACAATGCCAGGCACGTTAAGCGTTCCGGAGCGCATGCCGCGCTCATGGCCGCCACCATAAAAAATAGGTTCGAGCCTTACTCGAGGGTTGCGACGTCGAACATACAAAAACCCCACACCTTTCGGGCCATACATTTTGTGAGCAGAACCAGAGAGCAGGTCAATATTCATTTCCTGAACATCAATCATCTCCTTTCCGACTGCTTGAGTGGCATCAGTATGAAACAAGACACCGTTTTCATGGCAGATGTCACCGATAGCTTTCACTGGATGAATAGTGCCGACTTCGTTGTTAGCCATCATTAAGCTAACCATAACAGTGTCATCGCGGATGGCGCCACGTAGTTCGTTTAGACTTACATGACCATCACTATCAACGTCAAGTATCGTTACTTCATACCCCTTATTCTGCAAGGCGTACATCGGGTCAAGCACCGCTTTGTGTTCAGTAGCACAAGTGATTAAATGCTTGCCTTTTGAGGCATACATTTTTGCCACCCCGAGTATCGCTAAGTTGTTGGCTTCGGTCGCTCCAGAAGTAAAAACTATTTCTCGCGACTTTGCATTAAGGCCGCTTGCAATAACTTCACGAGCTCGTTGTGTTGCCTTTTCGGCATCCCATCCGAATTGGTGGTTGCGTGAGGCAGCGTTTCCGAAGTTGTTGGAAAAGTAGGGCAGCATCTCCTCTAACACTTTGTCATCAACTGGAGTAGTTGCTTGATAGTCTAAGTAAACTTGTTGGACGTCGGTTGCCATTGCTAGACTGGGAAAACCGGATGAGCAGGAACTGGATGAGGTTGATGATCAGGAGAGCCCTTTGCCAAATCTGCCAAAGTTGAGCTAGTTAATACCAAGCGAATGTCTTCGGCCAATTTGATGACACCTGACTTGATTATGCAAGAAGGCGAGCGAGGACAGACTCCTTGGTCTGAACAATCGGCTACATTTAGCGGACCATCGAGGCATTCAACTACTTCGCACAGCGTGATTTCTTCGGGCTTCTTGTTCAGGCGGTACCCACCACCTGGACCGCGAGTTCCGCTCACGATCATGTTGCGCGATAAATCTTTTAGAACTTCTGCCAACAAACGGCGCGGGACATCTAGCTCAGCAACAATATCCTTGGCGCTAGTTGAGCCGGATTCGTTTTGAGCCATGTAAGCCAAGGCCATGAGCCCGTATTCTGATTTTTTTGTGAGTCGAAGCACAATGGTAATTATACCATGCTTTTAGTGCTTAATTACGTTTTCTACCCTTTTTGTCAGGTGCAGCAGCCTTAAACACCTCTATAAGCGGCTCTGGCAGCATGGATGGTTTGTGACCATCTTTTGTCAGGCACCCAAGCTCAACCTCACCAATGGCACACAGGCGCATTTCGTCTTTTTCAAATATTTCATAGCCATATCGAACCGTAGCTGCAGACCAGGCGGCAATAGTAGTGCGAATTACAGCAATATCGTCAAACCGCAGGGAAGAAACGTAGTCACAAGTCGCATGAGTGACAGGCAGCATAAGACCAAGATTTTCTTCCATGTCGCGGTACGAAAAGCCTTGCGCTCGAACCCATTCGGTGCGCCCGAGTTCAAATAGGTCAAGATAACGTGAGTAATACAGGACGCCCATCTGATCAACATCGCGATAAAGCAAACGGTACTCGGAGTCTTGGTAAACAACCATGGGAAGATTGTAGAATCTCCCACCATGACAACCCAAGACCTAGCCCCTTGTGAATCTACACGAGCCCAAATTGCTTCCACAGTTTGGTTTTCGGTATTGATACCGGGTTTAGGGCATTTTTTACAAAATCAACGTAACTGGGCACTGTTTTGGTTCGCTTTGTGCCAATCACTATTAATCGGTGGCTTCTATCTCGCTGATTACACTCAGTTTGACTATGGCAATCCTTTAGGGATCGGTGGCAACACCATTATTTATTTTTTAATCCCTGAGGGCGGAAACTTTTTGACCACTCAACTATTCGCACGCATGTATGACAGTATTGAAGCAGGCGGTCGATACCCAACTGAGATACCTTGGCGAAATTTAGGTTACGTGATGTCAGCAATGTCAGGTTTGCTATCACTGTTTGGTGCTGCTCATGCAGCTGGTATGGCTAGCCGCTCAAGTGTTAAATCGTCACATGCAAATCGAATGCTTAACCCTGGCACAGCGGCTTTACTCAATTTGATGCTGCCGGGCTTAGGGCATTGGAAAACCGGCCGCAAGTTTAAAGGACTGATATTAGGCTCATCAATCTTGACATTATTTATTGTTGGCATGATGCTTGGCGATTGGGCTGACTTTGATCGCCAACGTCATTCTTATTACTGGGTGGGGCAGATGTGCGTTGGTGCTCCTGGTTGGCTATCTGCAATATTGAGCGAATCTGCTAGATTTACTTCGGTTTTGCCTTATCAAGACGTCGGCTTGCTTTTCACAACTTCAGCCGGCTTCTTCAACATAGTCGCTTCGCTTGATGCCTTTCACCGTGCAGAGCATGATGTGCTACTACTAGACACTAAATCAACAGAGGTAAGAAAATGATGGGCTCACCACTGGTGATGATTATTTTATTGCTTCTTTTTAGCGTCGTGCTTGGCGTGGTAGTCAGTTGTTACCGCTTCGACACAAAAGCAGAGATATTAGAAAGCCTGCCGCGACGTGCTGCAACTTTTGCTATCGTAGTCAGCATGTTTGCTGTAGTCGCATATGTACTATCGGCAGTTGTATTGATGCCTGCTGCTTAGTCGCCGCTATACCCAAGTTGCAGCAACGCCGCCTGTACATCACCAGGAATCTCAGCATTTTGCCCTTGGTAATCAAGTTGCGAGTTAGGAATGACTGAATACGAGCCGTCGGGGTGAATAGTCTTGCCACCGATGTCACAACGATAGAGCGAATGTGTAGAGGTCACGGTTCGATCTGCATCAGAGCTGTTACCGAGTGCAGATGGCGGCATGTCACTATTAAGATTTAAGTACTCAACTAAATAGCTACCTATATGGTGCGCTGGCACTGGCGTGGTAATTTGCTCGGAATGAATGCTGCCCGGATGAATGATAGCTAGAGGTACCTTTACTACGCAATCAGCAAAACTATGACCGTGTTCGAAAGAGCCTTGATCCCATAATTCTTCGCCATGATCAACGTGAATTACAACCACATAGTTTTGAGAGGATTTGCTCAGCTCTGAAACCATAAGCTCGAGTTGCTTATCAAGTATTTTAATTTGTTGATTGTATGCAGCATGCACCTCGTCTTTAACACTCTCATTTACAGCAAAGAAGTCGCGGCGCTGCTGAGGGGTGTTGTCTTTAACAAGGAAATCGTTGATGTTTTTCTTGAAAAATCTTTGCGCGTCGTTTTCGTTTGTGTATGGCCAATGAGGTTCCATGAAGTGCAACAGCATTAAACGATTGCGATGCTTGTTGTCATTCCACCAACTCAGAGCGATGTCTTGAGAAGAATCGACGCGATCAGCAGTGCGAGCAAACATTTCAAACCCTTGTTGAATGTTTGTCCATGATTCAAGGAAAGGGTTCTGGTGAATGAAGGCAGTTGCGTAGCCTGAGTCGCGAAAAGCTTTGGCGAAAGTTGGCCTATTATCCAAAGAATAAAAATTACGCTCTTCGCCAACTTCAGTAGCCACAGCGCTGAATGGCCCTCGGGTGCAATGATGTTGTTGAGGAGTTAAGCCACTAACTAATGAGGCAAAAGAGGGTAGCGTCCAGTTGGAGGGCGAGTATGCATTAATGTAATGCCGTCCGGTAGATATCAAACTTGACAAGAACGGAGCATGAGCTAGCGCCGAACTGCGCATAGTGTCGATGCTAATAAATATCACGTCAGGTTGTTCGGCATGATTAGGCTTATTAAATTGCGGAGTTGCCCAGGCGATTTCTGGCCCTGCATTTTTCGACTCGGCGGGTAGCTCATAGCTTGCGGTAAGCGTAACTTCTTGGCAGCTAGAGCTCACAGCTATCCGAATAGGGTGCCACTGACTGTCATTTACAGTCAGTGATTTTAATACAGACACCTTGGTGCCGGTCTTTTGCAGAACCATAAACATTAAAGGCTTGTTAGGCACAGTTGTGCAGCGCACTGCTGTAGTGAAAATGGCATCGCCATCAAATTCACGGTTTACACTTAAACGCGAAGGAGTATCGCAAATTAACGCTTCGTGTCCCATGCTAAATAAATTTGGCGACTCTGCAGTGCTAGGTCCGCCATACAGCAAACTAACCATCTCGTTAGTGCCAAAACGCACCGAGCCAAGTTCTGGCTGTACGGCACGCGAAGACATAGGTTTGTTCTCGTCGCTACAAGAGACGACGAAGAGCACGGCAATGAAGAAATGAAATTTCATTTTGGGCCTATCAAGCGGTAGCTGCCACTAGTTGTACGGCTTAGCCTACCTTGAAGCTCTAATTCTAACAATTGCATCTGCACTTGGTCGTCGTCAATACATAATTGCTCAGATATTTCATGTGGAAACCAATCTTGCTCAGCAAATAATTCGACAATGGCCATTAGCTCGTCATTTAGGTTGGAGTGTGCCGTACGCTGCAGCGATCGCAGAAAATCTTCGCGGCTTAGCACAGGGGTTGCTCCTTCGCTAATTAGCCAGTTGGTGCCTGAGCAAGCGATGTCGTCAATCGGACCCGGAAGGGCGTACACATCTTTGCCGAGCCTTAAAGCCCAATCAGTAGTATTCATCGTGCCAGATTTTTGTGTTGCTTGTATCACAAAAATCGCTCTAGACATTGCTGCGATTAGTCGGTTGCGCCGGGGAAAATGGCCTGCTAGCGGACGAGTGCCAAAAGCAAATTCGCTTAGCACCAAACCACCTTGAGCAATAATTTGCTCAAGCATCTGAAAGGCTTCGCGGGGGTAACAAATATCTAGACCAGAGCCGAGTACAGCAATTACTTTGCCGCCAGCGCTTACTGAAGATTGCATGCTAATCATGTCTATGCCTCTTGCTGCACCGCTAATAATGGTTTCTTGAGCAAAAGCCATAGACTTGCCAAACAAATTTGCTTGCTCACGCCCATACGCTGTGCATGCTCTAGCACCAATTATTGCCACTGCAGGAGGTTGCTTGTTAAGCAATTCTAAGTCACCTAAAACATGCAATAATGGAGGTGGGTGGTCGAGGTGAGAGAATAATTCAGGGTAATAGCTAGACCATCGTGGTACGAATTGCGCACCTACTTCACACGCAATTTGACGCTGGCGAGCAGCATTTTCACACAATTGCGCTGCATCGACATGTCGCTGCATGAACTCAATCAGTTGACCAGAGTCAATTATTTTGTTTATACGTGCAGGCCCCATGCCAGCCATACTATTTAGGGCAATTAGAGAGTCTTCTTCATTCCACTTCACATTAGCTAGACGCAACAGTTTATAATCGACACACAAAATGTCTAAATTACTTTTCTTCGCGTACGTAATCTTGTTTGCCATTTGCGCAATAGAACCATATGACAGAGCAGTTTGGTGGGCAGAAAACGCACCAGTTTTGCTTGTGGTTGCTGCCATCGTAATTAGCAATCGCCACCACAAATACAGCAACTTAGCACTCATTTTTATGGCAGTGTTCATTACACTTCACACCATCGGCGGACATTACACTTTTGAGCGCGTACCTTTTGATTGGTTTACAGACACATTCGGATTCGAGCGTAACCATTACGATCGTATTGCACACTTCAGCGTTGGTTTTTACGCATATCCAATTGCAGAAATACTTTTCCGAAACAAATTAGTCAACAGCAGTTGGGTACTATATCTTTTCCCTTTGTTTTCCATAATCAGTGTTGCCGGCGTCTACGAATTATTTGAATGGCAGTACGCCATAAGCGCCGATGCCGAGGCAGGTATTGCTGTGCTAGGCTCGCAAGGCGACATCTGGGATGCCCAAAAAGACATCTTGGCAGACACCTTAGGCGCACTGCTTTCGTTGTTGATTTTTAGGTTTAAAAGGTAGCTTTCGAAAAGTTGGTATAAATTACATCAACTTGCGATTCGAGGTCAGCGCTCGGACCAATGACTTTTAAGTAAACGGGGCCAAAGTCATTAACAATGATGCCGCCCACAAGCATCCAGTCGGTACGAGGCTCGCCACCGCCAAGTTGAGCAGTAGAATTAAGAGTGCCCTGAAGAACCAATTGATACATACCCACGTCGTCAACCGAGTTTACTCCAAACTCGCGCGCCTCTTCAGGTGTTGAGCCCGGCACGCTCCATTGACTCATCCAGCGGTCAATATTCATTGAAATAGAGGCCGCGTCAAAGTTGGGCCCCATGAAAGAAATTGTAGCTCGTCCGCCATTTGGTAAATCCCATTTGGCTAGATAGAAGGGTTGGTCTACATCTATTGCTACCCAATCAGCAGGTATATCCATGGTGATGCCTGTTGGGGCTGGCGTTGTTGAAACTTGTCGCTGCGCAGATGAAAACAAAGCAGGGTCAGGTGCTTTAACGCAACCAACAAACAAACACAGACAAAACAAAACAGGGCGAGGTGCTAACATACTCGCTAATTCTACACGTGCGTCCGTTGTGAAAAAAAGTCTTCTACTACCCTTAGCCCTACCATTGGTGATTTCCTTTTGGTTGCGTTCAGCATTTGCTTGGGTTGACACGATTTTTGCTTCTTTATTGCACAGCGATATTGACGGTGCAATAGGTGATGCCTCCATCGCCGCAATTGGCCTCACCTTACCACTAGATTTTTTACTGACCGCTTTTTGGGTAGGGACATCTAATGGGGTCACCGCGCGTCTAGCTGCAGCAATAGGCGCTGGTCGCAGCGACGAAGTTGCACAAATAAAAAAATCAACGCATAAAATTATTTTAGGGTTGTGCTTGTTCGCCATTTCTGTGGCAGTCATTGTTTGGTTTAGCGCCGAGCACTTAGGCTTAGATGCAGTTGTAGCCAAGCAGTTCAAAATCTATGCTAGCGTTATGATGCTCGGTTCGGCATTCACCTCATTTTGGTCGATATTGCCAGATTCTTTGGTCAAGGCTCATTACGATACCCGGTCCACAATGTGGGCTGGCTTATGGTCTAGCCTCACCAACCTTAGCCTTAACGCATTATTCCTGTTTGTCTTTGAATGGGGGATATTCGGCATTGCCTTTTCAACGGTGCTTGGCCGTATTGCAGGATTCATCTACGCAACAACCCGTGCTCGCTATCACGAACAAAAACGCTTGCAACAAACATCCCAACACGCTTCGGGCGTCTCTACTAATCCAGTGCGTAAAATATTGTGGCTAGCGATTCCATCTTCTATAACTTTTGTGTTGATGGGGTTCGAGTCTCTCGCCGTGAATGGTATTTTGAAAGACACAGCCGATTCGGTTTCTTCACTGGCAGCATGGTCTATTTTCGATCGTAGCATGCGCTTTTTAGCGATGCCGATTATCGCTGCTTCAGTGGCGATGTTGCCTTTAGTGGCACGGCTGCAAGGCGAGAATAAGTGTTCTGACATTCGCTTTGAATTGTTTGCCGGTGTTCGCGCTGCTCTGCTCTACACCTTAGCTATCGTTACTCCACTCATCTATTTCATAGGGCCGATGATCGCGAGCGCCTTGTCAGACTCGCAGGCGACCCAGCTAGCGACTAAAGATGTGATTTATGTTGTGCCATTGGCCATTCTTGGCATTGCACCTTTCTTGTTGTCGCGAGCTGCTTTTGACGGTCTGCAGCGCCCTCGCCCGGGCTTAATCGCCTCAGCAGTGCGTAGCTTTGTTTGCGTGATTCCTTTGGCGATTTATGGCTCCAATAATTATTCACAGTTCGGTCTCAGCCAAATTCAAGCGATAAGCCTAGGCTACATTGCAGGGTTAGTGCTCAGCAGCCTAGGCTTTTGGTTATGGACGCAGAAGAATCTTATTCGTCTGCCGAGTCGCTAGTCGCTTTCTCAGACTTTAACTTTACTTCAGCTGCTTCGCTCGGTATCGCGTGGAAACTTAGCTTTTCGTTATCTTCATCTAGATCCAATTCAAGGAATGATCCAGACTTGATGTTATTGCGCAGCAACTCTTCGGCCATCGGATCTTCGATAAAGCGTTCGATTGTGCGACGCAATGGACGCGCCCCGTATTCTGGGTGGAACCCCTTGTTAATCAAGAAGTCGCGAGCAGTATCACTTAAAGCAAAGGTGATTTGCTTTTCAGCCATGCGTTCTTCGACCTTTTTAATTTCGATGTCAATGATGCGATAGAGATCGTCTTTCAACAATGGATTGAAAGTAATAATTTCATCGAGACGGTTTAAGAATTCAGGACGGAATTGGCGTTGAACTTCTTCCATGATGCCTTCTTTAACACGCTTAGTTGTGTCTTCTTCTGAAGTAGTAAAGCCAAGGCCACCGCCAGATTGCACAACACTTGACCCAACGTTTGAAGTCATGATGATAATAGTATTTCTAAAATCAATATGACGTCCAAGAGAGTCAGTCAAGCGGCCTTCTTCCATGATTTGCAACAACATGTTGTAAACATCAGGATGTGCCTTTTCGATTTCGTCAAACAGAATCACGCTGTAAGGGCGCCGACGAACTTGCTCAGTGAGTTGACCACCTTCTTCATGACCAACATAGCCTGGGGGCGAACCAACCAAACGTGAAGCGTTATGCTTCTCCATGAATTCGGACATGTCGATAGTAATCAACGAATCTTCGCTGCCAAACATAAACTGTGCGAGTTGCTTGGACAACCAAGTCTTGCCCACACCTGATGGGCCCAAGAACAAGAATGAACCAGTAGGGCGGTTAGGGTCTTTAATCCCAGAGCGGCTACGACGGACGGCACGCGCAACAGCGCTAATCGCTTCCTCTTGGTGAATAACTTTCTTGGCGATTTCACCTTCCATTTGTAGCAAACGCTCAGCTTCTTCTTTCGCCAAGTTTTGCACAGGAATACCAGTCATGCCGGCGACAGTCTCTGCAATGATTTCGCGAGTTACCTCAGGTCGTGACTCCGGCTCGTTCTCTGAATTCTTCCAGGCCGCAAGCACATTTTCGCGATCGCGCTTAGCTTCGTATGCTTGGTCGCGGTGGTTTGCCGCAAGCTCAAAATCTTGGTTAGCAACAGCGTGCTCTTTAGCCTGCTCGTGTTCTTTAATCTTGCGGTCTATAGCTTCGACGTCAGGTGGAGGAGTCATGCTGCCCAAGCGTATGCGAGCACCTGCCTCATCGATTACGTCAATTGCCTTATCTGGTAAGAAACGGCTGTTAATGTACTTAATGCTTAAATCAACAGCTGATTCGAGTGCCTTGTCAGTATAAGTAATTTTATGGTGGTCTTCGTAGCGACTACGTAGGCCAGACAAAATCGCAATAGTGTCATCGCGACATGGAGGCTCTACGCGCACTGATTGGAATCGACGTTCAAGCGCACCATCTTTTTCGATGTTCTTGCGGTATTCATCGAGTGTGGTAGCACCAACAACCTGGATCTCGCCGCGTGATAGCGCTGGCTTCAAAACATTTGCGGCGTCAATTGCTCCTTCGGCACCACCGGCACCAACAAGAGTGTGGATTTCATCAATAAACAAGATCACATTTTTGGCAGCCTTTACTTCGGCCATTACAGCTTTAATTCGCTCTTCGAATTGCCCGCGATATTTAGTGCCGGCAACCATGCCAGGCAAGTCAAGCGAGATGATGCGCTTGTCAGCGAGAATGTCAGGAGTAGTTCCGTTAACTATTGACTGGGCCAAGCCTTCAATAATTGCAGTTTTACCAACGCCTGGTTCGCCTAGTAACACGGGGTTGTTTTTAGTGCGGCGAGATAACACTTGCACTACGCGAGTGATTTCATTTTCGCGACCAATAACAGGATCGAGCTCATCGCGGCGACAAGCTTCGGTCAAGTCGCGACCAAAACCATCAAGAGCAGGAGTGTTTGTTTTACTGCGCACAGGGGAAGAATCAGGGTCGTGATGATCGATGTGTGGCAAGTCGACATCAGCGCCTTGCTCTTCACCAGACATACCACCAATGAACTCGATAACAGAATCGCGAACCTCGTCGAGGCGGCAACCCATAGTACGCAAAATCAGCGGCGCAACGCCTTCGTTTTCACGGAGTAGGGCAAGCAATAAGTGTTCGGTGCCAACGTGGCCATGACCGATGTTCTTTGCTTCTTCGAGCGCAAGTTCTACACTCTTTTTTGCTCGAGGAGTAAAAGGAACCTGCATCGAAGGCTCGTGTTTTGGGCGAACGGTTAGATTTTTAAGCACCTCTTTGCGCATTGCGTCGAGGTCTACGCCGAGTGAAGTGATTACGCCAGCAGCGACGCCATTACCCTCACGGATTAAGCCAAGCAAAATGTGCTCAGTGCCAATGTATTCGTGGTTAAGCTCTTGAGCTTCTTGCCGCGCGAATCCCATTACTTTTCTAGCTCTTTGTGTGAATCTGTCAAACATGATGAATTGGGCCTTTTACCCAATTATTTATCGGTGTATTAGCCGTCAGAACTTAAATCTTTATTGAGTTCTGACTGCAGAGAATTTATTTTGTCGCGAAGGTCGGCGCATGCCTCGTAATCTTCGCGATTTACAGCTTGTTGCAATTGCTCATTGAGCTGCTCAAGTTCGTTATCACCACGCCAATCAACATGCTTCGATTGGCCGTGAAGTCGCTCAAAAACATCAGCCAGGTAATCTTTGAACACCAAATAGTCATTGGGACAACCCATACGGCTTGTTTGTCGGAAATCATCGAGAGTCCAGCCACACTCATCGCAGCTGAGGACGCCCTGCGCAGCTTCATTTTTGCTCGGTTTCATAGCTGAAGACTTCTTTTTGGTGTCATTCGGTGGAAATAGCGCTTTTGACAAAACGCTGATCACCTGAGGAAAATTTTCGGTGCTTGCCACGTTAATACCACTTTTTTGGGCACATCGCGAACAGAAGTTGCTATTCATGAATGAAGGACTGCCATCAGACCCGTACTTGACGTCGAGTTGATGCACAGTTGCGGCAAATTTGTTGCAGGCTTGGCACTTCATGCTTTAAATAGCGGTTAATAGCAGACTGGTCACGCCTTACTAATAGGTGTATCTTCGGTCAGGCGCAGGAAAAGTTGCGCACGTTCATTGAAATTATTAAATTCGTCAAATGATGAAAAAGTAGGCGAGAACAACAATATTTCGTCGGATTGCAAGCTAGAAAGCGCCGATTGAGCAGCAATATTGAAGCTTTCGTGCAAAGTGCAGTCAATATTAGCGCTAGCGCACAAATGTGCAAGTCGCTGACCACCCTCGCCATGAAGATGCAGACGCGTTTTTTTGCGCGCGACACTGATTATTTCGGACAAATCTAAAAGCTTGTCCTTGCCACCAGCCAATAGAACTTTTTTGCCTTTAATAGAGCCCAAAGCAGCTGCGGTGGGCGCGGGGTGAGTCGCGACTCCATTATTAACAATTACTCGGTCGTGAATATCAACAAAGCGCTGCATCCGGTGTTCGAGCCCAGGATAATCACCTAATCCTACACACTCATGCCCAAGAATGCGCATTGATTGTAAGGCGGCGAGGAGCGAAGGCATTCGGAATGCTTCGGTGAAGGGTAGGTCGTCAGCGCCCAAGCCAAAGTCGTCAATTGTTAGGCTATCAAGCTGCGCCCAATTGCCGTGGGCAGCTTGAGTCCAGTTGGTTGACTCTGAATCATCGCCAGGCACCAACGCAAAACAATTTACGTCTTGATATTCAATAAGCCGGCGCTTAGCAGCAGCGTATGATTTGAGGTCACCATGGCGATCGAGGTGATCTGCGCCGAAGCAAGTTAGCACAGCAATGTGCGGCCATCCTGATGGGGCGATTAGTCGCTCGCACTGAAACGATGACATCTCGACAACAATAGTTTCGAGGTCGGGGCGGCTTAAAACTTGCTCTAGAAATGAGCCACCCATATTGCCGGCGAGCAAAGCACTTTCGCCAAGTAAGTAATGAAGCAACGATGCGCAAGTCGATTTACCGTGAGTGCCAGTAATCGCCACTGTCTGGATACCTGCACTGCACGCAATCGCTAGATTAACTTCGGTGGTCAACTCGCAGTTATGCTTGCGCGCTAATTCCCAGATAGGAGCCTCGTTGGGCACCGCCGGATTAATCACCACGACATCAGCTTGCTCGAACAAATACTCGGGGTGTTCTTCGAAAACAAAATCAATTGCATATCCCGCCAAGCTATTGACACTGGTTTCAAGCTTGGACGCCGGCCGCAAATCGCTGACCGTAACCTTTGCACCCAATTCGTGAAGGGCGCGGGCGCATCCTGCTCCGCCGCCGAAAGAGCCTAATCCAAGAATTAACACTTGGCGGTTTTCGAGTTCGGCTGGATGGATGAGATTCATAAAGCGCTGGCGGAGAGAGAGGGATTTGAACCCTCGGAACCGTCAAAACGGTTCAACACCTTAGCAAGGTGCCGCATTCGGCCACTCTGCCATCTCTCCACATAAGCGAGGCAAAGTGTAGCGACGCGCGCTTTATTAGACAATACATTAGTTAAAATGTCTTCATGGATGAAGCAATCAAAGCCGTGTCTGAGTTGCGCGAAGTGTTACGCAATCGCCGTTCTATCCGTCACTTTTCGGACGAGCCAGTGGCGTCTGCGTTGATTGAAGAAGTGGTGGGCTGTGCGGCTACAGCTCCGAGTGGAGCGAATAAACAGCCGTGGCGATTCGTCTGCGTGAGTAATTCTGAGCTAAAGAAAAAAATCCGTATGGCTGCCGAAGTCGAAGAGCGTGAGTTTTACGAAAACCGTGCTACTGAGCAATGGAAAGCTGATTTGGCGCCGCTTGGAACCGATGCCGACAAATCGTTTTTAGAAGTTGCACCATGGTTGGTGGTCGTGTTTAAATTAGTTCAAGGTGATGACGGTGGCAATGTCTATTACGCTGACGAATCCGTTGGCATCGCGACAGGCATGTTGTTAGCGGCCGCGCAGGTGGCGGGGTTGGCGACATTAACACACACGCCAAGCCCGATGAAGTTTTTGGGGGAAGTGCTTAACCGTCCTCCTAATGAGCGTGCATACATGTTGATACCGATGGGCTGGCCGGCAATTGAATGCGAGGTTCCGGTGGCGGCGGTATGCAAAAAACCACTATCTGAGGTAATGGTTAAATGCTAAAAGATATTGTCTAAACGCGCTCGCCTCGCTAAACTTTGCCGCTTAAGTGCGGAGAGGTGTCAGAGTGGCCGAATGAACTGGTTTTGAAAACCAGCGACCTGCGAGGGTCCGGGGGTTCGAATCCCCCCCTCTCCGCCATTTTTTATTTTAGCGAGTTTCAGTAACAGGGCCAGTCGGCTTTTTGTCGCGTGGCTTATCATCGCCTGTCATCGGACCAAACATTTTGCGACTGAGTTCCATTGCGAAAACCACTTCTTGATCTTCCGGCACCGGCACGGGTGTCGGGGATAGTTGGCCACCTCAAGATTCGCAGAACTTACCTGACCAAACTTCTTTGCCGGATTCTTTATCTGTGGCAATTATCTTTGGTGATTTGCCACCAGGCATGAAATCGAAGTACTCTTCTTCGGCACTACCGTAAAACTTTGGCAATTGCACGGTGATCGTTTCTGAATCGGTACGGTTAGTCTTGAAATCAATGCGCAGTGGGCCACCCCAAGCTAGTTGACTAACTTTTCCAGATTCAATGCTGATGGTCTTCATCGAGCCTTGACGGATAGTAACGTTTTCAACACCCTTCTTTACACTGGCGCGTGTAAGTTCGTATTCACCAGCAGGAACTACCATTCCTTTTTTCGCATCGGACAGCTCAAAACTAAATTTACTATCGGTAGAGGTGAATACCGCGCTAGTCAACTTGCCTTGTGAGTTGTAGCCATCAATGACATTAAACACACCAGACTCGCCTTCATATGGAGTAATGCTTACAACATCGCCATTTTCGGAGGCGCTTAAAGTAAATAGCTCGCCATCGAGATTCACAACCTCTGAAAGGTAGCTAGCTGAGTTTCCTTTGCCCACAATAATAGCGTCGGTTCCGATTTCGC
>Ga0233427_10001761_pt1 | contig 22124 bp, 17 predicted proteins | sample SI_118_April2016_5_FD_179885 | JGI IMG/M metagenome (GOLD analysis project Ga0233427, IMG submission 179885) | Seawater microbial communities from Saanich Inlet, British Columbia, Canada - SI_118_April2016_100_MG | ecosystem: Environmental > Aquatic > Marine > Inlet | place: Canada: British...
CGACTCCTGCACCGACTCCTGCACCGACTCCTGCACCGACCCCTGCACCGACTCCTGCACCAACTGTTATTGTTTCAACAATTAACACAACAACGCAAACAGTTAATCCTACATCGGTAACAGTAACTCAGAGTCAATACAGAACTGACCCAGTAATGACAAGTACTACAACAAGTACTAATACAAATACTACTACTACGTCTCTAACAAATACTACAACAAGCACAGATACTGTCACATCAACAGTTGCCACTGTAACTGGACTTGAAATTGATGCATCTATTAACCCCGATGATCCAGGTAACGACGGTATTGCTGAGCTTAATCAAACATTTAACATTTTATATGACGACTTCCCTAACGGTAGATACAATGATCCAACAATCAATGCAGATGATCTCAGTCTAGGTAGCTCACCTTATATCGAAGTTCCGGTTGATGTCATCATAGAAGTTGACGTACCTATAGAAATCGAAGTAGATATTGATTCAGGAGCGACAGTAGAAACAGAAATTGATCCTATAGCAATCTCAGTAATACAAGATGTTGAATCAACAGTAGAAGTTCAAATTGAAGTTCCTGTTGGAGAAGAGTCATCATATGGTGGAACAGTAGTATCTACTGCCACTGCTCCAGGCTCCTAAGTATTTCACACAGTTAAAAAACGCTGCTTATGCAGCGTTTTTTTTTGATTTAAATAAAATTATTTATAGAAATACTCTATTTCTAAATCTGGAAAATTAGGATGAATAGATTGTTTTGATCTGATTACTCTATTTGATAAAAGGTCAACCCAGTACTCATTCATGTACTTCCATTTAAATTCTTCTGTTGATACTAATTCTTGAAAGTATTTTGTTTTAACTGGAGACTCTAAATATGTAATGACTTGATAACCACTAAAAACTATTTTTGATTTTTGTTGAACAATTGCATGAGGGTCATATAGCTCAACATCTAAAATATCAATAATCTTTGGGTCCAAAGAAAAATCTGAATATGAGATGTAATTCATGTTCCTTCCAATACCTGAAGTCTTAATGATTTTTCCATTAAAAGTATAGATTTTTTCATTATCTGCAGATACCCATTGAAATATCCCCTTATTAATTGTTGCAAGAGTTAAATTTGCATTAGCAGAGCGCCCAATTCTAATCTTGGCAAAGGAGTACTCTGCATTTGAGTAGTCTAATAAACCAATAGTTTCATTTGTAGCTCCGATGGTTGCTACCTTAATCATTGGTATAACTTGAGAGTAACTGATGTAACTACAAGAACTAATAAAAAAAAGTAAAGGAATTATTCTAATCATATATATCATCCCAATCTCTTAAAATTGAATGTCCTTGAGCTTGTTCAGTAATGCCCCATAGGTGGTGAGAGTGAACAAGGATGGCTGCTCCATCTCTAGTAATAGGTCTTAAGCCAAAAGCTGCGTTACCTTTGCTATGAAAATTAAAAAATATGTCAACTGGGATATAAAAATAGAAGCCTTTATCAAAGCTACCCTCCCCAAATTCCGCCTCTGAGATATCTGTAGTTGAGAAGAATGCTCCCATTCGTAATCCACTTTTAAATCTTCTAGAAAAATCAAAATATATTCCTGAATCCTGAGCTAAAAACTTCCCACCCCTCATAGTCAGTAATACTTGTGATTTTGGTTCCTTCAAGTAAATATTTATATGCCCAGTAGTAGTTTCATATGGAGTATCAGGATCAAATGAAAACATTTCATCATACCCCCTTTGCTTAACTCTCCAAATTTCAGCACCAATTCCCCATGTTTTATTGAATGGTCTATATAATACCTCGCCACCAACACCCCCAAACATTTCTTCAAGCAGACCTCCAGAGAGTTTTGCGTAAAAATCTTTATAAGGATTTAAGAAATAATTAAGTTGCATTCTCCTAACAGAATAATCTTTTGACTCTTTAAGATATTTTACGATATCAGTTCTTACATGCGGCAAAGAGCTATCAGAAGCTAGTTTTAAATTATCATAATTATCTATAACTCCAATTGACGCTGAAGTTACAAGTGTTAAATTTTTCTTAAATATTGTTTCTGTATGGGCTGAAAATCGAAGGTCACCAAAATAGAACCCATCAGGCCCTCCAATTTGAGACCTGATTGTTGGGACTAGTTTATAAAAGAAGGCAGGCAACGTAGGCCTGGGTGAATATGTATAATTTTCTGGATTATATTTATATCTAGTAACCTTAGTATCTTTTGTTGCAAGTTTATATAGATTACTCTCTTTATTTCTTTTGAAAGCGTCTCTTTTGATTTCAATGCTATGCATTCCGACACCCCCATTTATATTGGAAATTTTAAAAGTATCAATATATTCGGGTGAGACCTCATCTAAAACTGAAAATGCTCTTCCAGCAGCGCGTGCAAAGCTTGAGTGTTTAGATTGAGTAAATACAATGTCCAATTTATTTTTTTTTATCTCTGCATTCTGGAGGAACAAGCTGTTTGATCTCAGGGATCTCAGTGAAGACAGATAAACCAAACTCTCTTTTCGTGCAGTAACATCTCTTACAACATCTGCATTTTTGGTTGGCACATAAGGGTCTTTTTTTGGAATCACTGGATTTTTAGCGCCCAAATTTGCTTTGAGAGAAAAACCAAAGCTTAATGTATTTCCCTTTACATAGCTAAACTTAAAGTTGAAATTATTATTAAGCGGGTAGACCAAACCATAATTAATTTTTGATTCTTGGGGTGTAACAGATCTAAAGGCATATTTAAAAGAGTCCTCTCCAAATGGAAAACCCTCTTTAGTATAATCAATACCATCATACTCTACCTTTACCCTCAAGCCATTGAAATTTGGAATTGAAATCTCAACACCTCCAAAAATTCCTGCATCGCCTGCAAAAAAAGCATCAGTATTAATGTTGCCACCAAGGCCCTCATTAACACCTCTTGTTTTAAAACGATCAGCTAAGTATGAAAATGGATTTGAGAAGTAGCTATTATTTGCCATAACACCCCACCCCATACCCAAAGAAATATCAAAATTATTAATTTTTTTAGATGCAACAATAAATTCAGATGAAAACACACCAGTTCCTGCAATATCCCTGGCTCCCGCAGCAATAGCAGGAATATATCTTGACTCTTTAAAGATCAGAAATTTGGCATCAAAACTTTTATCTTTGTATGTTTGTTTTCCGCTAAATGCTTCAATGTTACTGTAAAGAGCATTACCAATATCTGTATATTGATATGAAGCCTCAAACCATGAAAATGGGTACGCAACAATAGAACCCCTTTTGTACGGATCCATATCACTCCATGAGAAACCTAACGATCCTGCTGGCATCATTCTTGCATTTGGCATCTGAATAATTCCAATGGTTCCATAATTACTATAACTTGGAAACATATTCTTTGGATATTTATAGTCCTGAACCGATGCAAGAACAAGGGTTGCTAATGAGCCTTGAAGAACAAAGAGAAGTAAAGCTAGCCTATTAAGACAATTCATACATAAAAAACTTACAAAAGCAGTATTTTTGCTAGTTAGAAATACTATTTAATGATGCAAGAGAGATAGCAAGACTGCTCAATACTGGAGCAACAGTTGAAGCATAATGTATGCCTGATAACTGGCCAATATCTCTAGGTACATAGATAATTGAGCCTGGATAAATATCTGTTTGATTTCTATTAAAAATAGAGAAGTTTCCATTAATTTGTTGAGAGATACCATTTGGGTTAATGACCAAAATATTCTGGGTTGCCGACTCCTTAATTCCTCCAGCAAGCTTAATATAATCTTTCATATGCAATTCAGGCTGATAATTTAAAATTGTTGGAGCATTTAGATCACCAAAAAGATAAACGACTTTTTGAATTTGAGGAATAATAATTTGATCATTATTCTGAAGTATCATGTCTTCAGAATAATTTTCTGAAAGTTGGTCGAGATCAAATTCAGCAATCACCCTTCCTGTAAATTTTTGAGACTTTAATTCTTCAATTAATAATTGGACAGCTGAAGAATCAAATGAAATGCCAGGCTTGGCAATGCTGGAAACTAAAAAATTAATAGTATCTGAATAAACAACTTCAGCATATAACTGCTCTTTTTCCAATGCATCTTCTCGTAAAAGCATGCCTCCAAAAATATATGCTTTTTCTTTATATCCTCCGGCCCTTTTCACAACAGACGAAAGAGTTTCACCATCATCAATAAAGTATTTGCCTGGCTTGTTTACCATGCCCTCAACAGTTACCGCTTTAATCTCAGAGAATTCATTGTCATAAAATGGAACATTCACAATATCTCTATGCATTAGCTTGAATTCAGTAATATCATTAAGAGAGATATCTATAGTTGAGGCCTTGTCTATTGAGGTACGTTTAACAGATATGCTATCGAACCCGTAAAAGCCTTCTTTAAAACCACCAGCATAAGTTATAAGATCATTTAAAGATTGAGACTGTTTCATCTCATAGATACTGGGATTATAAATTCCGCCTGAAATGGGTATTTGTATTTGAGGAGAATGAACAAAAATTACATCTCCTGAGCGGACTTGATGCTTGATATCGTATCTACCAAATACAAAAATATCATATAAATCTATTGATTGAATCATTTCTCCATTACGCCTATGGTCAATTTTTCTAAAAGAACCTCTTTCAGAAATCCCGCCTGCAGCATTTAAAGCAAATAATGGATTAGACCCTCCGCTAATTGTATATACTCCTGGACTATTTACACCGCCGAGTAACAGAATTTGAACGTCTCTAATTGTTTTAAGCGTAACATAAGCAGAAGTTCCAATTTCAGAACCTTCGATAAACAACTGTGTTATTTTTGCAGCGTCAGCTAGGGTATTTCCTGCAACAAATACTTTGCCAAACTCAGGAATCACCAATGATCCATCTCGTTGAACAAATAATTCCAACTCTTGGTTTTTAATTCCAGTCAATAGAACGCTAAGCTCATCTCCAACATCAAGAATATAATCGCTATTTAGGTTAGGAACATTAATAGGCATAAAGGAAGATTGAATAGAGCTAAAAAAGCTTTCACCAAATCTCTCAAGATCTTTTTTGCTATTTTCGTCGTAGAAAACTTTCTCTTCTAAATCTTTAACCTGAGATTTAATGTTTTCAAGAATACGTTTGTTGTTGTATATGGATGTGTCAGCTCTAAACAAAGCCTCAAGCTCTTGCTCTTCCTCGCTTTTCTCTGACTGGGCTTCAACTTGATCTCGCAAACCCTCAGGCAAGCTTTCTAAAAATTCTTCAGAAATATCTTGAGCGAATAAGCTAAAACTGCAAAGCATGACAGACGCATAAAAAGTTTTAAAAATTAAATAATTATTTATTTTGGGAGATGGTTTCATTTTATTAAATTTTTTATTTTGAGATGCTCTATTTTACATCATTTTTCACATCGATTCTTCAAATCAAAATGATGCAAAAAAGCATACTCGTTAGGTATGCTAATTATTACCAAATACATCTCTAGTAAAAATCTTAGACTCTACGTCTAATAATTCATCAGATTTTCTATTTGCAATTATTACGTCTGCCTTTTGTTTAAAAGACTCTAAATCATGAACTAACGAGAACCCGTGGAAGTCTTTATTTTTAATAGTTGGTTCAAAAATAATCATTTCAACTCCATGAGACTCAAGAATTTTCATTATTTCTTGAATGGCTGAAAAGCGAAAGTTATCTGAATCTTGTTTCATTACCAATCTAAAAATACCTACTATCTTTGGTTTAATTGCTAATATTTCTTGTGCAAGAAAATTAAATCTCGTAGTATTTGCGTCCACTATTGCTTTAATAATATTTTGGGGAGTATTATGAAAATTAGATAGTAGTTGCTTAGTATCTTTTGGAAGGCAATAACCGCCATACCCAAAAGAAGGATTGTTATAAAAGTTGCCAACTCGATCATCTAAACTCATACCTAAAATAATATTTTTTGCTTCTAAGTTGTTAATGTATGCAAAAGAATCAAGCTCGTTGAAGTAAGCAACACGCATTGCAAGATAAGTATTTGCAAATAGTTTCACAGCCTCAGCCTCACAAGAAGACATAAATAAAGTGTTAATGTCTTCTTTTTGAGCAGATTCCTGCAGTAGGAGTGAAAAAATCTTCGCTGTAGAATTAAAGTCCCCACCAACAATTATTCTACTCGGATAAAGATTATCATGCAGTGCACGCCCCTCTCTTAAAAACTCAGGAGAAAATATAATTCTATTAGTTTCAAATCTCTGATTCATTAATTTTGTAAACCCAATCGGAATTGTGGATTTAATAACTATAGTGGCGGAAGAATTATATTTTATAACGTCGCTAAGAACCCCTTCTACTGAAGAAGTGTTAAATTTATCTGCCTCTGGATCATAATCAGTTTGAGTTGCTATTATAATAAAATCAGCATCTTTGTATGCCACCTCTTTATCTGATGTGGCGGTCAGACTCAATGCAGGACTTGCAAGGAAGCTGGGTATATCTGGATCCTCGATAGGAGATTTAGAATTATTAATTGCACTAACTCTTTCAAGATTAATATCTAATGCAGTAACATAATTTTTTTGCGCCAACAAAACAGCCATTGAGACTCCTACATATCCCAAACCAACTACAGTAATATTTAATTTTTCATTTATCATAATGTAGGTAATTTTAAGCCATTAATTAGATTTCTTTCACAAAAGAATTAAATTATTATTAACTTAGCTACTTGTAGAAAAAAGTTTTAAAATTGCTATCTCCCATTTAGGCAAAGAAATATCCAGATGCTGGCACAGCTTTGAAGAATCTAAAACTGAATATTTAGGTCTTACATCATAATTTTTATGGTAAACCGATCCATTGATGGGCTCAATTAAAGGTATCTTTTTAAGCTTATTTTGAACATACCCCTCTTTAAAAATACAATTAGCGAACTCAAACCACGAGCATGGGTTGCCACTCGCAAAGTGATATATTCCCGGAGCTAAACGCCCCGAAGTAATACTTTGAATTGAGAGAATAATTGCATCTGCTAAGTCGCCAGCATATGTTGGACATCCAACCTCATCAGAAACAACATTTATCTTATCTAATTTATTAGCTAATAAATTCATGGTTTTAAAAAAGTTACTTCCATATTCACTGAATAGCCAGGACGTTCTTATGACATAACCATACTTATATTTATTTATGTAAAACTCGCCGTCTAATTTTGTTCTTCCATAAATACCAATTGGATTTGTATCATCAGATGGAAGATAGGCACTTGTTTTTTTTCCATCAAATACATAATCTGTTGAGATGTGTATGATTGGAGTGCTATTTATAGCGCAAGCATCTACTAAGTATTTAGGACCATATGTATTGATTTTTTTTGCTTCCTGGGGATAGACTTCAGCTAAATTAACATCTGTATATGCAGCTGCATTAATAATAATATCTGGTTTTAGTTCATCAATCTTAATACAAACTTTCAGCCTATCTGAAATGTCTAAGTCTTGTTTGCTAAGCGCAATAATTAAATTAGACCCAGCTCTTTTAACTATAGATTGGCCAAGCTGGCCGTTGGCGCCTAATAATAAAATTTTCACTGATTGCCAGGGTACTGTTTAGCTATCCATTCCCTGTATTCACCCGACATTACAGAATGAACCCAGTCTTTATTATCAAAATACCATTTAATTGTTTTTTCAATTCCAGATTCAAAATTTTCTTCTGGGGTCCATTTCAATTTATTTAAAATTTTCGAGTTATCAATTGCATATCTAGTGTCATGGCCTGGTCGATCCTGTACGTGGGTAATTAATTGTTTTGCTGAGGATGAGGATGGGTAATAATTTTTTTTATCCATTAACATGCAGATTTCTGAAACAACCTCAATATTCTTCTTTTCATTCATGCCACCTACATTATAAATTTCACCCAACTCTCCGTTTTCAAGGACGCATTGAATAGCTTTACAATGGTCAACCACATAAAGCCAGTCTCTAATTTGCAATCCGTTTCCATAAACTGGTATGTCTTTTTTTTGAAAGATATTATTTATGACTAAGGGTATTAGCTTTTCTGGAAATTGAAATGGGCCATAATTATTAGAACAATTTGTGGTAAGAACTGGAAGTCCATAAGTTTTAAAGTATGCTCTAACTAAATGATCGCTTGAAGCTTTGCTAGCAGAATACGGACTATTTGGTTTGTATTGATTATTTTCTGTAAAACTAGGATCTGCTTTTGATAATGAGCCATACACCTCATCCGTTGAAATGTGTAAAAATCTAAATTTATCTTTTCTTTTACCTTCTAAGTTTTGCCAATAATACTTGGATGCTTCTAACAGTTCATAGGCTCCCAAAATATTAGTTAGAATAAAATTCTTCGGGCCATGAATGGATCTATCTACATGTGACTCTGCTGCAAAGTTTATTATTGCTCTTGGTTTATATTCTTGCAAAATATTCTGAATTAATTCACCGTCGAGAATATCACCTTGAATAAATTTATATTGTTTTACATTCTCTAAATTATCTAGATTAAGGAGGTTCCCAGCGTAAGTTAATTTATCTAAATTTAATACCTCTTCATCTGAAGCAGAGATCCAGTGCTGAATAAAATTACTACCTATAAATCCTGCGCCACCAGTTACAAGTATCATTTCAAGTAAATTCGGTTAAGCCTTTTCATTATGTAAATACCTCAGAATTATGAAAATTTGTACCCAATAGATCTTTTGGATTCAAAGTAACATTTTCTTTAATAGGCCAAGGAATGGAAAGAAAGGGGTCATCCCATGCAATAGTGTGTTCGCTATCTGAATTCCAAAAATCTGTTGTCTTGTAAGAAACAAGAGCTTCTTGACTTAACACTTGAAACCCATGCCCAAAACCTTCAGGAACCCATAATTGAAGGTTATTTTCTCTTGATAACTCAACCCCTACCCATTGACCAAAATTTTTGGAACCTCTTCTTAAATCAACAGCAAGATCATAGATAGTCCCTGAGATTACTCTTATTAACTTTCCTTGAGGGTTAGGATTTTGAAAGTGAAGACCGCGTATAACACCTTGATGAGAAAAACTTACATTGTCTTGAACAAATTCAACATTACAATTTGTGGCATTAAAAAAATCATTTTTATTAAAACTCTCAAAAAAATGACCTCTTTCATCTGCAAAGACGGTTGGCTCTAATAATAAAACTTCAGGAAGCGAAGTTTCTATAATCTTATATGGCATTCTTTATTTTTCCTTTATTAAATTAAAAAGATATTCTCCATACTGATTCTTCGATAGCTCAGCTGCACATTTAATCAAGCTATCCTTAGAAATCCAATTATTAAGATAAGCAATTTCTTCTGGGCAACATATCATGGTTCCTTGACGCTTTTGAAGAGTTGAAATAAAGCCTGAGGCATCATAAAGAGATTCATGAGTACCAGTATCAAGCCATGCATAACCTCGTCCCATTATTTCAACATCAAGCTTCTTCATGGATAAGTAGATCTTATTTACATCTGTTATCTCAAGTTCTCCTCTGCTTGATGGTTTGATGGTTGAGGCAATATCACAAACTTGGTTATCATAGAAATACAAACCAGTTAATGCATAATTAGATTTTGGATTTTTTGGCTTTTCTTCAATGCTGATTGCTTTATTATTTGAGTTAAATTCAACAACACCATAACGCTCTGGATCGTTCACATGATATGAAAATACACTTGCTAAATCTCTCTTGAGATCAGCGTTCTGAAGGAGCAAAGGAAGATCGTGGCCATAAAAAATATTATCACCAAGTATCAAAGCACATGGATGATTATCAATAAAGTCTTTTCCAATTATAAAAGCCTGAGCTATCCCATCGGGTGATTTTTGAATTTCATAACTGAGATTTACACCCCATCTTTCACCTGAGCCAAGCAATTCTTTAAATGCTATAGAGTCTCTTGGCGTAGTAATAATTAAAATTTCTTTAATTCCTGCTAGCATTAGGGTGCAAAGAGGGTAATAAATCATTGGCTTATCAAAAACAGGTAGGATTTGCTTGCTTATACTTTGCGTTACTGGATAAAGACGAGAGCCAGACCCTCCAGCTAGAATGATTCCTTTTCTATTTTTCATATAAATAAATGTTATTGGGTAGATCTATTATATATCACAGCAGTTTAGTTAAGTTTGGTAAATAAATCTTTATATACCTTTTTAGTTTGATGGTTAATTATTTTTGCATCAAATCTATTTAATGCTGACAATCTTGCATTTTTAGAAAACTGAGCATGAAGCTCTGGGTGCGCTAGAAAAAATTTCACTGCTTCTTGGAGTCTTTTTTCATCGCCATATGGAATTAACAAACCATTAGAATTATCTTCTACCACCTCACGACACCCAGGGACATCTGAGCTTACAATGGGAATTCCACAGGCTAATGCTTCTATTAAGCTTTTTGGCAGGCCCTCTCGAGCACTAGGCAAGACAGCTAAGTCAACTGATTGTAGTAGAGATGGCATATCATCAACATGGCCTAAATATTTTATGTATCCATGGTTACTCCATTCATTAATTTTTTCCATTGGAATAGCAGAAGGATTGCCTGGATCGCCAGTTCCGGCTATTAGAAATTCAATATTATGATCCTCCTTTAGTAAACCTTTTGCAGATTCTATATATGTACCTATTCCCTTGTCCCAAAGCAATCTTGCTGAAAGCAAAACTCTAAATTTTAATTTATCGCGATAGTTATTATTCGTATTCGGTATAAATTTTTGACAATCTACGCCTGAGCTTAAAATTAAAGATATTTTCTGTTCTGAAACCAATTTCGAAGAAACAAATAAATTTAAATCATCTGGATTTTGCAAAATGAGCTGTGACAATTTTCTATTTAATGTCAATTTCAGGATCACCCAAACAGCAGGTTTTAAAAGCCTTGCTTTTCGATCATTGCTTGTAAAGATATATCCCATTCCAGTAATAGCAAAAACATTTAAAATATTAGTATTAATCGAAGCTATTGAAGTATAAACAGCACACTTAATTGTAAAACCATGGACTAAGTCTATTCTATTTTTTTTTATAAAATTCCTTAACCATAAAATAGTCTTAATTTCCTTAAATATATTTAGACTAGCTCGATCCAAATTAATTGGGCTCCATCTAAAACCCAAATCCAATAACTTTTGCCCGTATGGTCCTGGCGGAGAAAGCAAAAATATTTCATACTTATTTTTATCCAAATCCTTGATTAATGGCAGCCTAAAGTTATACAAATACCAATCAGTATTTGCAAAAAAAACAATTCTTTTTTTCTTCATTAAAGCAAAATCTCTATTGGAAAAAATTTATATGGCTTCCACATATAAGAGTGATAGGCAAAGTTAAGCCAAATGAACATTACAAAGGCATAATAAAATAAAACTCCTGTAAAAATAACAGTTTTTGAAAATGAATCATTTCCAAAAACATCTGGTAATCTAGAAAAAATTACCAGTTGAAGTGGAATCATATAAAGTGCAATTCTATCTAATGCAGTTGAAGCTGATGTTAAAAAAAATAGACCAATCATTACTAATGAAAGAATAGAGAACCATTTCCATATTTCTTTTTCATTTTGAGAAAAACGAAACCTATGGCTAAAAGTTAAATAGATTGCGGCTGGCACTGCATTCATTGCAAGCCTTATAAAGGCTCCACTTGATTGTGATTGCCCGGTTATGTAACTCTGATATAAACTGTCAATGTATTGATCTAAATATAAAAAAAAGCCTCCAATTCCTAGAATTAAAAAACCCAGAACGGTAAGTAATTTATTTTTTGTCCTTGCGATGAGAGCTATTGGCAATAATAAAACAGCTGATTTATGAAAGGCTGCAGCACAAAAAACCCAGAATATATATCGCCTCATTTCTTTTCTGCCAAAAGCAACGAGGGACAGCATTCCAAAGCCAATCGCAACACCTTGACGGGAATATCCCAATGCTACAACCAAGAATAGGTAAGGTATCGCTACAGTAAGTGCAAGCCACGGTCTTGGCAAGCTTCTACAAAAAACTGAAAGTCCTATTGAAAAAATTAATCCACATATTAAATTTATTCCGTAAACTCCGAATCCTAATTGTCCACTAATCCAATTAAGGAAGTAATATCCAGGATCTCCGTACCTAGTTAGAGCATCTGACAAAGAAGAGTCAATTGCTTCATCAAGATGCTCTTGATAAATATACCAATCTCCTCCAACCTCAAACCTAAATCCAATTAAGAGGGTTAAGATGAAAATGAAAAAAATCCATTCGGAGTATAACTTTGTTGAATATAGGTTTTCTCCAAGCATTGGAACTCTTTTTTGAGCCATCAATGCAAAACTTGCTGATATAAAAAAAAGAATCCAATATGTTGTCATTATTTAATAATCAATTTTGCAAGAATGGAAATAAAAAAATAGTTATTGTTGCTCTAACCAATTTTGAAACATTAAAATATTCCATAATCTTGAGCCAAATTGCTCTCCTTTGCAATGTCTCAACCAAATGTCTTGAATATATTGAGAGTTAAAAAACCCTTGTTGCTCTAACTTTTTTTGACTTAGCAAATCATCGGCCCAATCCCTTAAAGGGCCTCTTAACCATTCATCAAGAGGGATGCTGAAACCCATTTTAGGTCTATCAATTAAATTTTGAGGCACATGTTTGTATAATATTTTTTTTAAGATCCATTTAGAATCATCTTTTCTAATTTTTGCATGCAAAGGAAGATTAAATGCAAACTTTACAATCTCTGGATCAAGGAAAGGAGCTCTACTCTCTATAGAAACTGCCATAGATGCCCTATCCACTTTGGTTAAAATATCGTCTGGAAGATAGGTCAAGCTATCCAGGGCCATCATTCGAAGAGCTGGGCTATCAATATTAGGCCAGTTTTTAAAATCATTTAAAAGATAGGATGGTTCTTGAAAATTTAATAGAACATCTTCAACGTTTGGCCATTCGGTTACCAGCGATAAATAAAAATTATTTATGGTATTCAATTCGGAGAATCTATTTCCAAGTTTATGAATTTTGTGGCCAAGTTGAGCAACTCCTAGATACTTTGAAATTGGAGATGAGAGAGAGTCTATAGTAGAAACAGAAACTGAAGTAAGTAATTTACTTAAGATATTTTTTGCTTGATAAGGCATCCACCCTACTTGTTTCCAAATTTTTGGAGCAAATCTATATCTATTATAGCCTCCGAATAACTCATCAGCCCCATCGCCAGACAACGCAACCTTAACAGTCTTGCTAGCAAGTTGCATAACAAGAAATGTTGGAATTTGAGATGAATCAGCAAACGGTTCATCCCAATATGATGCTAAGTTTGGAACAATTGAAAGTGAGTCTTGAGACGAAACATATAATTCATTGTGATCAGTTTTCAGGTGCCTTGAAACTGACAATGCATGCTCAGCTTCATTAAAGTTTTTATTATCAAAACCAATAGTAAATGTCTTTATGGGTTTGTCAGAAATATTTTGCATTAACGCAGTGATCAAAGAAGAATCTATACCGCCAGATAATAATGAGCCAAGAGGGACATCAGATAACATTTGAGATTGAACAGATTTCAATAATTTTTCTTCAAGCAGATTAACCATATGAGTATCAGGCATTGAATCATATTCATGGTTATCAGGCGCACCATTTATGGACCAATATGACGAGATAGTCTCTGATCCAGGCAACTGGTTTGCAAGAACTGTAATAACAGTTCCAGGCATCAACTTATTAATTCCTTTAAAAATTGAATGTGGAGCTGGCACATAGTTATGTTTCAAAAATAATGATAATGAATCTCTGCTAATATCTCCATTGAACTCAGGGTGCGCTTTTAAAGCTTTTAATTCTGATCCAAACATGAATGTATTTCCCTGCCAACCATAATAAATTGGTTTTTCTCCCATTGAATCTCTAGCTATAGACAATGCTTGATCTTTCTTATCCCAAAGAGCAAATGCAAACATCCCCTTTAATTTACCTAATGTAACTTGAAGTCCCATAGTAGAAATTGCTTCTATTAAAGTCTCAGTGTCAGATGTGCCCTTCCATGCAATATGATGGTTTTTCTCTAACTCTGACCTTAAAGAAAAGTGATTATAAATTTCCCCATTGAACGCAAGGACATATCTACCGCATTTAGAGCCCATTGGTTGTGATCCAGCATCAGAAAGGTCTAGTATAGAAAGTCTTCTATGACCAATTGCAAGTATAGATTTTTCACTCACCCAATAACCAAACCCATCTGGACCTCTATGCTCAAGCGAATCTGTCATTCTTTTTAAAATAGGGAATGCTATTTCTTGGTCAAAGGAACTAGGGGTTATAAATCCTGCAAAGCCACACAATTTATTTCGTCTCAGTGAGTTTTTTAAATCCAACAGCACACCAAAACGGGGCATGTGTTGAAAAGATTATTTTTTCTAATCCAGCTATTTCCATCATTTCTTGAATCACTTTTTTAGAAAACCTCTGTTCAAGAGGAGTGCCAAATCTATCCCTTGAATCAGTTCTCATAGTAAAAAAGCTATGCGTTTTATAGTAAGAAAGAGGTATATTAGAAGAATTAATGCCAAGTTTTTCTAAAATAAGAGAAATTCTAGTCAGCGGAAAATAAACAAAAAGTGCAATCAGGTCAGTAATAAAATTCTTCAATGGAGATGGTAAAACATAAATCATTCTACGCACTAAATCAGAAATCCTCCAAATGATTCTATAAATTATTGGCCTATTATCAAAAGAATAATATAAATAAACTAAAAATGGAGCGCCGGGCTTTAGAAGTTTAGTGCACGATGAAATTGCAAGCTGAGTATTTGGAATATGATGAAGTACTCCTAGGGAATAGCCAAAATCTTGTGAACCACTTAAATTTAAATCATCATCTACGGAAGCTTTATAGTAATTAATATTATCAAATTGACTTAGATTCTTTTTAGATACCTCTAATGCATCAGAGGGGTCTATGCAGTTTAAAGTACCCACTTTGTCAGCAATCCATTTGGCCCATCTGCCGCTTCCACTTCCCATGTCAAAGCCTTCAGATTCTTTTGAAATCATGGACCATGGAAAAATTGAAAAATATTCATTAAATATTTTCTCTGCTTCTGCGTCAGTCATTCTTGACTGATCAAATCGTGACCATTCATCTCCAAATGATTTAACTGTTTTAGTATCAATATTCTTGCTCATGACTTTCCTATAGATAAAGCTTGATCCATTGCATCCATAAATAACAAAGAATTTGTCTCTAAAGAATAATTTTTTGATATGTGCTTTATGGAAGCACTTCCTAAATATTTCCTGAGATTTGGGTTTTGCGCAAGCTTCAAGATCGCATCATACCAATCATCATCACTTTCAGCCAGAAGACCACACTTATCATTAACAACATCTATATTAGATCCAACTGGAGAAGCTATCACACAAACGCCACAAGCCATACATTGAATGAGCTTATATGCGCATTTTCCCCTAGACCACTCATCATCAATAAGGGGCATCAAACCGACATCAAACTGGTTAATTAGTTCCACTTCGTCTTTCAAGGACCAAGGAATCGACTCTACATAAATGTTATCTATAACTGGAGCCTCAGCACCAATTACAAGAAGTCGAATGGGTATTTTTTTTCCCAGCAATGATAATGGTCTTTTTAGTTGGTCAAGGTAAATAGCTGTTGAAGGAGAGCCTATCCACCCAAGCGTAAAAACATTATTTGGTGCTGTTTCTTGAGCTTGATATATTTTTGTATCGACTACGCTTGGCAGAATTATTACATTTTCATTATATTTCATTGCAAAATTGGCAAGGTTTTTATTGCCTGCGCTAACCAAAGCAGCATTTTTAATAATTTTTTTAAACTTAGACCCTAAAAAAGGCTTCAAAAACTTATATTTTCCCTTGTTATATTTAAGGTAGAAAGCATCGTCAAAATCATATATGTAGGGTTTTTTTAAAAAAAAAGACTCAATCCACCCTGGCATAAATGGAAATAGCTCGCAGTGAACTATTAAAAGGTCATGTTTGTTCTTTGATAATAACAATTTTGCTCTACTCACAAAGGACAAAATTAATTTTAACATTGGTCTCTTCGATTTAGAGGTCAAAGCTAAAATATATTCATTTACCAATAAAGAGTTAATTGAGAGCTCATAGCCAAAGGGTTTTAAGGCATCTTTATATTGACCCAAACGGACTCTATTGCTTGCCGCTTGATCCCCATATAATGCCAAGCAAAGAATATTCTTAATTTTCATTCTTAAATTATAAATCAACCATTTGCTAAAAATTTAGTGTTTACTATTAATCTCTTGTTATTTTTGAAGCACTGACTTGTATATATTTTTATAACTATTAACACCTTGAGAAAGAGAGTAAATCATTTCAGCTACATTTCTGCATCTTGAGGATAATTCAGGGTCTTCCAGAAGCTCAATAAACCCTTGATAAGCAACCTCAAGACTTTTGTGATCAAAGTTATCAAGTAAAATTCCAACATTATATTTTTTTATAATGTATGCAACATCTCCAACTCCACTATTTGCAATTACTGGGTTTCCACACCCAAGCACTTCAGCCATTCTGGTGGGAGATCGGCCCAGCTCAGAAACTTCATGCCCTTTGTAAAACATAGTTGATGCTGTTTGAAGTTGATTCACTTGGGGCATTTCAGAAACTTCTGCACTAAAAATCTTTAATCTTTCTAAGGGAAAGTTATATTGCTTTAGGGCATCCATTACCTCTTTTGGGTTATCTTTAGTGGTGATCTCAAAAATTAATTTTTTATCTTTGTTCGCCACATATGCATAAAAGATTGCTAGTTTTTTTATATCAAACCAACCGCTTAGCAATGTTCCACTGCACCCAACTATAAAATCCTTTTTAGCTGTATCAATTGGTTTGAATTTGTGCAGATCAGCACATGTAGGTATTACGTCGTAAGGTTTTTCTTTTAGCTCTAATGGATAGAGCTTATGCAAATATTCAAGTGATGCATTTGTAAGTGTAATAACTGAGGCAGCATTTTTTATAGCTGCTTTTTCAATAAAGACAACTAATTTATGAAGGAATGATCCCCTCTTCACTCTTTTGGCGGTAATTAATTCCTCAGGCCATAAGGCTCTCATATCAAAAATATACTTAGTGCCTGTTAATTTACCAACAATCATGGCAGCACACGCAGGAATATAACTTCTTGCATGAATTAGTGAAGATCCTTTTTGTATCTCCTTGAAGCAAAGCAATACCATAACCAGGAGGTCAAAAATGGTAGAAAATAGACCAAGATTACTTGTAAATTTATTTGGAATCCATTTAATTCTAGATTTAGAGCATTGAGATTTAATCTCTTCTAATAAAATAGTATTTTGAAGATCTCCTTTTTTTTCAAATGATATTACGCTGATGTTAAATTCTCGAGATAAGCCTTCAGCATACTTCAAGACCTGTGACTGCCCCAGCGGCTCCAATAATCCATTTCTAGTCAAGAAAATAGTCTTAGCAATCATGATTGATGAGCGAAGTTGGTAAACAATGGATCAATCTATTGCTCTGCCCGGTTCAGTTATCCCAGATACATATGAGATAGTTTTGGATGTAAAGTTTTTACTACTGATACCATATTTATAAATACTAATTTCATTTTTTGAGATAACAGATACTTTAGGGTTAAATATTTTTTTTGAAATACTCTCAAAACTCATATTAATTAAAGATGGTTTATTAAGTTTAATTGATATGTATTCTAATAGCTTTTTTGTAATTAAAAAATCATGCTTCGAATGATGAATGGGGTTCTCAATTCTATTAAGCTTGGTTATTAATTTATCCTTCATGATTGCTTGGCTGCCTAAATATTGTATACCCAATAAATTTTGCGAGAAATTTTGAAGATTTGCCGAAGAACCATTATCCAAGATGCTTAAAAAGTCCCTAGCAGCGGAGCCCTTAAAATTAATGAAATTTGCAAAATCTGCTAATTCATATGTCACCATATGAAAATCATCGACGACACTGCATTGCTTTCCAAGCGATGCAGCAAAAATTAATGCGCTGCTCATTGAGCAGCTCAAAATTGATTCATATTTAGAAATAATTTCAAATAATCTTTTGTAAAAACCAGAATCACTTTTACCAGCACTCACAATACCAAAACCTTCATGCTTCCAAAAATCTTCAGATTTGGATGTTTCACCACGTTTTTTTATTAAAATATCACCGCCATGAATACCTTTCTTCTTAAGCGAAGTTAATAAATTCATATCATTGGTTTTTCCAGCCGGAGGACCAATTATTAATAGGCTTTTTTGAACCTTAATTGAAGAAGTGATATCTGCTAAAATAGTCCAAGGATGCGGTATCTTGATGCAAGGTTTAATTAAAGATGCTCTAGCAAAAATTTCATCGTTATAACACCAATGAATTGGCTCAATTGATGATACATCTTGCGCTTCGGTTAAGTGATTCATATCAACTCCATGAGAAATACTTAGTGGCAGTGGTAGGCTAATATCTAAATCTAGAAAAGACCTTAAAATTTGATCACTTCCCATTTTTTTTGCAAGGGGATAAAAAGCATCTATCTTTTTAAAGATATGAGTATTCATGATTGAAAAAGACGTAAATGCTGAAAAAACATAGCAAAAACTTTATTAAAAAAAGATTTTCATAATTTTTGTTTTTCAATCAACTTCTCTAGATGTGACCCCTTAATATTCTTTAATTCATCATACGAACCTGATTCCAGAATGGAGCCTTGATCTAAAACATAAACATAATCTACATCTTTGATCGTAGAAAGCCTATGAGCAATTATTACAAGAGTCATTGACCCCTTTAAGTTATCAATAGAATCTTGGATAAAACTTTCTGATTCTGAGTCCAATGCGCTAGTTGCTTCATCTAAAAGAAGTATATTTGGTTCTCGAAAAAGTTCTCTTGCTATAAAAAGTCTTTGTTTTTGACCTCCAGATAACTTAATGCCTCTATCACCAACTTTTGTATTATATTTTTCTGGTAAAGACTCAATAAATTTATCAATATTTGCCTGTTTACAAGCCACTTTAATCTTTGATGAAAGATCGGAATTATTGTCAGCTTGGCCTGACCACATACAGATATTGTTTGCAATAGTGTCATCAAATATAACCATGTCCTGAGAGACATAACCAATTTGCTTTCGCCAAGACGATGTATTGATAGACATAGAATCACTCCCGTCTATTAAAATTTTTCCTGCGGTAGGTCTGAGAATTAAAGTCAAAAGGTCAATAATTGTTGACTTACCTGCGCCTGAAGAGCCAATAACTGCAATTGAGCTAAAGGCTGGTATTGAAAGATTTATGCCAGCAACAGCATTATTAAACTCTTTCCCATATGAAAATGAAATATTTTGAAACACAACCTCTTTGGAAAAATCTCCTATTACATAATCTCCATTATATTCAACATTTTCATCCTGCCTGTCAAATTCATCATTAACCATTTCAACTGAACCAATTTGATCAAGCATTAACTGCCCATACAATTGCATTCCGTGGAAAGAGTTTAGACCTCTATAAAATAGAGCGATAGAAACAAGAATTGGCGCTATTGGTTCATTAAAATAGCCAATTTGCGTTCCTATAATAATCATTACAGCGACTACCAAAATTGGTTCCCGTAGAGAAAAAGTTAGGGTTTCAGAAACGCGCCGCTTTAACTCGTAGTCAACAAACCTATCAACAGACTCAAAGAATTTTTTTCTTAAATGACTGGATTGAGATGTTGAAGTAAGGTATTTGTATGCATGCAAATATTGTATGAGTAGTTTTGAGAGAATCCCACTTTCAGTGGCGGTCTTACGAGAAAGACTTCTCACAAAAACATTAAGGCTCCTAAAAACAAGTAGGAGTAATACGCCAAATATAATTGCCATAACCCCAAATTTCCATGCGACAGTGAAAGCTAACCCTACATACACTGCACCCATTACAAATTCAGACCCTAAACGCATCATAGATCTAAATGCAATTAACATGGTATTAATCTGATTATTCATGACATTAGTGAAGTGTCCTGTGTCTCTGCTAGCATAATATCTATAGTCCATAACACTATATCTATCGAAGAGCCTTTCTTTTAATTCTCTCAATAACTTTGCAATTAAATAAGCATTAAAGCCCATGGAACCAAAAACCAATAATCCCTTTAATAGAAAAGTTATTGTTATTGCAATAATCAATATTATTGGCGATCCATCCCAGCCAAGATAAGTGAAGAAATTAAATAATAACTCTCCGACTCCAGTCATTTCTTGTTCTTCAGAGGTTCCTAGGACTTCAAATAATGGCAAAACTATTAAAAACCCAATTCCTTCCGATAAAGCGGCCACCAAAGATAAAATTGTAACTATGTATATTCGAGGACCAAGATATTTCTGGAAAATTTTAATATAGTGAATTAGTTGCGAAAGTGAATTTTTACTCCTCATAAGAATTTATTATAAAGTTTTTTTTATTTGCATTTTTTAGAGCCTCAGATCTGAAGCATTTTGAGGCAAGACACTTTTTAGATCAAAAACAACACTGTTCTTTTTGCATATTTTTTTAAAATAAGAATGGTCCATTTCAAGAAACTCTTTATGAGGGACAGCCAAAATGGCAGCATCATAAAAGTTTTTATTTAATTCATTCACAAGCTTAATATTTGAGTTTGATGGAAGGTCTATTGTTTTGATCCAAGGATCAAATACTTCAACCGAGATTTTGTAATCTAATAATTCAGAAATAATATCTAATACTTTTGAGTTCCTTAAATCCGGACAATTTTCTTTAAAGGTGGCGCCAAATATTATCACTCTTGATTGTTGTAGGTTAATATTAAATTTTGTCATTTTTTTTACTAATCTTGACACAACATAATTACTCATCATGTCGTTTAGCTTTCTTCCTGCAAGGATTATCTCAGGAGAATAACCCTCTAATTGAGCCTTATGTGTAAGATAATATGGGTCAACGCCAATACAATGCCCTCCTACCAAACCAGGGCGAAAGTCCATAAAGTTCCACTTGGTTCTGGCTGCTTCTAAAACCTCTGAAGTATCAATGTTCATTTTGTTAAAAATTAATGCGAGCTCATTAACAAGAGCAATATTAAGATCTCTTTGTGTATTTTCGATAACTTTTGCAGCTTCTGCTACTTTAATACTTGAAGCTTGGTGAGTTCCAGCAACTATTATCTCTTTATATAGATTATCTATAATGTCTGCTACTTCTGGTGAAGATCCGGAAGTGATTTTTACTATATTAGCAATATTGTGCTTTTTATCACCGGGATTAATTCTTTCTGGACTATAGCCAACATGAAAATCATTATTTAATTTTAGTTTGGATTGTCTTTCTATTACAGGTACGCACTCTTCTTCGGTTACCCCTGGATAAACTGTTGATTCAAAAACTACTACGTCACCTTTTTTTATAATTTTTCCAATAGTTTTAGAAGCCTGTAATAGTGGCCTTAAATCCGGCTTCTTTTGATCATCAATGGGAGTCGGGACAGTTACAATAAAAAAATTGCATTCTTTAAGTTCGCCTGGCTTATTGGTAAATTTTAAATTTGAAGATTTATGTAAATCATTGCTATCGACCTCATGAGTGGAATCATATCCTTTAGATAAATCTTCTATTCTATCTAAGTTAATATCAAACCCAATCACACTTCTTTTTTTTCCAAACTCAACAGCCAATGGTAAACCAACATAGCCAAGGCCTATAATTCCTAATTTTATTGCCTGCGACATTTGCTATCCTAAGTTGTAGTGTTTTTTATACCAATCCACAAATTTCTGAACTCCAATAGATACTGGAGTATTTGGTGAAAAGCCAACCCATTTCTCTAGCTCAGAGGTATTAGCACTCGTAGATTTAACATCTCCTGGCTGCATAGGAAGAAGATTTTTATTTGCTTTAGTGCCTATAGCGCTCTCAATAGCTTCGATATATTCACTCAATGGAGTCGGTTGACTATTGCCTATATTAAAAACCCTAAACGGCGCCTTGCTAGTTGCAGGATCAGGATGAATAGAAGAAAAACCAGGATTTGGAGTAGCAATTTTGTCTGAAACCCTAA
>Ga0233427_10001763_pt1 | contig 22109 bp, 20 predicted proteins | sample SI_118_April2016_5_FD_179885 | JGI IMG/M metagenome (GOLD analysis project Ga0233427, IMG submission 179885) | Seawater microbial communities from Saanich Inlet, British Columbia, Canada - SI_118_April2016_100_MG | ecosystem: Environmental > Aquatic > Marine > Inlet | place: Canada: British...
ATTAAATCTTTATTTTCAAATGAGACAAAATTTAAAATAACTATATAGCCAAAAAAGTAAAAAATGACAGAAGTAAAAATTCTATAAAATAAAGTTGAAAACGCATATTCAATGTTATTTTCTGAAACAATAATGCTCCGTAAGTTACTTGAAAATATTTGAGTTATAGTTATCCAAAAACTAGTTACTAATCCTAATTCTCCTGCTATCGAATAGTGACCAAAAACTACAAGAGCAACCACAATTAGTGAAGAAAACATTAAATTGAACATATAAGTACCTGTAAGAAGTAAAAATTTAAAATTATTTTCACTTAATAATTTTATTTCAGAAGTTTTAAAAATATTTTTTTCTTCCTCTAAATTATTATATAAATCGAGATATTTTAATGAAATTTTATCTATTGAGGTAATGGCCTCTACATTTTTGAATATATTTTTTCCTCTTTGTAATCTTTCTTCTTGACTCCAATTTGAAACTAATTCTAATTTTTGTTTTATATCTATAATTGATGTATCAGAAGTTAGGACTGAATCCTCAATTTGTTTAACTTCTATATTCTTATTGGCTAAGCTTGGTAATCCATAAATTGATGATTCTAAAATTGATAAACTTAATACCTCAGATTTTGATACCAATACATTTAACCATGACTCATTTAATACTTTTTGTTTTTGTTCACCAAAAATAGGTTCTAAAATCTTAATACGAGAATCTGATCCAATTAATTTTGTTAGCTTATTTAAATATTTATTATCGTCATGAATTCCGTATATTTTAAGTTTCCAGCCTTCATCTAATTTTGCATCTTTAAATGCTTTAATAATAAGATCTATATTTTTATGTGGATGAATTCTCCCAAAATAAACAAATTGTTTTTTTTTATCATGAGATTTACAAACGCTTGTTTCAAAAGGTATTGGATTATAAATTTGTGATATTTTGGAATTTGGAAAAAATTTTTTTATAGCATTTTTTTCTTGATCAGTAATGGATACAAAAAATGTTTTATTAGTAATTAAAAATCTAAAAAAAAATAAAAATATTTTTTTATATATATATTTAAAAAATCCTGTACTTTTTAATGCCTCATCAAGAAGCATTCCATGTGGATGAATAACATAGTTTTTTTTTCTTAAGTTACATATTAAAATAGATAATATTTGAATTGGAGCCCAAATGCCATGTATATGGATGACATCATAATTTAAAATGTTCTTTGATAAAATTTTAATTTTAAAAAAAATACTTATCCAATTTGATAGCTGAATTTGATTAATATTTTTATCATCGAATAAAAATTTCTCAGCTTTGGAGGTGAGGATAGAATAATCAAATTTATAAGATTTATACAAATGTTTAGATATAAAAAAAATTAATGAGGCTATACTAAAATTTTTTTTTGTAAGCTCATTAGTTATATGTAGGACTTTCATATTAATTAATCATAAAAAGCACTATTTCTTAAATTTTATTTTTGCTTAATCTTAGAAGAAAAAAAATACATAAAAAAATATTATTATTTTTCTTTGATAATTTTTCAATTAAGTATAACACGTGCTTCATATATTAATTAAATAACATGATAGAAAAGAAAATTAAATATGTTAATAAATTTTATAATAATAGTGGTTGGGTAAAAAAAAATGAGAACACCCTAGATGCAACTCTATTTGAAGATTTAAGACTTAATGCAAAAAATTACGTTTCAAAATGCAGAAAAAGATTAAAAAATTACATTCCCAAAAAGGGAAATCACATACTAGATTTTGCATCTGGTCCAATTCAATACCCAGAGTATCTAGAATACTCTAAAAATTTTAAATTAAGACATTGTATAGATTTTTCAAAGTTAGCAATCAAAACAGCCAAGCTAAAACTTGGCAATAAAGGAAGATTTTATTGCAATGATTTTTTTAAAATTAAACTTAAGAAAAATTATTTTGATTGCATACTTAGTTTACATACAATCTATCATATTGACAAAAAATTACAGGCTAAAGCAATAAGAAAATTAATTAATATATCTAAAAAAAATAGTCCAATCATCATAGTTTATAGCAATCCCAATACATTAATTAATAGAATTAAAAAAAAAATTTTAAAAAGAAAATTAAAAAACAATAAAACAAATTTATATTTTTTTTGTCATCCAATTAAATGGTGGTATCAATTTAATAAAACAGCTAGTATTGAAATAAAACCTTGGAGGTCTTTTTCATCAGATCATCAAAAATTACTTTTTCCAAATAATATTCTTGGTAAAATCTTGCTACATATTTTATTTATTATTGAAGAAAAGTTTGGAAATTTTTTTGTTAACAATTTTCAATATTACACAGTAATTCTTAAAAAAAAATAAAGCAAAAATAAATAATTAATTGAAAAAATAAAAAAAGATATGTGAAGCCAAAATAAAATCCTAGTAAGGATGGTATTATTATTAAAGATTGAATAATTATATTTGTATTTATTAAATTAAATTTTTTAGATAAAATATGATGTAAATGATTTCTATCAGGTTTAAATGGATTTTGTTTTTTTGAAATTCTCAATACAAATAATCTTATTAAATCTATTCCAGGTACAATCATAAATAAAACAATATGATCAACTTTTGTGTATTCTGTTTGATTGTATATTTTAATAAAAAAATATCCAAAAATGAAAGCTAATAAATAAGATCCACTATCACCAAGAAAAGATCTAAATTTATGATTCAGAATTATAAAAGTAATTAGGCCAATTAAAATAAATGAAAAAAATAAAATGTAATAATTATTAAGCAAAAAAAATAAGCTTAAACTAATTGAATAAAATCCAACTTGGTAATTAATGCCATCAAACATGTTGATTGCATTAATGTAAAGCATAAAACATAATATCGTCCAAAAAACTGAAACATAATATGGTAAAGAGAAGCTGAATTCTGTAAATGAAAATTCAATTTTTTTTATAATTAAATCATCTGACAAAATAACTATCGGTATTAATATTAATAAAACAAATAAAAACCTTCTATTTGCTGAAACATTGTATTTATCATCAATAAAACCAACTAAAAAAAATATTAATACAGATATAATAAATAAAACTAAATCAAAGTTGCTGTCAAAAATAGAAAGATTTTCGAAGTTGGGCTGATTTATAAGTGTCCAAATAAGAGCAAAAAGAGCATTTGATAAAATTATAATTCCTCCTGTTAGGGGTACTTTATTTTTATGAAATTTTCTAAATGTATCTGGATTATCATATAAATTTAATGATTGTGCAAATTTTTCATTAAAAAAATATAAGAAATAATTTAAAATTAATACTGATAATAAAGTAATCATAAAAAATTTATTTTATTATACAATCAGGAAATTCTGTTTTTTTAAATTCAAATATATATCCATTAATTCTTCCACCTCTGTTGAAAGGATTTCTTGCCTCAAATGTCCCAATATCTTTTTTGTAATGTACTAGTTTACCAACACAACTTTTTAAATGATATAGTTTTGGTTCTTCATTTATAAATGACCATGTAAGAATATAATCAGGATTTTTCTTATTTATTGCCTTTTCAAAAATTTCACTTGCCTTAGCAGTAAAATCAACATAAGGCAAAAAATCTGTTGATAAAAATTCTGATTTACCCAATGATATTGATCTATGTATTGAAAAAGACACATCCTCTGATTTTAATTTAGTATTTGCCCATTTAAACAATGAATATCCATTAGCATTTTGACTAAGGACCTTGTCCTTTAAGCTTGAAGATAAGCTACCAGGAAATAGGGAATAAACTCCAAAAATTATCGCTATAATTACAACTAAAGACTGAATTCTACATAAATATTCTAATATTGTAGATCTATAAATTACACCATACCTCGCACAAATTAAAAGCACCCAAAACAAAGGTTCAAGAAAGGATCTTCCCATTAATTGTCCATAAAAATAATGGATAGCAATATACAATGATGAAATTATAATAGCTGTTTGAGCTTTTGAATTTTTAAAATTTATAATTAATAAATATAAAAGAGCAATTCCAATAGAGTTAGAAAATTCTTTAAGTTTGGTAGTAAAAATAATTTCAATTGTATTTTTTTGTCTTCCAAAATTAACTAAATATTGTTTAAATTCTTGTATACCAATAATATTTAAAGGTAAAGGTGAGTAAATATATTGAAAAAAATTTCCTCCAAAATTACTTAATCTCCAATTTAATACAGGAAAATAAAATATAAAAAAAGCAATTGTAAAAATAAAAATAAAATACAATAAATTTTTATCTTTAAATGAATTATATAAAATAATTAAACCTATTAAAAAAGAACTAATTAAAAAATTAAATTTTGCAGTTACTGAGACAATCAAAACAACAATGGACAAAATCATTTTCCATATTTTTTCATTTTTGGTTAAACTTTTTTCATTCTCGAAGAAAAATAAAGTAAAAATTACAGCAGATGAACAAATATGGAATAATTGGGGTTTTGCTGTTGAAGATAAAAATAGAATTATTGGAGTTGTTAAAATTAATAGAAGGTAAAAATATTTATCATTTTGTTTTAACTTTTTGAATATTCCATAAATGCTAATTAGGCCCGAAAATTGTACCAAACTTCCAAATTGTTCCGACCCGAAATATAAACCTATTGCAATTAAAATCTCACCCGAACCCGCCAATAAGGAATGAAAGTGGGTTATATCAGCAACATATTTACCTGATGTTAAAAGTTTTTTTGCAACAACAAAATGGTATCCTAAAGAGTCACCATGTGTATTGAGTGATAATGAAAGAAAAAAAAGTAAAAATAGAGTGATAAGAACCAATGTCTCATCTATCTTTTTTTTAAAAAAATATTTTTTGATAGATATTTTATTTTTAATTATTTTGAAAGTATTTAGTACTCCAAAAAAAAATATACTAATACTTAAATACGGAATGAAATTAATATTTTTACTGTAAAGAATTAGTGGATAAAATATTAATAAGATAAAGTTAACAGAAATGAAAATTTTTTGATATTTAATCTCACTAATTTGACTAATGATATTATTTATTTGTCTTATTTTAAATATATAACTACCTATTTGACTTAAACCTAATATTAAAATTATAGAATATAAAACATGTAAGAAATAAAATTTGTTTGCCAGTTGAATTAAAATCATTTGATTTTTTCTCTATAAACTTTACTTAATTTAAGCATATCATTCATTAATCAATTACAATTTATGGTATTTTACTTTAAGGATATATTTTATTAAATTATTGGGTAGAATTGATTTAATTACTGTTTTAAAAAACTCAAAAATTTTTAAACAGAGAAGAAATAAAATTTTTAAATAAGATTTTTTTATATAAAAAATTTTAATATTTTCAGTCAACACTTTTTGTCTATTTATATCAGATTGACCTCCTGATATTATCTTGGAGATAATTAAATTACATTTTTTAAATTCAAAATTATTTTGATAACATAATGAGAAAAAGTTGAAGTCAGAGGATAAAGTATATTTTAAATTAAATAAATTGTTTTTTAACAAATTAGATCTGACAGCAGATGATTGGTGGCAAAAAGGCATTAATATTGTTTTATTATTAAAATATTCTGATTTTACTTTGTAGTTAAATATTCCATTGCTTACCATTGTATCACCAAATACAATTTTATAGTTTTTATTGTTCAAACAAATTTTCGCTAATTTTTCAAGTACATGCTTAGAATAAAAAATATCTCCAGAATTCATAAAAATTGTCCAATTTCCTTTAGCTAATTTGATCCCTTTATTCATTGCATCATAAATTCCACTATCTCTTTCTATTAAAAACCTTATTTTTTTATTTATATTTTTTCTTATTAAATCAACAGTTCCATCAGTACTGAAACCATCTATGACGATAATTTCATATTTTTTATAAGTTTGTTTCTTTATTGAATTTAACGTTTTAATAAAATGTTTTTTTGTATTGTATGACGCTACAATTATTGAAAATGAATGCATAATTAATTAAACTTTTAATTTTTGAACTATATTAATATATTTTTTTGCAAAAACTTTTCTATTAAAGATATAATCATCAATTAATGTGCTAATTTTTTTTTTTCGTGGTTCTTTTAAATTAAAAATTCTCTCAATTTTTTGAGCAAGATATTTTGGATCATTTGGATTGAAAAATATACCTTTTTTTGGTTTTTGCTCTATATGAACATTTATATTTGATAATAATATTCTTTTATCCAGAATTTTTGCTTCTTCAACCACCGTACTCCACCCCTCAAATAACGATGGATTTATAATTATGGTTGCATGATAGAGCAAATTTATAATTTTATTATATGGTAAAACACCCATATATTTAATTTGATTTTTTAATTGGTATAATTCAATTTTTTTCATTAATTTTCCAAAATGATTATTATCTCTGTGATCATATTGACTGCCTGTTAATATACATTTTATTTTTATCCCTTTTTTTTTTAAAATATTTAAAGCTTCGATTATACAAATATGGTTTTTGTGAACCCAGAACTGGTTTGGAGTAAATATATAATTGTTTCTTATATTGAGTTTTTTTTCAAAAACTTTTTTATCTTCAATTTTAGAAAAATTAATCTCTGGTAAAAATTTTAATATTTCAATTTTTTTATCTTCTTTTTTAAATTTAATTAAATCTTTCTTAGAAGACTCACTACTAACTATTAATATTTCTGAATTTTTTATATAATTATTATACAATTTATTTCTTAGTAATATCTCTTTTTTTGAAAAAAAGAGTGGATAGTGCACATGTTGAAAATCTGGAAACCAAGAAATATTTTTAAAACCTTTTATTGGTTTATAATGAGACAAAACATCAATAGAATTTTTTTTTAATAAAAATGAAATTACTGGATCATATCTACCAAACAATTTTCCTAATATCTTTTTAATAAAAGATAAAAACCCACTTTCATTTAAAAAGGATGTTTTAATGAATTTTATTTTCTTATATTTTTTTTGAACTAAATTTTTTTCAAATTCACTTGTAAAAACATATACTTCAATTGGAATGGGTTCATCTAAATTATTAATAGAACCAATAAGACTTTTAAAATAATTAATTTCTCCCAACCAATTTTGATTTGGTGAAATTATGAATGCTACTTTTGTTTTTTTAAGTTTTTTTTGTACCATTGCACATATTCTTTAAGACCATTAGACAAATTAATTTTAGGTTTCCAGCCTAAATTTTTTAATATAGAATTGTTAAAGATTTGATCTATTGGGTCTCCTTTTTTATTTTTTTTATTAAAATATGGTACTTTATTTATGTTTAATAGCTTAAACAATTTTTTTACTAAGAATTTATTTTTAACAACATCGTTACCTGAAATATCTAATGTTTGATTACTAATACTTCTTTTTTTGATTAAAAAATGTATTAGTCTATTAACATCTTTAATATTAATCCAGCTCCTCATTTCATTTCCGCTCCCATAAAAATCATTTATTTTATTATTTATTTTTTCACATGCATCCCAAATTAATTGTTTTTTTAGTCCAACACCATATATCGAATAAAATCTTAGAATTATTAATTCAAATTTAAATTTTTTTGATTTTTTAAGCAAAATATTTTCTGACTTAAGTTTATTTCTGCCATACGGTGAAATAGGTTTTAATTTTTTTTTATTTTTCTCACACGAATTCCCATAAACTGCTGCAGTTGAAAACATTATTACTTTAGGTTTTTTTGTTAATTCAGAAATAAATTTTATAAGGTCCTTGGTTGTATTAACATTTTTTTCATAATCTATTTTTGGATTCTGTATTGACTTATTTACAGATCCTGATCCAGCACAATGAATTATAACATTTGGTTTGAAGTTTAAATTAACTAAATTTTTATGTGTAATTTCTTTTTCTATTATATTCTTATATTTATTCTTATAATTTCGATTTTTTCTTCCAATACCAATTATTTCATTTTTTTTCTTTAGTTTCAGATAAAGATTATTCCCAACAAAACCACGGACTCCAGTTATAAGTATTTTCAATTTAAACCTCTTCTAATGGCAATTTAAAAAGAATCTCTTCTTCACTTTTTTTGTCAAGAAATGTTAGTTTTCCCTCTTTATTTCTACTTTCTCTAAATTTATTGTGCACAAATCCTTCGACAGCATCTATTGATTTAATCTTATCGTTTAATAATTCTTTTTTAACAAAAAAGGCATTATTGCCTGCTTCATTACAGTGGACTAGTTCATATCCTTTTTTTTTACCTAATTTAACTAATGCCTTCAAAGATGCACCATAATAAATCATTGAGTAATTTGCTTTTTTTCTCTCAAAGTTTTTTTCATATGGCACCACGTAGGATTTTTCAATACCCAGCCTTGAGTTATATTCTATAATAACTATTGATGGTTCCATGGTATCAATTCCTTGCCATACCCAATAGTCATTACCGTCTATATCAATTGATAATAAACCAATTTTTTTATCAAATTTTGATAATTTAAGCAGATCATTTATGTTTTCTTTATTCACAAACGATGTGACTGCTGTTAGTGAATGTTTCCAATAAAGTTCACTATTTTTTATATAGTTTATATTGTTTGTTGAGGAGTCCATTATGAACCCATGCCAATTTTTATTTAATAATAAAAATTTTGTATTCGACTCTTCGTAATTTTCTACACCAAATTCAATAAATGTTTTATTTTCAATATCTAAATTGGATATTAGATAATCAATAATTCCATCCTCTCCCCATTGAGAAAAAACTTTAAACTCTTTTTTTTTTATATTTTTCTCTAAAGAACTTGCATTCAACTTGCTTTGAATTTGACCAACAGATAACTTCAAATCTTGTAATTCTGAATTAATAATTTTTTTTTTAAAATTAAAAAAATTTAATAACCTTCTAATCATTTTTATTTTTATTTATTATTAGCCATTTACCAATAGAGATTTCATCTTCCCAGGATGAATCCAGAAAATAGTAATCTGTAGTTATCTGGTTACATAAATTTGCCCACCATTTTAAAGAGTTGTTAAAATAAGATTGATGATTTACTATCCACCCATTATCTTTTTGATTTCTAGAAACTGGTATCATATGGTAACCTGTATATTTTGTGGCTCTCAAACTTGATTTTAGAAATTTTAGTATCCCCTCTTCAGTAAAATGTTCTAACGAACCAATTGAATAATTGTAGTCAAATTCATCTTTTTCATATGGTAAATTTGTTGCATCGCAGACTTTAAGTTTATGTTTATCAATTCCTCTACTTACAGCTTTACTAATTAAAAAATCAGATATATCACAACCATAAATTTCATTATAATTGATATTTTTATTAAGAATTTCTATTACCTTGCCTGTTCCACAGGCTATATCCAAAATCTTATTATCTTTTTTATTATGAAATATATGCTGTATTTCTATCCATGCGTTTCTTTCACCCCACATATCTAAAATTTTTGCCATCTCCTTATCATAATATAATTCAAGATCTTGTTTTTTTGGATTCTCAAATAATTTTTTTTTTAAAAAGATTTTTTTTATATTTCTATATAAGTTCAGCAATATTGGAGGGATAAGTAATAAAATTAATTTTTTCATTTTTATCTTTCTGCGATAAATTTTTTTTTATTTAATATTGCTCTACAAATTACATCTAAATTTTGGTCTTTGCCATTACTAAGAATATCTAAAAAATTGGCATCAATATCAAAAGGTGGAAATGTATATTTTTTTTCTAGGAGTGTACCAATTTTTATTGATCTTCTAAAAAAATAATGATGTGCAAATTTCTTAGCATTTATATGCGTCTTTTTATCTAACTTATTTGTAAATGGCAGTTTATCTAGTAATAGATAATACTCTTCAATATCTTTTGGCTCAAACACTAAGTTCTTATTTTTAGTTAGAGCTTCTCCAGCAGCAATTACAGGAAATCCTCTAGCAGAATATTCAATATCCATTTTAGTTCCATAAGTTAAGATTGCATTGCATTCATCAAGTATTTTATAAGTACTAATTATCTCTGAAGAATCTATGATAATTATATTTTTTGGTAAATTTGGAAATACCTTTAATATTTCATTTTTAACTTTTTCTCTTGCTGGCCTATCAGCTTTAACTTCAGTCGGATGGACTCTTATAATTAGATTTAAATCACTTCTATTAATAAAATAACTAACTGTTTTAAAAACCCAGTCCATCATATTTTTAAATATAGTATTGTCATAGTGTAATTGTGCATCCCATATGACATTGGTTGTCATTCCGACCATTAATTTTGAGTGATCAATATTTTTTGATTGTAGGTATTTTTTTGCATCTAAATCTATATTATTTTTTTGATATATATAATCTTCACTCCCTATAACTTTTGAGTTTAAGTAGTCATCAATTTTTGTTTCAATCTTTTCAAAATTAGTATTTTTCCATTCATTTACATTCTCATCTACAATATCTTTGTTGTAAGTTTTATTGTGACTAAAAATAAAAGTATTCTTTCTTGCTCCAGAGGTCCATGTAACAAAATCAATTTTGTTTTTTTCAGCTAGTTTAGTGACTATACCTTGTGGTATATAAAAACCATGGTTTGATAAAATTATATCAAATTTATTTAAATTAATTATATTTAAAAAAGATTTATAGCTTAGAAGTGCACTGAAAAAATAATCCTTGGTAATTTTTTTTAAATCTGTTTCTGCAGAATAATTTTCCATAGCATAATACCTACAAAGACTAGCATGAATCTGCTCACCTACATCTATGCCTTCTATCTTAAATTTCATAATTTGATCAATTGAAGTTTTTGAAACTGTATCTTTAATTTTGATTATCTCTTCGCTTGATAAAAATTTAGATAAATAAATAATATCTAATTTAGTTTTTTGGAAAGTAGTTTTGCCAGTATTAAAACAAGATTGACATAGTTCTTCATTTATTTTGTTGTTATCAGCTAAAGAAACATTTTCTCTCAAAGTTTTCATTATACATGAAGGTAAATAATTATCACATAATAAAAATGTTACTTTTGCTCCTTTTAAACTCAGGGCCACACCCAGTAATGACTCTAAAGATGTTGCTAGCCGGTGACCACCTGACAGTGTTGCAATTAAAATATTTTTACTAGTCTCTTTTTTAAAAAAAAATAAATGTTTCTTTTTTAATAACTTCATCCAATTAGGCATGCTTTTTGGATGATAGTTTATTAATGACTTGATAAAATATTTAAATTTTAAGAGCATTTATATACTTTGCTGATAAAAATTTTAATCTATAAAAAAAATTTTTGTTATAAACTGTATTGAAAACATATAGATCTTTTTTAAAATTTACTTTGATTATTTTTGGATGTTTCAAAGGTTTATTTAAATTTTTATTAGAAATATCTAATTTTATATCTAAATTTTTTGTATTAGTTCCGCTGGACAGCCCAAGATTCTTTATGAGATTAATTTTTGGTGTAACTGTAAGCCCTTTATTTTTCCAGATACTAAATAAAAGATAAATCGCCCAAGAATTAAGTTTATTATTTAACACACTTTTATACATATTTTTCCAATATTTTTTTTCTTTTGCTGTGCTTTTCATCATATCAAAGTCTGAATTAAAAATTTTATTTTTCCAATAGTTATCCTCTCGTTTAACATCATGCCAAGTTTTTTTCCATGTTGCCCACCCCCAAATATGACTATATTTTGAAAAATAATAATCTTCACTTATTTTATCTGTTTTTTTTTGATCTTGAAAATTATTTCCAGTAATAAATTTTACTTTGTTTGAATTTTTGTATTTTTTGAGCATTGCCTCACAAAAATAAAAGAAATCATCATGTGGTAAGCAATCATCTTCTAAAATTATAGCTTCATTTGCAATATTAAAAACCCAGTCTAAACCAGTAAAGAATCTATTTTTTAAACCAAGATTTTCTTTTGAAAAGTTTTTATACACTTTACATTTCCAGTTAATATTTTGAATAATTTTTTTTACTTTTGAGCAGTTTATTTTATCTTGTTTATTATTTTTTCTGGGACCATCTAATATCAAAAATAATTTTGATGGCTTAATTTTTTTAATATATTCGAATGTTTTCTTGGTAAGTTTTGGTCTATTAAAGCACACATATACAATCGGAACTTTAAACATTATTTGCTTCTTTTATTAAAGAATTTTCATAAAATATCCTCAGTAAGACAAATTTGAACAAAAGTACGAAATTAACTTTTGTTTTTTTACCAAATAATTGCCACATCTTGTAAATATTTTGCATGTAAATAATCAGTTTATAAGGTTAACTATTTGTATATGTTTAACATATAAATATTTTAAATACTTTGCTTTTAAAATAGATCAATACGTATAATAGTTATAAAAAATAAATCTTCAATGAAAAATAGAAAAATAGTTTTTTTAACTCTAGCAAAAGGCCAAAGTTTAAGACTTAAAAATAAAAATATAATTTCATTTAAGGGAAAGCCCTTAATACATTGGGTTATTAAAAAAATATTAAGAATTTCAAAAAATTATTATGTGAATAGTGATAGTAATTTTATTTTAGATTATTCAAAAAAAATAGGTGCAAAAACGATTAAAAGAAATAAAAATTTATTGGATAACTCTATGCCTTCAAGAGTATTAATGATGGACTCATTTTCTTCATTTCCAAAAGACACCTATGCGGTAATACATGTGCAAGCAAATTCTCCTAATTTAGAAATTGAAAAACTTAAGAAAGTTTATAATATTTTAAAATATACTGATATTGAGGATATTTTTTCTATAAATTCAAATGGAGAAATAAATGGTTCTTTTTGGGGTATTACTAAAAAAAAATTAAAAATTTATGATATGAATATTAAGATTCATGATCATAAAGCATTAAAAACAGAATGTTGGTTTGTTGATGACTCTATTGATATACATTATCGCCACGAATTAAAGAAAGCAGAAAAAATTTTCTCTAAAAAAAGATTATACTAATCATTAAAGTCTTTAAGACTATCATTGATAGGTGCTTTTTAAAAAAAGATTAATTAGTATTTAATTTCTATATATTTAAATTAAATTTGATATATAAAAACTTACTATGGCAATATTTAAGATTAATAAAAAAATAATAGACTCCTCAAAGAATGATTTTTACCTTATTGCTGAAATAGGCCATAATCACATGGGAGATGTAGATTTAGCAATGAAGATGATGAGGGTAGCAAAAGAATGTGGCGCTAACGCAGTCAAACTACAAAAAAGAGACAATAGAGTGTTGTACACAACAAAATTTTATAATCAGCCCTACTTAAACAAAAATTCCTATGGCAAGACTTATGGTGTCCATAGAAATGCTTTGGAGTTTAACTTTAATCAATACAAAAAATTATTTAACTATTCAAAAAAAATAAAGATAGACTTTTTTGCCACACCATTTGATATTCCAAGTTTAAAATTTTTAGAAAAATTAAATCTACCATTATATAAAATCGCTTCTGCTGATATTTTAAATTTACCTTTGCAAACGGAAATTGCTAAAACTAAAAAACCTATAATTTTAAGCACTGGGGGAGCTACACTTAAAGATGTCAAAGCTGCAGTTAAGAATATTACTCGCTACAATAAGAACTTATCTGTTCTTCAGTGCACCGCATCTTATCCAGCTGATTGGAAAGATATGAATTTAAACGTATTGGAAACTTATAAAAAAAAATTCAAAAATCATGTTGTTGGCTTATCAGATCATGAAGCGGGAATTCAAGCAGCCTCTCTTGCTTTTATGTTGGGTGCAAGGGTTTTTGAGAAACATTTTACACTAAATAGAGCAAATAAAGGTACGGACCACTCTTTTTCTTTAGAGCCAGAAGGATTAAGAAAAGTTTCAAGAAACTTACATAGAATTCCAATCTTGTTGGGAAGTAAAGTTAAAAAAAGATTAGAGAAAGAAAAAGAACCATTGATAAAAATGGAAAAGTCTATTGTGGCATTAAGAAAAATTAAAAAAGGTCATAAAATAAAGATACAAGACTTAGACTTTAAATCTCCAGGTGATGGTTTGCCCCCAAATAAATTGAATATGATAGTGGGAAAAATAGCAAAAAAAGATTTTTTAAAAGAAAGTTTAATACTTTTAAAAGACATAAAATAACAACATTAATGATAAAAGATATTAAAAAAATATTTTTTTTATTACCTGCTGAATTAAAAGTTAAATTCTTTTTTTTATTAATCTTTATAATTTTAGGAACATTTTTTGAAATGCTCTCTGTTGCACTGCTTATTCCAATTTTAAATATTATGACTGGCAGTGTCGAGAATATAGTTGAATTTTTAAATAATAATAATTTAAATTTTCTGATTAATTTTATTGAAACTAAAAAAATTTTACTAATATTTTTATTTATATTTATATTTAAGACATTTTTTAGATTGTTTCTAGTTCATTATCAAAATATTTTTATTTTTAGTTTTTTTACTCATTTACTAAATGGTTTATATAAAAAATATATTTTTAAAGATTATTTGTTTCATGTAGAAAACAATACAAGTAAATTAATCAGAAATTTAGTTTCTGAAATTCATCAAGTATCAGTTGGTTACATGGGCGCTGTTACAAGTATTATTTTAGAAATTATTATTATAAGTGGTTTAATGGGTATTCTTTTATACTATAAACCATTTGAAGTTTTATCATTTGTATTTGTTACTTCTATAATTACATTATTAATGGTTAAAATATTAAATAATAAATCTAAAACTCTTGGAGAAAATAGACAAAAGTTATCTTTAATTAACATAAATAATATAATTAGTACTTTTGGAGGAATTAAAGAAATAAAAGTAAATTCAAAAGAAAAAGAAATAATAAATAAGTTTAATGAAAATACTTCAAAGCTCAAATTTAATAATTATTTATTTCAAGTACTAACACAAATACCAAAAATACTTTTAGAATTATTTGTTGTCATTGCAATTGTGTTTTTGTTATTTTATTTACTAAATTCAAATATGCCCTCGAATGAAATAATAATTTTTTTTGGTCTCTTAGTAGGAATATTTTCTAGAGTAATGCCATCAATATACAAGCTATCTTCAGCATTTGTAAATCTAAATTATTATAAACCAGCTCTTGATTTGCTTTATGATGAAATTAAAAATTTTAATGATGAAAAAAATAGCTCAAAATTAGATAATAAGTTGGATATTAAAAGTGAAAAATTATCTTTTAAAGATAGCATTAAACTAAAAAATTTAACTTTTGTTTATTTAAATAACAATAAAACGATTCTTAAAAATGCAAATTTAACAATTAAAAAAGGAGAAAAAATAGGAGTTTATGGTGAAAGTGGATCTGGAAAATCAACACTTGTAGAATTATTAATTGGTCTTCTAAACCCCCAAGAAGGTGAAATCTTAGTAGATGATAAAAATATTATTAATAATAAAAAAAATTGGTTCTCAAAAATAGGTTATGTGCCTCAAAGTATTTATTTAAATGATGATACTATAAAAAATAACATTTTTTTTTATGAAGAAAAGAAAAACAATAATAGTAATAAACTTGCAGAAATTATAAAAATTTCTCAACTAAAAAACATAGATATAAACAAACAAGTTGGTGAAAGAGGAATACAGCTATCTGGTGGACAAAAACAAAGGGTGGGTTTAGCAAGATCTCTGTATAAAAATTCAGAAATTTTAATTTTAGATGAGGCAACCAATGCTTTGGACAAATACAATGAAGAAAATTTCTTAAAAAGTGTTTTTAATATAAAATCTAATAAAACTTACATAATAATATCCCACAAAAAATCACTTCTTGATAAATGTGATAGGATAATATCTTTGGAAAATGAAAAAATTGTTGAAATAAGTTAAAAATAATCAATTTTTTCTTTACTGTTCAAAATTTGAACGATATAAAATCAAAATGAAACTTGAAGAAGATCATTTTCAAATTATAAGAAAAATTGATAAAAAACCTCATTTCTCTCAGAGACAATTGGCTAGAGAATTGGGTTTTAGTTTGGGTAAATTAAATTACTGTATAAATGAATTAAGAAAAAAAGGTTTTATTAAAATAAAAAATTTCAAAAAAAATCCTAAAAAATTAAGTTATCTTTATTTATTAACTCCATCTGGTTTTAAGATGAAAAGGGATCTTACAATTAACTTTATGAAGCAGAAAATTAGGGAATATGACGAGTTAAAATTTGAAATCGAAAAAGGTAAAGATTATACTAATGAAAACTAATATAGGCCATAATAACCCTCCCTTAGATCCAAAAGAAACTATCCAAAACAATATAAATAGAAAAAAACCTATTTTAGATAGGGATCCACAATATTTTGATAAAATTCCTCTACCTAGTTGGATTGAACTGAGTTTGATAGATGTATGTAATAGAGCGTGTACTTTTTGTCCAAAGTCAGATGAAACTATTGCGCCTAATACTTATCAAAAAATGACTCTGGGGTTAATTGATAAACTTGCAGAAGATTTAAAAAATATTAAATTTGAAGGGGCATTTTGTCTATGCGGCTATGGGGAGCCAATGCTACATAATAATTTTTATGAGATAGTAAATAAACTAGGTGAAATAGGGGGTGTCGAAATTATAACCAATGGTGATTTAATTAATAAAAAATCACTTTTAAAATTGTACTCTTCAAAAGCAACGAAATTAATTATAAGCTTATATGATGGACCTGAACAGGTTGTAAAATTTAAAGATTTAATTGCTGAGTTAAAAATTCCGGAAGACTTTGTTATACTAAGAGACAGGTGGTACAGTGATAAAGTTGATTATGGCGTTAAATTAACAAATAGAGTCGGTACTGTTAACGTCGGAAAACAACCTGAAATTAAAAATTTTTCTAAAACTAAATGTTTCTACACTGCTTATCAAATGTTAATTGATTGGAATGGAGACGTATTCTTATGTCCTCAAGATTGGCAAAGAAGACAAACAATGGGTAATATTATGCAAACAAGTTTGTTTGAGATTTGGAATGGTCCTGTTCTTTCAAAATACAGAAAACAACTTATAAAAGGTCAAAGAAATTTAAGTCCATGTAACAAATGTAATGCAGATGGAATGGTATATGGAGAAAAACATTACGAGGCTTGGAAAAATATTTAATTTAACTTTACTAGATTTATGAACAAATTAATATTTGATGGAGCAAAAAATCAATATTTATATAGCAAAAAAAAGAAGTATTTAGATTTTTGCATGTCCAATGGTGCTATGATTTTAGGACATTCTAATAAAACTTTTTTAAAATCTGTCAATTTTCAAAAAAATCTAGGATCAAATTATTCATTTGCAAATATACAAAATGAAAAATACCAAAAAGAAATTAAAAAAATATTTAAAGAATATGAAAATATTCATTTTTGTAATTCTGGATCTGAAGCAAATATTAGAGCCTTAAGGGTACTAAGAACTGTAACAAATAAAAAAAAAATTGCCATGATTAATGGATCTTGGCATGGATCAGTTGATAATTTTATGTTTGATCTTAATTTAAAAAACAAAACATTTGAAACAGGTGGCTTGAGTTTTCAAAAGAATGATGTGGTTATGCTTAAATATAATAACATTGAATATTCTTTAAATTTATTAAAAAAAAATAGAAAAAAATTAGCAGGACTAATATTGGAACCTATTCAGGCATCTTGCCCAACTAAGATATCTGAAAAATATTTATATGACATTTTTAAATATTGTAAAAAAAATAACATATTGGTTATATTTGATGAAATAATTACAGGTTTGAGAGCATATGATTTTACAATATTTAAAAAATTGAACCTTAAGCCTGATATAATCACCTTTGGAAAGATTTTTGGGGGAGGTTTCCCGATTGGAGTGTGCTGTATAAAAAATAAATTAAGTTCAAAGTTAATAAAATCAAAAAAAAAAGTATTTTTTGGTGGCACTTTTTCAGGAAATCCATTTTCTTCAATAACTGGATTAAATACATTCAAATTTATAAAGAAAAATAAAAAAAAAATTAACAATCACATTGAAAATATCTCTAATTTTATTGAAAAAAATGTTAACGATTATTGTAAATTAAAAAATTATAATTTTAGAATTCAAAGATTTGAGTCAATCTTAAAGCCAATATTTTCAAATAAATCAATAATAAATAAAATGTATAAAGAAAAATATGATCCAAATTTAAGAAAAACTAGAGATCTTCAAGATTATTTATTAAAAAATTTAATTTTTATTCCTAAAAGTGGCACAATTTTTATAAGTTATTCTCATAATATCAGTAATGCAAAAAGATTAGTTAAAGTATTAACTCAATATTTAGAAGTCAAATGCTCTTAAATAGGGTTTTGGAATTTCATTAGTTTTTTCTTTATCAAAAAATAAAAAATTTGAATTTTTCAAGTATGACCTGCCAAAAGCAACCATATCAGCTTTTTTGTTTTTGATTATTTTTTTAGCCTCATTAATATTTTTTATATTTCCTGCTACTCTTACAGGTAGTGATGTTTCTAATTTAATGGCTGATGAAAGTTTTAAATTAAATTTAGTATTAGTTTTTAAATTTGTCTTAGTTTTTATCCCTCCACTTGCTACACAAATATAGTCCAATCCTATTTTTTCAAGCTGTTTAACTAGATAAACAGAATCTTTCATATCTATGCCTCCTTCTATCCAATCATGAGCGGTAATTCTTGCTCCTAAAATTATGTTTTTTTTATTTGTTAAATTATAAATTTTTTTTGAAATTTCCAATAATAGTCTACATCTATTGACTAACGAGCCACCATATTCATCAACTCTTTTGTTTGCAATTGGTGAAAAAAACTGATGAAGCAAGTACCCATGAGCCATATGTATTTCTATACAATCAAAACCAGCATCTATCGCCATTTTTGCTGAATTAAAAAAATTTTTTTTTATTGATTTTATTTTTTGTTTATTAACAATTGTTGGTGTAGGCCATAATTTATCTTTTTTGATATTAGAAGATGAATAAGTATTCCATTTGTCTTTGGTTAAAGGTCTATTGTATTTTTCCCATGGAATATGACTTGATCCTTTGCGACCAGCGTGTGAAAGCTGAATTCCAATTGGGATATTTTTTAGATTCTTTAAATATTTAATAAGTTTTTTTAATTTTTTTTGTTGCTTTTTATTATATAGGCATAAATCTGCTATAGTAATTCTACCCTCATGATTTACGGCTGTACTTTCAAGCATTATTTTAGAAAAGCCTGATAAAATAGCTTTACCAAGGTGTTGATAATGCCATTCGGTTGGCTCTCCATTTTTTGCCATATATTGGCACATCGGTGCTAATACAAAAAAATTTTTTAATTTTACTTTTTTTTTAAAATTTTTATTCATTTGCCTTTAACTATAAAGTCATTCTTTGGATGAAAAATTGCTTTTGGATAAGCCCAATATGTCTCTATAAAATAATTATTAAGTCCATATCCAATTTTAGGTAAATGTGGTATTCCATCTACATCAATCATTGCTTTTAGAGGTGTCGCAAATCTTATCCATTCACCAGGATTTTTTTGCTTGTAAAGTAACCTTGCGTATATAGCTACTTCTGGTTCAACAAGTTTATATCCTTTTTTTTTAATTACTTTGTAAATATTTCTTAAATAAGATGGTTTTTTAATACCTAAATCTTTTTTTAAATTTAACCTAAATAATTTACATGGAAATAAGTTATTTTTGATTTTTTTATTATTCTTTTTTAAAAAATTTTCTATCCACATATTTGTTATAATTTTTTTTTTTTTAAATTCTTTTAATAATTCTTTATTATTAGAAAATGGGTAGCTTTTAATTACAATAAATTTTTCTTTTTTCATCTTTAAGGTCATCTATTTTTTAAATTAAAAAAATCTTTCAACAAAATTTGTCGTATCTGCACAAACAATGAAATATTTGGCTCATTAATTATTTCATTTTTAATATATTTATCATAATTTTTAATTTTTTTATTTAAAATCATATTTATTTTACTCATATTTTGAATTGAGAAATTATCAAGATCAATTTGATATATATCTATTAATTTCTTATATAAATTATTTCTTTTAAAGTAATAATCTCCCATTAAAGAAGAGTTTAGATTAATAATTTTTTTTTTTAATAATATAGCATTAATAATTGTACTGCTCTCAAAAAATACCACTACATCAGCTTTATAAATATATTTTTCAGTTTGTCTTAGCGCACATTTAAAATTTTTTTTTAATTTCAGGAGATTGTTATTGTTTCCATATTCTGCTTTGGGATGTAAGCAAATTATTACTTTTTTTTTCATAATTTTTGATAACTTTGTCAAAAAATTATTTAAATCCTTATAAAATTTATCTCTTTCCCATTCTTTAGCTTTGCCATCTCTCATTGTTCTGTCTGCATGATCAAAACCGCTATCTGCAAAAACAATATAATCATTTGAAACTTTGCCAAATTTATTGTCTAGTAAGTTTGTATAAGGCAAGCTATTTATTCTGTATTTTCTTTTATAAAATGAAAAATTAATTAGTCTTGTAGTTTTGTGAAAAATATTGCTAAACGAATTATCAATATTTTTTATATCTTTGTTGCTTGAAAGAAAAACAAAATCAATACTTTTGCTAATCCCTAAAATTTGCATCAATCTATATAAATAATAATTTACTCTATTATCTTTTAAATATCTGAGCTTATTTTGAATAGAAGTGCTATCTGGTTGTGAATTATCAGAAATATATCCAAGACCAAGTATCGAAAATCTTTTAAAACCTAATATTTTTAAGATAAATTGTTTAAATGCAAATCTAAAATTATCAGGAATTTGATACATTGAAATACAATTTATCTTTTTAGAGATCTTATAAAGCTCAAATATATTTTTTGGTTTTAAAAAATACTGTTTTTTATTAATCTTTTTAAATTGATAATTAATTTTATTTTTTCTAAATGTAAAAACGTTACTAATATCTATTACGTACGAAGATAAATTTTTACCTTGAATTTTGTTTAAATATTCAAAAAAATTTCCATATTTATATTTCCAATTACTCTTTGTTGCATGATTTAAGTCAATTATGATCCCAACAGAATTTATTTTTTTCATTTTTAATTATTAATTTAAATAATTTTATTTAAAATAATTTATAAGGATTTTCTCTTGTATAAAAAGAAATTGTGTCTCTTATTTTTCCGTTTAATGCATCACCCCTTCTATGAAATCCATGTGTATTAGCAATTAAAAAGCTATTTTTTTTACAAGTAAATTCAATTTTTTTTTTTTCTAAAATTTGAGATTTGTTTTTTTTTACAAAAAAAGGTGTAATTTTTTTATTAAAAATAGTTTCAATAGAATTCAGATATTCCCATATAAGTCTATTTAAAGAAAACTTATTTGAACCTTCTATATAATTAAAAGGTCCATTATTTAAATTTACGTCAGTTAAATATATCCAAGCCTTATTTGTATTATGATAGGTATCAACGTGCCAATGTGAATTAGCATCATTTTGAAGTTGATCTTTTGTGTAAACTCTTTCCAATCTCATAAAAATAATTACTTCATTTTTTTTTTCAGCAGTGCTAAAGAAATCATGAATTTTTTTATTTTTATACAAATTATATAGAGCTGGATATTGAAATTGATTTTTTTTTATATCTTCAAATTCAAAAAGAATATAATCAATAGATGAATTATTAATTTCCTCATGTTTACCATATATATTTCTTGAGAGATTCTCTTTTTCAATTATCTTTGAAAATTCAACATTAATCTTTAAAAACTCCTCTGGTGATAAAAAATTTTCTTGAAAAAAATATCCTTTATCCTCGTAATCATTTAATATTTTTTTATAAAAAATTCCTGATATTTTGTAAGTTAACTTTGCAAGAATATATCGAAAGATTTGAATTCCCAATAAATTTAGTAACCTAGACTCAATTAGTTTTTTTGTTGTTAAGAAATTTAAATATTTAGTATTCTTTATTTTACGTAAAATAATCACTTTGTTTTAGTCTAATTTATTAATTTTTATTTACTTACTAATTTTGATAATAACAAAAATTTAATAATTTGTCTTTGATTTAAAATATTTGCACTATTTGAATTTATCATG